>Ga0307479_10001528_pt1 | contig 21126 bp, 16 predicted proteins | sample atmos_gasesECM4C_FD_203743 | JGI IMG/M metagenome (GOLD analysis project Ga0307479, IMG submission 203743) | Hardwood forest soil microbial communities from Morgan-Monroe State Forest, Indiana, United States - atmos_gasesECM4C_515 | ecosystem: Environmental > Terrestrial > Soil > Temperate...
CATGGCATTGTGGGGAAACTTGGAAACGCACTGCCCGTCTTCGTTGATGTAGTGGGGCAAAGCAGCTGGATCGATCTTGTTCAGGGACACTTGGTTTGGAGGATTACCGGTGTACTGGTCAATGCTCTCGTCGAAGACCTGCATGTTACCGGGTTGGCCCTGGCAGGTGGTATTGGTCGGATCGAAGATGCTGCGATTGTAGCTGACGTCATAGAACAGCCCGAGACTAAGAGGCGAGCCACCGGTTACCAGCGCCAGCAGGCCCGGGAACGAGTCTGAGTTAGCCGGGGTGTTTGCGTTGGAATAAGTGACGCCATGACTCGCCAATTCAGCAAGTGCGGAGTGCGGATGGCTTTCGACGTAGTTTGCTAGGTCAAGAGCGTGCAAGCCGTCAACGCTGATGAGCAGCACATGCTTAATTTCCCGGCCTTTACCGAGTTCGTCGGCAGATGCTTGAGAGGCAAGGGTGCCCCCGAGCAGAGCAACGCCCAGGGCTACTGCGGAAATGCGTTTATTCACAAGGTTCTCCTTACGATGGGAAAGATTGGAAGCGAGTGCCGGGCGAGAGCCTAGGCGGGGGATATTACTGGACGGAGAACAGAACATAGCGTTCGTGTGAAACGCAGCGCGCGGGTACCAGCCGGGCTAAGACTCGGTGATCAGTGTGTAATCAAGTCGAGAAGAAGCGCAGAGCCGAAGAAAAAATCGGGCGTCCCAAGAACAGGGACGCCCGGATTGGTTAGCGACGAATGCTAGTCGCGGTCGGTGTCGAAATCAACGCCTGGCAGTACCTGCGTTCCTTCGATGTGAACAGCCTGCAGTTTATTCACGTCCAGGCCAAGCGCTTTCAGGATGGTCGGAGCTACTTGGGTAGTCTCCACCGGGCTGGTTACGGTCTTGGCGTGGAACTTCGGGTTGGAAAGCAGCATGATCACATTGGTGTCGTCATGGGAGAAACCGCCATGCTCCTCCTGTTTTTTCGTGCTGCCGGTGTAGATCACGCCCGAATTCGGCTGCACGATAATGTCCGGGGTGCGCGGGTCGGTGCTGGGAGAATTAAAGAGCTGGGTCAAAGACGCACCGGCGAAGATTTCAGTGATGCCGGCGATATTGGCGCTGGCGGGCTGGGAAGGGGATTGCGCTTCGAGCCTGGCGACGGCCTTGCCGGTATTGCTGGGATCGGCGAGCCACAGGATAGAGATGTCATCCTGGGTTGCGCCGATCTGGTTGACCTCGGAGTCCGGAAGCAGATCAGCGAGGATGCTTGAGGGCGTCTGACCATTCAGGCCGCTGTGGCCAGGGATGGGGAGGAACCGCGCCGGATCGATCGGCGCCTGGCCGTGTTTGGCGGTGATAATGACCAGCGTCGAGTCCATCAGCCCCTGTTTTTTAAGGTGCGACACCATTTCGCCGATGCTGTCATCGACGAATTTGAACTCGCCGAGGAGCAGCTCGCTTGGCGTTCCGTAGGCGTCCAGATATCCGCCCGTGCCGACATTTTTCTCGATGAGCTTTTGCCCGACGCTGACGGCTTGGAAGTTCATCCCAAGTAGGCTAGGCACCGGAGCGGGCGATTTGCCGTTGTGTGCCTTACCGTCAATTTCGTTGAGAACGGCATTCACTTTGAGGGTGTCGTTGCACTGGATATTTTGAAAACTGTCGGTGTACGAGCCTAACTGTGATGGGTCGGGGACGGTCGCGCAGGAAAGTCCTTCCGGTGTAATCACGCCCGGCAGATTCACGGGCGCCGAATTAACTTCCGGAGCGTAATAGTCGTCGACGTTGGTCCCGTCACCAGGTCCAGAGACCGACAAATAAGACGCATGCTTGTCTGACCAAGCAGTGTAACCGCCTGCCGCATGGACGACCCCGAAGATGGTGTTCGTCCTGACGAAGTTCCACGGATAGACCGGAGCGCAACCGTTTTTGGGGTCGCGGGGCAACCTCATAGGATCGATCGAGGCTCTTCCACCGTCTACTCCAGCGGGAGCGCCCCCATTTAACTGGGTTTGATCGATGTCGATGCCTTCCTCGTATTCGGTTCTGGCGCCGATGGGCGCCGCTCCGGCCACGCATGGGCCGGCGGCGACTCCGTTACCGGTGGTTTTCGCCTGTGGATCGAGGGAGCGATCATAGGCGACGTCGTAGAAGATTCCCTCCGTGCGGGCGGAGCCGCCGCTCACAATGGCGGTCAATCCCGGAAACGAATCGGAGGGCTTGGAAGTGCTGGTTTCGAGGTAGTTGATACCGTTTTCGCTCAACGCAGCGAGGTTTGGGCAATACGGCTCGCCGCCATTGGCGCCGGCAATGCCTCTCGAGCAATTGAGATAGTCGACCGCGTGCATTCCATCGACGCTGATTAGAAGAACGTGGCGAATGCCGCGGTGCTCCTTCAACCCATCACCGTCTTGCGCGTGAGCACCGGACGCGGACACTACCGCGCAGAGCAGGGCGCTCGCGGCAACTCGAACCCATTTCTTACTTGCCATCAGAAGACCTCCTTATCGATGTTGATTAGCAAAATCGCAGGGTCGTGTGAGCAGAACCGCTATTGGGAGAGCTGCTGGATGTGCGGCAGGAGTGTCACCGCGTCGATTCCGCTCAGAACCATCCGACGCAGCAGACACTAGGGGGGCGGTGTTACAGCAAGGAGAACAATGAGTATCGTTCGTGTAAAACGATGCGAATGAGGCCGCGCGGTATGGTACAGAACCTACCATTCGTGCGCCAACAGCGGTTCTTGCCTGGTCAGACTTTCACGACGTCTTTGCGCTCCTGGCGTTTGTCGTGTTCCGTTGGCGTAGAGGCGGGGCGTTCGTGGTAGACCTCGGCAGCGCGTTCGAGGGCTTCGGCGATGCTGGGGCAAATATTTTCGGGACCGACGTGGCGCTCGAATTCGGCTTGTTGCATGAGCTGCGCGGGTTGTTCGCGGGCGCCGCAGAGCAGAAGCGAGCGGCCGGATTCGTGAAGCTGGTCGGCAAGGTTTTCGATGGCGCCGAGGCCGGTGGCGTCGATGGCGGTCATGTTGCGCAGGCGCAGGATGACAATGGGCGGTAAGGTTTGCAGCGAATCGAGAATGTCGGCGAACTTGTCCGTGGCGCCGAAGAGAAATGGTCCGTGAATGCGGAAGACCGTGGCGTACTCGGGAATGTCCTTGCCTTGCAGGACGTGGACACGGCTGTCTTCGACGTAATCGCGAGTGACGCGCGTGACCGTCGTGGTGCGAGAAACTTTGCGAATGAACATGAGCGCGGCGAGGACCATACCGACTTCGACGGCAAAGGTGAGGTCGGTGACGACTGTGAGGGTCATGGTCAGGAGCCAGACGGCGATATCGGCGGCGCTGAGCTTCAGAATTTCCGGGATCTCCTGCCATTCACCCATGTTGTAGGCGACGACCATGAGGATGGCGGCCAGCGCGGCGAGGGGAACGTTTTTCACCAGCGGCGCGGCGAACAGGACGATGGCGAGCAGCGTCAGCGCGTGGATGATGCCTGCGACGGGAGTTTTCGCGCCAGCGCGGACGTTCGTCGCGGTGCGCGCGATGGCCCCGGTTGCGGGCAGTCCGCCGAACAGCGGCGAGACAATGTTGGCGACGCCTTGGGCCATGAGTTCGACGTTGGGATTGTGCTTGTCCTTGCTCATGCGATCGGAAACGACCGCGGACATGAGCGACTCGATGGCGCCGAGCATGGCGACGGTGAACGCGGGCGAGAGGAGCTGGCGGAATACGTCGTAGTGGAACTTGGGCAACGCGAACGTGGGCAAGCCGCTGGGGATGCCGCCAAAGCGCGTGCCGATGGTTTCGACTGGAAGATGCAGCAGCGTGACGGCGGCAGTCGCGCCGAAAGTGACGATAATGGCGCCGGGGACGCGCTTGGCGTATTTCAAACAGAGAATCAGGATGGCAAGCGACGCGAGCGCAACGGCCGTGGCCTGCCAGGAGAAAGTGTTGGCTGCTTGCGCGAACGCTTTCATGCGGTGGAAGAAATCGCCGGGGACATGGTCCATGCGCAGGCCGAAGAGGTCGCGAATCTGCGTGCTGGCGATGAGGATGGCGATGCCGTTGGTGAAGCCGACGATCACGGGGCGGGGGAAGTACTTCACCGCCGTGCCCATGCCCGTGACGCCGAGAAGGACGAGCAGAACGCCAGCCATCATGGTGCAAGTGAAGAGACCGTCGATGCCGTGCTTGGCGATGATGCCGGAAACCACGACGACGAAGGCGCCGGTGGGGCCGCCAATTTGCGTCTTTGAGCCGCCGAGCGCCGAGATGATGAAGCCGGTGACGATGGCACAATAGATTCCGGCTTGTGGCGAGACCCCAGAGGCGATGGCAAAGGCCATGGCCAAAGGCAGCGCGACCAAGCCGACAGTTATGCCGGCAATGAGATCAGAAAGAAACTTGTGGCGATCATAGTCGCGCAGGAGGATTACGGATTTGGGCAGCCAAGCGTTTAGCGCGGGGGTCATACCTGCAATAGCGGACGAGCCGACTCCGACAGACGAACTACAAGTCTAGCAGGAAAAGCAGTGGTGCTTCCTGCGGGAATGACATGACTGTGCCGTGAAGTAAATCGCTGACTGACTCGAGAGCTCGATCACGCCGTAGGAATTACTGGCGTGGGCTCCAGGTGTTTGTGTTTTGTTTTGTGCTTGGCCGAGTTTGGGCCGGCTTCCTGGCGCGCGGGGTCCCAACGCAAAATCGGCTTGCGCGCGGCGCCGACTTCGTCGAGGCGGCGGACACGGGTGGAATGCGGCGCGGTCTTCACCACGTCCGGATTGGTGGCGGCTTCTTCGGCGATCGCGCGCATGGCATCAATGAAGAGGTCGCACTCTTCCTTGGATTCGGATTCGGTGGGCTCGATCATCAGCGCGCCGGGAACGATCAGGGGAAACGCCGTCGTGTACGGATGGAAGCCGTAGTCGATCAGGCGTTTGGCAATGTCCATGGTGTTGACGCCGTTCTTTTTTTGGTGTGCGTCGCTAAAGACCACTTCATGCATGGAGGGCAGGGAATAAGGGAGATCGTAAACACCTTCCAGATGTTTGCGGATGTAATTGGCATTGAGCACGGCGTCTTCGGTGGCCTGCCGGATGCCGGGGCCGTAGGCCAGGATGTACGCGAGGGCGCGCACCAGAACGCCAAAATTTCCGGAGAAGGCTTTTACGCGGCCGATCGAATCGGGGCGCACGGACTCAAGGGCGAGACGACCGCCTTCTTTTTCGACGAGGATCGGCACCGGACGAAAAGGCTCGAGGATCTTCTTCATGGCCACGGGGCCGGCGCCGGGACCGCCGCCGCCGTGCGGCGTGGAAAATGTCTTGTGCAGATTGAGGTGCATGACGTCGACGCCGAGTTCGCCCGGTCGTGCGACGCCAGCGAGGGCGTTCATGTTGGCGCCGTCCATGTACAGCAACGCGCCTTTGGCGTGGAGAATCTCCGCGATTTCCGGGATGCGCTGCTCGAAGATGCCGAGCGTCGAAGGATTGGTGATCATCAGGGCGGCGACGTCGGGCGTAACCAGTTCGCGGAGTTTGTCGACGTCGATCTGGCCGTGCGATTCGGACTTGATGTTTTCGACCTCGTAGCCGGCGATAACCGCGGTAGCAGGATTGGTACCGTGCGCGGAATCGGGGATCAAGACTTTCTTGCGCGGGTTGCCTTGCTTTTGCAGGTACGCGCGGATCAGCAGGAGGCCGGTGAGTTCACCTTGCGCACCGGCGGCGGGCTGCAACGTGATGGTGTCCATGCCGGTGATTTCGAGGAGGCATTGCTCGAGCAGGCGCAGGATTTTCAGGCAGCCCTGCGAAAGCTCTTGCGGCTGACAAGGATGCTCGGTCGCGATGCCGTCGAGGCGGGCCACGAATTCGTTGACGCGCGGGTTGTACTTCATGGTGCAGGAGCCGAGCGGATACATGCCGAGGTCGATCGCGTAGTTCCAGGTGGAGAGGCGCGTGAAGTGGCGAATGACTTCGATTTCGCTGACTTCGGGGAATCCCTCGACGCCCTCGCTGCGGTGATTTTGGCCGAGAGCCTCCGCGGGATCCACGTTCGGAACGTCGAGCGGCGGCAATTCGAAGGCGCGCTTGCCCGGCGAGGACTTCTCGAAGATGAGGCCCTCGTTCTGGTTCGTGTGGCGAGAAGCTTTTTTGATTCTGTGGTTCAAGTTGATTCCTATCCCTGCGGAACAGCCATTGTGGCTGTTCGGTTTGCTGCGGCTATAAAGGTTGTTCTAAGGCACGTCGTACGGCGGCGGCTAATTTCTCAATGTCCGACCGCGTGGTAGTTTCCGTGACGCAGACCAGCGCATGCTTGGTTAGTTCCGGGTATGAGGTACCAAGCACCACGGGGCCGACAATTTTCTCGCGGAGGAGTTCCGCGTTGACGATTTTTACGGAGCGCGGGAACTCCAGCGTGAATTCGTTGAAGAAAGGCGCGGCGAAGGCACGGCGCACGCCGAGGATTTTCGTTAGCTCGGCGAGCGCGAAACGCGCTTTCGAGAGATTTTGCTGCGCCATTTCACGAAGTCCTTCTTTGCCGAGCAGGGTCAGGTGCACGGTGGCGGCAAGGGCGCACAGAGCCTGATTGGTGCAAATGTTGGAGGTGGCCTTTTCACGCCGAATGTGCTGCTCGCGGGTGGCAAGCGTAAGAACGAAGCCGCGGCGGCCATCGAGGTCGGTAGTCTGGCCGGCCAGTCGTCCCGGCATTTGGCGGACAAATTTCTCGCGGGAAGCGATCACGCCCACAAATGGGCCGCCATAGCTGGGCGGCAGGCCAAAGCTTTGCCCTTCCATCGCGACGATGTCGGCTTCCGCGGGAGGCCGCAAAGCTCCCAACGAAACTCCTTCGGTAATGGCGACGACCAGCAACGCGCCTGCTGTGCTCGCGATTTCGGAAAGCTCGGAAACCGATTCGACAGCGCCGAAGAAATTGGGCGTTTGGGTGACTACGGCGGCCACATCCTCGCGGATGGCGGATCGCAGCGCCTGCTGATCCAAAGTTCCGCTCGCGTTGTACGGAATTTCCTCGACCTGCAAGCCGGAGTTTTTTGCATAGGTACGAAGCACATCGCGGTACTCCGGATGCAGGGAACGGGCCACGAGCACGCGTCGCCGTCCGGTGATGCGCTCGGCCATGAGCACCGCTTCGGTGGTTGCTGTCGAGCCGTCCCACATGGAAGCGTTGGCTACTTCTTGCCCAGTGAGCTGGCACATCAACGTCTGAAATTCGAAAATGGCCTGCAGCGTGCCCTGCGAGATTTCCGCCTGATACGGTGTGTAGGAAGTAAGAAATTCGCCGCGCTGTATGATGGCGTCGGTCACCACCGAGCGCAAGTGGTTGTAAACGCCAGCGCCGCGAAAACTGGTGTAGCCGCGCGAATTCTCTCCAGCGCGCTCGGTGAAATATTGAATGATTTCTGCTTCGGAGAATGGCCCCGGCAGCTTTAATGGCTCGCGCAGCCGATAGCGCTCCGGAATGCTGGAAAAGAGCTCATCGATCGAGTCGACGCCAATGGCGGAAAGCATTTCCTGGCGTTCGGCGGGGCTTTTGGGGAGATAGCGCATCAGGCCGAAGCATCCTTGGCCTTATCGGCGATAAACGCTTCGTACGCGGCGGCGTCCATCAGCGATTTGAGCTCCGCGGGATTGGCGAGACGTACCTTCACCAGCCACCCGGCACCGTGCGGATCGGAATTGATCTTCTCCGGCGTGTTCTGCAGATCGGCGTTGGCCTCGATGACTTCACCGGAGACCGGTGCGTAAATGTCGCTGACCGCTTTGACTGACTCGACCGTGCCAAGCGTTTTCCCGGCCGTGACCTTCGTTCCCGGCTTCGGCAGTTCCACGAAAACGACGTCGCCGAGTTCATGCTGCGCATAATCGGTGATGCCAACTGTGACGATGTCACCCTTGGCATCGACCCATTCATGTTGGTCGGTGTAGCGATAATTTGTCGGATACGCCATGCGTTTGCTCCTCTGGAACTCCCGGCTTCCCGGGGCGCCCTGTTATTTTTGCTTCAGACCGTTTTGGCCGTAGACGATGCCACTGCTTGCGGTGCCGTCTTGCGCGCTCGCTTGTAAAACGGGGTCGGAACTACCTGAGCCTTGGCTTTCTGGCTGCGAATTTCCACATATATCGGCGTCCCGATCGCCGACATGGCGGGTGGGACGTAGGCGAGCGCGATGTTCTTACCAAGCGTCGGAGAAGGCGAGCCGCTCGTCACCACGCCGATAGCTTCGCCGGCTTCATTGCAGCAGCAGTAGCCGTCGCGCGCGATCCCGCGCTCGACCATTTCCAGACCGACCAGCGTGCGCGTCAATCCCGCGGACTTGGCGCGCTCCAGCGCAGCGCGGCCGATGAAATTGCCTTTTTCCATCTTGCAGTAGCGGTCCAGCCCCGCTTCCCAAACATTGATTTTGTCGCTGATCTCGTGCCCGTAGAGCGCCATCTTAGCTTCCAGGCGCAGCGTGTTGCGCGCCCCCAGCCCGCAAGGAAGAATGCCTAATTCGCGCCCCGCTTCCATCACCTTGGCCCAGACTTGCTCGCTGGTGGCCCGGTCGGAAGGCACATAAATCTCGAAACCGTCTTCTCCGGTATAGCCGGTGCGCGCAATCAAAATATTCTTCAAGCCGCAAACGGTGCCATGCGTAAACCAATAATTTTTGATTGAGCCGAGATTTGCGTCGGTCAATTTTTGTAGCACGTCAACCGCGCGCGGCCCTTGAATCGCAAGCTGTGTGTACGCGTCGCTCAATTCTTCCACGACACAATCGAAATCCTTTGTGTTCTGCCGCACCCAATCGATGTCTTTCTGGCGCGTGCCGGCGTTGATGACCAGCAGATAATCGTCCTGGCCGAGGCGATGCACAATCACATCATCGACAAACGTGCCTTGCGGATACAGCATCGCCGAGTAGTGCGCTTGCCCGATGGCGAGCTGCGACGCATCGTTCATGCTGATGTGCTGCACCGCCGCCAGCGCGCCTCCAAACGTGCGCCCTGAGCGGATGCGGATGTCGCCCATGTGGCTGACATCGAAAACGCCAACGCTTCCGCGCACGGCTTTGTGCTCCGCGACCAGACCCCCGGTCGACGGGTACTCGACGGGCATGTCCCAACCGTCAAAATTGACCATTTTCGCGGCCAAACGGCGGTGCAGCGCGTTCAGCGGCGTCTTGCGGGCTTCGCTATGGGGCGAGTTGGCTGCTTCCATTCCGATGGCTCAGGGCAGAAATCGATACTAGCATGCGCTCCCAAACGCGTCAAAGAAGCTGAGCGGAAGCGAAATATGGCTTGTAAACGACAAGAAACACTTCCCAACATGTCGATCTACCGAGTATGCGACTCGCCTCATCCGTAGAATGAGTTCCTTGCCGCGCCTCGCCATCGTCAGGTACAGTTTTCCTTGGAGGTTCTCATGCCCGCTCCCGTGCTCTGTTCGATGTGCGACATGCCGGAAGAGCGCTGTACCTGCGAGAAGTACTGCACCATCTGCAAGGGTCAACACAACGTGCGCTTGGGCGCCGACGGCCTCTACTACTGTCCGGATTGCCGGGAAGCCTGCGACGTTCCTCTGGCGAACGCCCGTGGCCACTGAAGCGAAAAGCATTCAGATGCAAATTGAAGCCGACCCGCGATTGGCAGCAGCGGCAGGGGGAGCGGCGCGTTATTTCGCGGACGCAGCGGGGCTGGAAGCCCCCGCGATTGTCGACTGGCAAACGGCCATCGTCGCAGCCTGCAACGAAGCCTTCGAGCATTTGACCCTTGAGCATCCGCGTTTGGACGTAACGCTAACGCGCCTGGCGGACCGCCTTGAGGTCGCATTGTCTAGCGAGGGCTCGACTTCGCCTGCCGTCGGGCTGGACACGCTGGCTGGCCTGGTGCCACAAACCGGAACTGGACTGGGAAAAGGGCATGGCGGTTCGCTGGTGATGGGGGGAGTCGACCGCGTGCAATACGAGACGCACAGCGGCATCGCGGTTACGCGGCTGACGAAATACATCACGCCTGCTACACGCCGCTGTTAGCGCCCCTGAACCACGGAACGCACTGCGCTTTACATCTTCAATGCGAAAGTGTTGTGCTTGATCAGCGAAGCCATCTGGTCGTCGGTGAGCGTCAAGTTGATGATGACGCGATCGCCCGATGGCACGACTCGCGCCTTGTCGAGCATGTCCGCAAAGTCCGGATTGTCTTTGCCGGCCTGATAGCGCTTGTAGAGAAGACCCGCCTGTAGCAATTGCGCCATGGTGTTGGCGTCCTCGGTTGAACCGCAAACGGCCTGGAACTTGCCGTCGATGCCGCTGCCGGCGTTCACGTTGATGAGCATGTTCTGCATGTGCGAAACGAGCTTCGCGGCTTCCGGAAACTGTTCGACTTCCGGCGCGAGCTGCTGCATAGCCAGCCGCGTGTACGCCGGATTCAGCACCGCCCACACGATGCCGTTGCCATTGGCTTCATTGATCAGCGGGAAGAATTGGTCGTTGCGCAGCAGGCCTTCTTCCGCGCCGAAACGCACTTCGACCATTTTCTCCAGAACCGAGCGATGCCCGAACGCCGCGGTGTTGGAATCGATGAAAAGGAAGAACAGGTCACTGGGGCCGGCGCCGGTCCCGAAAGCGTATAGCGTGTAGTTGCGCGCTTTGAACGTGGGTAGCTTCTGGCGCTTGAAATAAGCTTCGGTGGAGTCCGGATTGTAGCTTCCCAGAGCGACGCCCACAATTTGCTCGCCGGTGGGAACCGCCGAGGATGCCGCGCCTTCGCCCTTGCTCGTTACGGTCTCGGCGACCAGTCCCCAGGCCAGTTCCTCGACCTGCGTGTTGGGATCCACGCCCGCCGAAGCGAGAAATTTTTCGAATTGGCGGAAACGGTCCGGGAGCAACTGCTCCTGCAATTGCGGAAACCACTTCATGGTGCGCGCCTTCTTCAAGTCCGCGTAGGCAAATTCCCCGACCTCCTTGGGAAACAGGGCGATAATGTCGTTGCCGAGCCGGCTCGCGCGCGCAGGTTGCGGCGTCAGCAAACTCGAAGCGGCAAACGCGAGCACGGCCACCAGCTTGGCAACGGCCTTTGCCGGCGAAGATATTGCAGCCGCTCGAATAGACGATTTCATATCTCTCCTTGCAACCTTATGGGAATTACGCGCTGATCGAGCGGGAAGTTTCACCCAGCCGCTCGCGCAGTGCCGCGTTTTTTGCTCGCATGGAAGTCACGTAGTTCGCGTCGGCGATACTGTCGAGATTGATCTCCACGTTCGCCAGAGCCCCTCGTGCACCGGCAGCGGCCATCAGCCGCGCCACTTCCAAGTCTGACTTCATGGATGCCGCCGCGATAGATGCAAGTTGTCCCAAGCGTTCGAAAAGCGCAACGCTGCGCTCGGCCACTTGCATCGGAACCTCGGCGGCGCCGCGGGTGGCAAGCTGTATGGCCTCGGCACGCAGGCGCTTTTCCTCGGCGCTCTCTTGCGGCAATCTGTAAGCGGCCATGACTGCGTCGTAAGCCACTGCGTCGCGGTCGATCGCTTCCGCCAGCTCCGCGGCATTGCGCCGCAATTGATCGAGCGCCTCCGAGAGCTCATTCACAAACGCGGCTTGCGATTTTTTCTTGCGGGAAAGCCCGGCGACCATCTGTCCGAGCGATGCGGCGAGCGCTCCGGCCAAGGCGGAAACACTGCCGCCCCCGGGCGTCGCGGTGGGCGCGGCGACGGCGTCCAAAAACGGCTCGGCCAGGTCGCCCAGCTTGCTCTCTTTTGCAGCAGGGCCCAGAGGCTGCCCGGTGAGCACGGTCTGCAACTTGTTTTCGAAAATTTGCGCGGGCGAGAAGTTCTCCACCTGCAGAAAATAATCCGCGGCCATCTCGATGGCTTTCTTGGGGATCAGTCCGACGATCTCGCTACCCACCGGAATCGCGCCGTAGCGCGCCGCTTCGCGCCTCACCATTTCGTAGACGCGGTGCATGGGCGTCTGCTCAAAATCGGTGAGGTTGATCGAGACTTGCGCGAGATTGCGCGCTTTCAGCTCCACGCCCATCGATTTGACGTAGCGCAGCCCGCCAGAAGAGAAGCGTATAGCCTTGGCGATCTTATTGGCGATGCCGATGTCGGAAGTGTTGAGGTTCACGTTATAAGCGATCAGGAATTTGCGCGCGCCAACCACGGTTGCCCCCGCGGTCGGATGTAACTTCGATTCCCCAACGTCCGGCAGGCGATTGTGGTCGCGCTTCATTTCTTCGCGAAGCCCTTCGAACTGTCCGCGGCGAATATTTTCGAGGTTGGTGCGCTCCGGGCGCGTGGCGGCAGCTTCGTAAAAATAGACGGGGATGCGATAGCGCTTCCAGATTTCCTCGCCCACGCGTCGCGCCAGAGCCACGCAATCCTCCAGTGTGATTCCCTCAATCGGGATGAACGGCAGCACGTCGGTCGCGCCAATGCGAGGGTGCGCGCCAGCGTGCTTGGTCAGGTCGATCAGCTCCAGGGCCTTGCCGACGCCAAGCACCGCCGCTTCCGCGACCGTATCGGGATCGCCCGCAAGGGTAACGACGCAGCGATTGTGGTCGGCGTCCATCTCGCGGTCGAGCACGTACACGCCCGGCACCTTGCTCATGGACGCGACGATGGCGTCCACCTTAGCCGCATCGCGTCCTTCGGAGAAATTCGGCACGCACTCAATCAATCGCTTCATCAAGCTGGGTCCTCAGCCTTCAGCACATTCATCATAGGGGATTTTCCAGAGGCCAGCCACTCACGTGTGTGCTTTCTGAAAAACAGGCCGGCCTTTCTTGAGCGTCATCCAGCACTTGTTCACGCCGAAGTAGTAGGGAATCTCGCGATAGTCGTTGACGTCAAAGATCGCGATGTCCGCTTGTTTGCCGGCCTCCAGCGAGCCGATTTTATGATCGCGTAGCAAGGAATACGCCGCGTTGATGGTTGCCGCGGCGATAGCTTCCGCCGGACTCATGCGCAGTTGCGTGCAAGCCAGCGACAAAATCATCGGCATGCTCACGGTCGGGCTCGTGCCTGGATTATAGTCGGTCGCTAGCGCTACGGCGGCTCCGGCTTCGATCAGCTCACGTGCGGGAGCATATTTTCTCAATCCGAGGTGGAAATCGCATCCAGGCAGCAGAGTAGCCACCGTTTTTGACCGGGCCAGTGCCTGTATATCGGCTTTGTTCACCTGCTCCAGGTGGTCGCAGCTAGCCGCGCCCAATTTGACCGCCAGCCGCGTTGCGCCCGTGCGCGTCAACTGCTCGGCATGCACGCGCAGGAAAAAACCTTTTCTTCTGGCTGCTCTCAGAACCTTGCTGGCCTCCTTGCGTGAGAAGGCGCCTCGATCGCAGAAAACATCACAAAATTCGGCAAGTTCTTTCGTGGCGATTTCCGGAATCAGCTTGTCGATGAGCAGCGCGATGTACCGCGCGGATCCGTCCGGCTTACTTCGAAACTCGGCGGGAACGACGTGGGCGCCAAGAAATGTTGACACGATGTCAAGCGGCTGCTCCGCGCTCAACTCCTTGTGCAAACGCAAAATCTTCAGCTCGCTAGCCACATTCAGACCGTAACCGCTTTTCGCCTCCAGCGTCGTGGTTCCGTACTCCGCAAATTCCCGCAATGCGGAGTGCGCACGCTTCTTCAGGTTTTCTGCGGTAGCCGCGCGCAACTTCTTGACGGAATTCAAAATCCCGCCGCCCCTGCGCGCGATCTCCTCGTAGCTTGCGCCCCTGATTCTCAATTCGTATTCTTCGGCACGGCTCGCCGCGTGAATCAGGTGGGTATGCGAATCGACAAATCCCGGCAGCACCGCGCGCCCGCCCACATCCAGCTTTTCAGCCGATCGCGACTCCGGCAGCGATTCAATCTCCATGCGAGTGCCCACCACTGTGATCACGCCGTCGCGGATCAACAGCGCGCCATCTCGGATGATGCCAATGTCGGAGAGCAACGTGCCGCGGCGTGGAACCGGGCCGCGAAGGGTCAGCAACTGCGAAGCGCCAGTGATGAGCAGGTTGGAAGGCAAGTCGCCAGTATTATGCCCCAGTAGCACAGGCTTCAGCCGGTGCAGCCGGCAGGGAGCGCCGCGCAGTCAGCCTAGGCTGTCGCAGCCTTCCCGTGATACGCAGGCGCAAAGACATCCTGCACAAATTTTTCGAACGAAGTCGGCGTGGTGTTCTCCGGTGAACGCGGCTCCTGCGCAGCGACGACACCTGCGTTGATGGCCTTGTACATCTCGATGAACAGCGCGGCAGTCTTCGGCGGAATTCCCATCTGCATCAACACCTGCTGCACCTGATCATACGGAAACTGCACGTAACGCAGATCCGGTTTGCCGATGCCGCGCGCAATCACGGCCGTAGCTTCAGTCATCGACAGGTCGCGTTCGCCCAGCAGCTCGCGCGTATGTCTGCCGGAAAAATCCAGGTCCAGGAGCCGCTGCGCTGCATAGTCTCCAATGTCGCGGGTAGCGATCATCGGCAGCTTCAGGTCCGGCAGCAGCGCGTGTCCGAACATTCCCATCCCTTGAATCATGCCGATTGCCGCCAGGTTGTTCTCCATGAAATACGCGGCGCGCAGGTGCAGCACATTTAAGCCGCTGATAGCGTTAAGCTTCTGCTCCGAAGCATAAAGCCCCGCAATCGGCCCGGTGCCTCCCGGAACATGCGCGCCGTAGCTGCTTAAGTGCACTGCGTAGCGCAGGCCGGACTCCTTCACCGCCTTCGCGATCGCATCACTCTCGCGCTCCTGGTGCGCGCGATAATCCTGCGAAGTCATTGACGGCGGCAACATCAAATACGCCGCGCGCGCGCCGTTGAAAGCATCGGCGAGCGCGGCAGCATCACTCACGTTTGCCGTGAACGCTTCCGCGCCCTTGCGCACAAAGCGCTGCAGTCGCGCCTCGTCGCGTCCCACGACGCGCACCTTCTCGCCTCTCAGTAGCAGGGAATTCGAGATTACCGAGCCGGTGTTACCGGTCGCACCCAAAATTACATACATAACATCTCCTCAACTTGCTTTACACGCGGCAGGCCGAATCTGGCAAAACTGTAGCACAACAGCGACACCGTTCGTGTTCGAAACTGCGTGATCTACCCCTGGCTCTTGTTCATAGGGATTTTCACGCCGGTCTTCTCGGCGAACGCCTTCGCCTCCGCATAGCCAGCGTCCACGTGCCGCACCACGCCCATTCCCGGATCGTTCGTCAACACCCGTTCGATGCGCGCCGCCATCTCCTTGGTACCGTCCGCGACCGTCACCTGCCCAGCGTGCTGCGAATAGCCAATGCCTACGCCGCCGCCATTGTGAATCGAAACCCAAGAAGCGCCGCTGGCCGTATTCACCAGCGCATTCAGCAGCGGCCAATCCGCTATGGCATCCGACCCGTCTAGCATCGCTTCCGTCTCCCGATACGGCGAAGCCACCGAGCCGCAGTCCAGGTGATCGCGACCCATCACCACCGGCGCTTTGATTTCGCCGCGCGCCACCAGATCATTCAGCGCCAGCCCAAACTTGTCGCGCTCGCCATACCCCAGCCAGCAAATCCGCGACGGCAGCCCCTGAAACTTCACGCGCTTCTGCGCCAGCTTGATCCAGCGCTTCAAGTGCTCGTCGTGCGGGAACATTTCAAGCACGAGCTGATCCGTCCGTGCAATATCCGAAGCTTCTCCGGAAAGCGCCGCCCAGCGGAACGGCCCTTTGCCTTCGCAGAACAGCGGACGAATGTACGCCGGCACAAAACCGGGGAAATCATAGGCATTCTTGACGCCCTGCTGAAACGCCAACGTGCGGATATTGTTTCCGTAGTCGAAGGTGACCGCGCCCATCTTTTGCAAGTCCAGCATGCCCTGCACATGTTGGGCGATGGCTGTCAGCGAACGCTTCTTGTACTCGTCGGGATTTTTCTCGCGCAATTCCAACGCCGCTTCCAGCGTCATGCCGTTCGGCACATAGCCGTTCAGCGGATCGTGCGCGCTGGTCTGATCGGTCAGCAGGTCGGGCAGCACGCCGCGCTTGGCCATCTCCGGAATCAGGTCGGCGCAATTGCCCACCAGGCCGACCGAAGTCGCCTCCCGCTTGCGCACCGCATTCTTCAGAATGCGCAGCGCCTCGTCGAGGCTGGTCACCATCACGTCGCAGTAGCCGGATTTGACGCGCCGCTTGATGCGCTCCGGGTCCACGTCGATTCCGAGAAACGCCGCGCCGTTCATCGTGGCGGCCAGCGGTTGCGCGCCGCCCATGCCGCCCATTCCGCCGCTTACCACCAGCTTGCCGGCCAAATCGCCGCCAAAATGTTTCTTCGCCGCGGCCGCAAACGTCTCGTAGGTCCCCTGCAAAATCCCCTGCGTCCCGATGTAAATCCAGCTTCCAGCGGTCATTTGCCCGTACATCGTGAGGCCGGCGCGATCCAGTTCGTTAAATTTATCCCAGTTGTCCCACTGCCCGACGAGATTCGAGTTGCACAGCAGCACGCGCGGCGCATACTCATGCGTGCGAAAAATTCCCACCGGCTTGCCCGATTGCACCAGCAGCGTTTCGTCCCCCGCCAGTTCGCGCAGCGACCGCACAATCGCGTGGAAGCATTCCCAATTCCTCGCCGCCCGCCCCGTCCCCCCGTAGACAATCAGCTCCTGCGGCTTCTCGGCCACCTCCGGGTCCAAATTGTTCATCAACATCCGCAGGGCCGCTTCCTGCTGCCATCCTTTGCAGGAAATCTGTGTCCCCCGCGCCGCCCGAAACGGCCCCTTCGACAATCCCACCTCGGCTTTTTCGCCCGATGCCGTCACGCCCATGAATTTCGCTCTCCGCGCCCATACTAACCCACGCCACTCCCTTTTGCATCCGCTCCCACTCCCCTGTACAAGAGAGTTGTGTAGTGCTATAGGTCCGCTCGATCAGCTCCACGGGAGGCGCTTCAATGGCACAGCCGATCGCGAATCAACCTTCTTCAACAGATCGAAAGCGGCGAAGCAGACGCTTTCCCTTCATCTCCCCAGTGGAAGCGACGTGGCAGGAAGCTGACGGTAAACTTTTCCGTGAAGCCGGGCAGGCCACTGAAGTGAACGCTCAGGGTGGTTTGTTGGAGATGAAGACTTACCCTGCCGTCGGAAGGCAGATTGAGTTGACTAGTCTCCTTTCACATGAATCCTCGCAAGCTCGTGTCGTCGGCGTCCGTCGCAACAGCGAGGGCCGCCTGTTAGGGGTTGCTGTCGAACTTCTCGTCCCCAGTGAGACCTTCTGGGGCACGAATTTCCAGCTAAAGAAAACCTGCGCCGACCTTGTCAGGCTAGAGTACGACATGCGCTCGGGCTCTATAGATCCGCGCGTCCTCAGGGAATTCCGGGATGCAGTGGATCATGTGCGCAAGACGGCGTGGGCCGTTCAAGAGTGGCAAGAGCGCCAATCGCGGCAGCACGATCCACACACAGTGCTCCCCTTACTGGCTGCCGAGCGTATCCGCCGCGCCACTCAGCTCTGCGACGCCATAACCGCGGACTCGGCTGCACAGGAAGTCGCTCGCGAAACCGTGGGGATTGAAGAATTCTTCCGAGCCGTCGAGCGCGTCCACCAGAGCCTCCTTGACCTCTTCAAAGATCGCAAAATCTAACGCTGACAAACTGCCCCTCGTCATGGCTGTCGACCGCCTTAATCCCGACAAACACGGCTGATGTCTTGGCCAACAGTAACTTTACTCGAACTCGAGCACAACAATTTCGGGATTCGATCCCAGCCGCAGCGGCGGTCCCCACGTTCCCGCTCCGCTCGAAGTGAAAACCTGCATCTTTCCGATTCGGCTTAAGCCATACACAAACTGCCGGTAAATCCGCCGCGCCATCCAACTCCACGGTATGAACTGCCCAAGGTGCGTATGCCCGGATAGCTGTAGGGAAACGCCGGCGGCCTCGGCGATCTCCGGATGGTCGGGCGCGTGCGTCAACAGAATGCTCGCGCGATCGCGATCCAATCGGATGCCGCGTAGCACCGACGCAAAGTGGCCATCGTGCGCGTTCCGGTATGGCACGCCAACAATCTGCAAACCGTCCACTTCTACCTTCTCATTGCTGAGCACGCGGACTCCGGCCGCCGCAATGGCATGCAGATATTTACTGTCGTCCCCAAATTGTTCGTGATTTCCCGCGACGAAATACACGCCGCGTGGCGCCACGAGTTCGCTTAATGGCTCCGCTGCTCGCCGCGCATCGATGGCCGTTCCGTCATACAGATCTCCAGCGATAAAAATCGCGTCTGGCTCCTCCTTCAAAATCTTCGAAACCATGCGCCGCAAAAAACTGCCGTTTCGCACATGCCCAAGGTGAAGATCGCTGATTAGTGCCGCTTTCCGCCCGCGCCACGAGGCCGGCAGGTTCGCCAGCCGCACCGTCGTTCGCGTGATCCGCGTCCAGTTGGCGTTGAAAACCCCGCTGAGTCCAGTCACTGCTGCGGCGCCGAACAGTAATTCCACGGTCCGATGGAAGTTCACGTCCAGCCCTGCCAGCCGCGAAACTCCGAAAATAACCCAGGAGCAAACCGCGCCAGCAAAGAGAAAGGTCAGCATGCCCACCCAAACCGCGGCAGCCCTGTAAAACGCGCGCAAGGCAAAGTTTGTATAGCGAAATGCGAGTAGCGATGCGCCAACAAAGCTCACCGACAAAAAGCCAAGGACCAGCTTGATCCAGAACGCCCCGGGCGTATCGCTTCCCCCGGGCGAAAATGTCCACGTCTCATAGAGGAAAAGATGCGTCAAACAAAGAACGGACTGAATCACCGCAATGAAACCGATTAAACGTGTTCGTACCATTGGATTCCTTAACTCGCGATTCGCATCGTTCCGACGCAGACGCCTGTGACCACGGCTACCTTTTGCATGTCTTTATCCTACCGGTTTTCTGATGCCTTTTCGGTTCGTTCGACCAACCAGCACTCTGATTATGGCTAACCCCTAACTCCTTTAGAATCCACACTTCTGGAAGTGCTGATCCTGCACGACTTAAACTCCCTTTAGAATCAACACTTGCGAAAAACCGGGGGAGGGGGGTGGTACGTGCGGTACCCCTAGGGCGGGCGGAGACACCTGTAGCGCAGGGCGGAGTCCGCGGAGCCCTGCGGTTTTGCTCGATGTCCGCCCAGCGGCGCTACACCGATGAAGAACTGATAACCGACGACACATTGCGCGCCCAAATTCGGTAGGGTACAGTGACTTCACGCCATGAACTACGGCACGCTTCCCTCACGATTTCTCAACGCTATCGATTCGCGCCCCAACTCCCGCGCGCAGATGTTCCGCCACGCCGACAGCACCTGGGAGTCGATTTCATCCGCGGAACTGCTGCGCCGCATCGCCGGACTCTCCATGGTCCTGGTCGAGCTGGGTGTGAAGCCCGGCGACCGCGTGGGCCTTTTCGCCGCCAATCGCCCAGAATGGCACACCGCCGATTTCGCCATCAACGGCTCCGGCGGCGTCACCGTCCCCATTTACTTCAACGAATCGCCGGAGCGCCTGACATACATCCTCAAGCATTCCGGTGCGCGCGTGATCGTCGTTGCCGGCGCGGAGCAACTGCAGAGGCTCCTGCCCTGCCGCGCACAATTGCCCGAACTCGAGCACGTCATCGTCGCGGACGCTGGCGACGATGTGCCCACCGAGTGCCTGCGCTACGAAACGTTGATTGCTTCCGCCAGCGGCGCCGAAATCGCCGCCTACCGCATGCGCGCCGCGCAAGTCCTACCCGGCCAGTTGTGCACCATCATCTACACTTCCGGCACCACCGGCGAGCCCAAAGGCGTGATGCTCACGCACAATAATATGTCGTCGAACGTAACCGACTCCTGCGCCACCTTCGATTTCAAGCCCACGACCGATGTAGCTTTGTCCTTCCTGCCGCTCGCCCACGTCTATGGCCGCATGCTCGATTACATCTACCTCTTCAATGGCGTGCCTGTCGCCTACGTGGAAGCGGTCGACCTCGTGCCGCAGGCCTTGCTCGAAATCCATCCTTCCGTCATCGCTGCCGTGCCGCGTTTCTTCGAAAAAATTTACGCCAAGCTCATGGAGCAGGGAAGCAAAACCACCGGAACCAAGCGCACCCTGTTTGATTGGGCCATCGACGTCGCCAGGCGCGCTGCTCCCTGGCGCACGGGTGCGAAGAGCGCTAGCCCGTTCCTCAAAGCCCAGTGGGCCCTTGCCGACAAGCTCGTCTACAAAAAAGTCCGCGCCGGAACAGGCGGAAAATTGCGCATGGTTTTCTCCGGCGGCGCGCCGCTTTCCAAGGAACTCGCCGAATTCTTTTGGTCCATCGGCATCCCCATTTACCAGGGCTACGGCCTCACCGAGACTTCGCCCATCCTCACCTCTAATTACCCGCAAAATCGCGGCGGCAGCTCCGGGCGCCCTATTCCCAACGTTGTGATTCGCATCGCGGCGGACGGCGAAGTCCTTGCAAAAGGTCCGTGTGTGATGCAGGGCTATTACAAAGGCGTGGACGCCACGCGCGAAGTCATCGACGACGACGGCTGGTTTCACACCGGCGACATCGGCTATCTCGACGCCGACAACTACCTATTCATTACCGACCGCAAAAAAGATTTAATCAAGACCGCGGGAGGAAAATTCGTCGCGCCGCAGCCCATCGAAAACGCGCTGAAGACCAGCCCCTACATCCTGAACGCCATGATCGTCGGCGATCAACGCAGGTTCGTTGTCGCACTCATCGTGCCCAACGCCGCCACCGTTTCCGCCCGGCTCCAGGATCAGGGCGTTCGCCTCGCCTCGCACGAAGAAATGGCCGCGCATCCCGCCGTGCGCTCGCTGATCGAAGGGGAAGTGAAACGCCTCACCGCGCATCTCGCGCAATGGGAAACCATCAAGCGCTTCGCTCTGCTACCGGAAGATTTCACCTTCGACAACGGCAACCTCACCTTCACCCTCAAGCTCAAGCGCCGTGTCGTCGAAAAAAACTACCGCGAAATGATCGACAAGCTCTACACGGATTCCTACGAGCCCGTCCCCTCGAAATCCACCCCCTAAGTGGGACAGCCATTTCTGGCTGTCCGTTCTATTCCTCTCTGCGTCCTCTGTGCTCTCTATGCCCTCTGTGTTAAATCTTTTTCCTCTCCTCAGAAGGCAGACAGAACTC
>Ga0307479_10001529_pt1 | contig 21124 bp, 17 predicted proteins | sample atmos_gasesECM4C_FD_203743 | JGI IMG/M metagenome (GOLD analysis project Ga0307479, IMG submission 203743) | Hardwood forest soil microbial communities from Morgan-Monroe State Forest, Indiana, United States - atmos_gasesECM4C_515 | ecosystem: Environmental > Terrestrial > Soil > Temperate...
CGAGTATGCAGACCGGCTGCTAGCGCTTTATAGGGATTGTCCTGAATTCGTTCAGCCCGGATTCAGGCTCAACGAGGTAAAAAGCTTCGTGGAAAGCGGCCTGAAAGATATTTCGATCAGCCGGAAATCGATCAAGTGGGGAATTCCGTGGCCGGATGATCCCGAGCACGTGTTTTACGTTTGGTACGATGCGCTCACCAGCTACATGACGGGGATTGGATTTGGAGAGGGTGAGGCGGGCAGCGAAGAGTTTCGGAGATACTGGCCGGCGAACCTACACATGATTGGAAAAGAAATTATTCGTTTCCACGCTGTGTACTGGCCCGCGTTCTTGATGGCGGCGGAGTTGCCGCTGCCGCATCACGTGTTCGCGCACGGATGGCTGCTGTTCGAGCAGGAAAAGATGAGCAAGTCGAAAGGGAATGTGGCCTACCCCGAGTCGATTGTGAAGGTGCTGGGGAATGACGCGCTGCGGTATTACCTGCTGCGCGAAGTTGTTTTCGGGCAGGACGGGAATTTTTCGCGCGATGCGCTGATTACGCGCTACATCGCGGACTTGGCGAATGGCTTGGGAAATCTCGCGAGCCGCATTCTGACGATGATTGAGAAATATTGCGATAGCAAGGTTCCCGATCCGCCTTTGCGGCCCTCGGGCGATCAAACGATTTTGCTCAAGTGTGCGGCTGTGCGGGGCGAGGCCCGGACCCTGATCGACGGGCACAATTTCAGCGGAGCGCTCGAGAAGATATGGTCATTGATTTCGACAATCGATAAATTCGTGACGGACAACAAGCCCTGGGATCTGGCGGCCGATTCTGGGCAAAAATCCCGGCTCAATGGGATTCTTTACGATTCGTGCGAGGGACTGCGAATTGTGACGCTACTCTTGTATCCGTTTCTCCCCAATGCGACTGAGAAAATCTGGGTCGCGCTGGGGCAGACGGGAAAACTCGAGAGGCAACTGATCGACGAAACGCCCTGGGGAAGCTTAATGCCTGGAACTCAGATCGGCAAACTGGAGCCGGTTTATCCGCGCGTTGATAAGAAGGAAACTTCGGAGAGGATTGAGGCCATGGAAAACGAAATTCGGAATCCGGGCGCTGCGGCGCCTGCAACAACGAGTTCGACGTCCGCAGGTGGCGCGACCGCTGCCGGTGCACCTACTGGGGCTGCGGCCGGGGCGGGCGCTGCTGCGGCTCCTGTCCCAGGCGCGAAAATCACGATTGATGATTTCGCGAAAGTTGAGCTGCGAGTTGGCGTGGTGAAGTCCGCTGAGAAAGTGCAGGGGGCGGACAAGCTGCTGAAAGTGATGGTTGATATCGGGGATGAAGTGCGGCAGGTGCTGGCGGGAATCGCGCTGGCTTATGCGCCGGAAGAGCTTGTAGGGCGCAAAGTGGTGGTGGTGACGAATCTTGCGCCGCGAAAGATGCGAGGGCAGGAGTCGAACGGGATGCTGCTGGCGGCGTCGGATGGGGCGGACGGCAAGCCGGTGCTGGTGACGTTTGCAGAGGATATTCCTGCAGGCGCCAAGGTGAAGTAACCGACCATGGGCACCAGCGAGCCCGATTCGTACGAGATCCTGGGGTCGCACTACGACACTGGCTATTGCTCAAAGCAAGATTTGGTCGACGTCCCATTCTACGTCGATGTCGCCCGGAAGTCCGGCGGGCACGTGCTGGAGATCGCGTGCGGAACTGGCCGGGTTCTGTTGCCCATTGCTCGAGAGGGAATCGAAATCCAGGGCGTGGACAATTCCGAGTCCATGCTGACCATTCTCCGGCGCAATCTGGCGCGCGAGCCGCGCGAAGTACGCGAGCGAGTGACCGTTCATGAAGGCGACATGCGCGACTTCCGGCTGGCGCGGAAATTTCCGCTGGTGATTATTCCGTTTCGGCCGCTGCAGCATATGTACACCGTGCAAGACCAAGTGGCCGCGCTTACGACTGCGGCATTTCATCTGGCAGAAGGCGGCCGCCTTGTGTTCGATGTTTTCTTTCCGAATTTCGAGGGGATTGCTGCGAACATCGGCAAAGAGATTCTCGATCTCGAGTGGACAGTTGATGCGGAGCCGCGAACGGTGGTGCGGCGATACTTTCGCAAGAAATCGTACGACAAGGTTCAGCAGACATTTGGCGGCGAATTCGTGTTCAGGACTTATGAAGGAGATAATCTGATTCTCGAAGAAACCGGTCCGCTGAAAATGTCGTACTACACATATCAGCAGTTGCGCGCGCTTTTTCTCTTAGCGGAACTGGAACCGGTGGAAGAGTACGGTTCGTTTGGTCGGGAGTCGCTGGATAATGAGGCGCGGGAGATGATTTTTGTGCTGCAGAAGAGCGGGTCGCACGGGCCGGGAAGCGGTGGCGTGAGAAGGAAATAGAAATTGAAAATTATCGACTCGCATGCGCATTTGGAATTTCCGCAGTTCGATGAGGACCGTGACGCCATGCTTGAACGCACGCGAGCAGCGGGAGTGGAGACGCTGCTTGCGATCGGAAGCGGGACGGGGCCTGAGCGGTTGAATGCGGCGATTCCGTTTGCCGAGCAGCACGACTGGATTTACGCGACGGTGGGAATTCATCCGCACGAGGCGAAGCTTGCGACGGAGGAACATTTCGAAAAGCTCGACGAGCTGGCGAAGCATCCGCGCGTGATCGCGTGGGGCGAAATGGGCCTTGATTATTACTACGATCATTCGCCGCGTGACGTGCAGCAGGCGGTGTTTCGCCGGCAGCTGGGGCAGGCGCGGACGGCGAAGTTGCCGATCGTGATTCACTGCCGCGACGCGTGGGCGGATTGCCTGGGAATGATCGAGCAGGATTGGCGGTCGAGCGGACTGGGCGGGATTCTTCACTGCTTCACGGGGACGCTCGAGGATGCGAAGCGCGGGCTCGACATGGGGTTCATGGTGTCGTTTGCGGGGAATGTGACTTACAAAAAAATGCAGCATTTGCGTGATGTGGCGAAGGAAATTCCGATGGAGCGGTTGCTGACGGAAACGGACTCGCCATTTCTGCCGCCCGAGGGACGGCGGGGGAAGCGAAACGAGCCGGCGAATGTGGTGGAGGTAGCGCGAGCGTTGGGGAATGTGAGAGACTTGCCGGGCGAAGAGGTAGCGGCAGTTACTGCTGCGAATTTTCGGCGTTTTTTCCGGCTTGAGGCGCAGAATCAGGCGGCGCACAAAGGGTAAAATTCGAAGATGAGCTTCGCCGTCCAGACCGTGAAGGAAATTTTCGAGCTGGTTCGCGACGATCTCGCGCTGGTGGAGAGGGAGATTGCCGGGCAGAACGCGGCGGCGATCGAGCCGGTATGCGAGATTTCGAGCTATTTGCGCGAGGGCGGCGGCAAGCGGCTACGCCCGGCTCTACTTCTGTTGGCTGCCGGAGCTTCTGGTTATCGCGGGCCTAGCGCGATTCGGCTGGGTGCGGTGGTCGAGCTGATTCATAACGCGACTTTGATTCACGATGATGTGATTGATGGCGCGAATACGCGACGGGGACGTCCGAGCGCGAATGCCCGGTGGGGAAACCACATGAGCGTGCTGGCGGGCGACTGGTTGTACATGCAGTCGTTCGAGATGGCACTGCGGGAGCGGAATTTCGCGATTCTCGACATTCTGATCGATCTGACGCAGAACATGGTGGAAGGCGAATTGTTGCAGCTGACGCGGCTCGGGCAGATTGATTTGACTGAGACAGAGGCGACGGAGCTTGCGTATCGCAAGACGGCTTGCCTGTTTAGCGGATGCTCGCGGCTGGGCGCGATTCTTGGCAAGCAGCCGAAGAGCGTGGAAGACGCGCTTGGTGAATACGGGCGAAATGCGGGGCTGGCGTTTCAGCTTGTAGATGACCTGCTGGATTTCACGGCTTCGCCCGAGCAGCTTGGCAAGCCTGCGTTAAGCGATTTGAAGGAAGGCAAGGTGACGCTGCCGCTGATTTTGGCGCTTCGTTCGGAAGCGGCGCTAGCGGGCGATGGGAATGGGCACGACGGAAACGGAGCGGCCGGGCGGCGGCTGGTCGCCAAGGTGCTTGAAGAGCGGGGCTTCGTGAGCGTGCGGCCGGAGCAGATTACGCGACTGGTGCGCGAAAGCGGATCGCTTGATCGGGCTGCGAAGCTCGCGCAAGAATATGTGGCGCGCGCGAAAGACGCGTTGGCTGAATTACCCGACTCGGACTACCGGCGGGCGCTCCTCGCTGTTCCTGATTTCATTCTCGCCCGCGAAAATTAACAGTCCGGAATCCTGGAGCTGTTCCGCAGCGACTTTGCTACTGCGTTTTCCCTGTGGCGTTGGCGGCGGCTGCCGGGGCTTGTTTTCCGAAGCGAACTTCATGAGCGATTAGATCGCTGCCCACCGGCTTGGCATGAATCACCACGCGGTCGCCTACTTTTAGCTCTTTGAGAGTCGCGCTCGCGCCGCTTTTCACGAATGACGTATCGGGCGCGATTTTGACGACTTGCACTTCTTTGGTTTGAGTTTCGACCGTGATCTCGGTGTCCGTAATTTTCGTCACCGTGCCGAGCACGTGCTTGTCGGTGCCGTGAGCAAACGCGACTGTAGCAAGCGAGATGATTGCCAGGAGTGCGAGTATTTTAGTTAGCAAAATTCCTCCTTGGAGTGATGCTGACTTCGCTGCGTTTAGTGCCCATTCAAGAAATCTTCTTCCTGCTGTTCTTCTTTCATTTCCATTGGGCTGCGCGGATTGTGGTCCTTCATATCTTTGAGGTCCTCTTCAGTTAGATGCGGCAAATGCCGGATGAAGAGAACCAGATGCCAGGTTTCGTGGTCGTTCGGGCCGCCTGCGCCCCAGGCGGGCATACCGGTGAACCGGATGCCGTTCTCGATGATGTAGTAAAGCTCGCCATCGGTGAGGTTTTGCGTTTGTTCCAGGCGCATATCCGGCGTTCGCGGGTAGAGGTTTTGGCCTATCTCGGTTTTTCCACTGCCATCGTTCGCATGGCAGCTCGCACAATGATCGGCGAAATGGCGACGCGCTTCCACCACGGCTTCGGGGGTGGATTCCATCGGGTTTTTCGCGGAACGCGCCGACTTGGGAATGGAAAGCCTTTGCACCGTTCTGCCGAAAAACGTCTCGAATGAGCCGGGAGCGGTTCGCGCGCTCATACCAGTGAAGGTGAGCCATCCGAAAATGAACGCGAAAATGGCTACCAAGATCGCTAGTGGAACGACGATGCGCGACACCTAACTCCTCGTTCGATTAGTCATACTATCGCCTACCAACTGCTGAGCGGGTCCTTCTAATAGTGAAATCGGTATCGAATCTCGACATAGATCTGCCTTGGATCATTATAGTGAAATCCTCCAAAGGTAAGACTGTTGTCGATTAGCAAATGCCGATTGGCGACGTTGAGTGCGGTAAGCGATGCAGTAAATCGCTCGCCAAAGTGCTTACCAATCGCCAGATCAAATGTGGTGTGCTGTGGTAGGTGCGATCCTGGGAATTGTGCATTGGGAGAACCATTCGTGAACCCTGAACCGTAGTAAACGTTGGTGGAGGCGTAGGAATTCCAGGGAAGGGTTGCGTTGAAACCAACGTTGAGCGTGTTGCGCTGATCGTGGTCGAGCGGACTGTAGCCGGGAACAGGCTGGCAACTTGGGTCGGTCGGGGGGAAACAGATCAATCCGCCAGTAATGGCACCCCGAGCCTGCGCGACCTGATTCGAGTACGCAAGGTGAAATTGGCCGCGATGCCAGACGCGCGGGGAAGCGAGAGTCAATTCCCATCCTCGAATCAATGCGCCATCGATCGTGACAGGGATGAAAATGTTCGATTCGCCGACATTGTTGTGATCAAAAAAGTTATTCGCTCGGGTTTGGAAATTGTCGACGTCGAGCGTCCACCCGCGGAAGGGAATCGTGACGCCGAACTGACGCTCCTCATCGCGTTCGCCGTGCAAAGGGACGAACGACAATTGGTCACCGTTCTGGATGGCCTGAAGCAACGGTCCAGTTAACGAATTCAGCGGCGGAGCCTGGTAGTAGTGGCCGTAGAAGGCGCGAAAAGCCCAGTTGAGATGGGGAATTCGGACGGCAACCCCAAATCGGGGATTGATCGTGTCCTCCACGACCTGACGCACCATAGGGTTAGCAAATGTTGCGCCGGCAAAATGCGTGGGGCGAATTCCGGCAATCAGGGTGAGCCATGAAGTGGCGTTGAAGCGGTCGTCAATGAACTCCGCGATCTGGCCACCAGACGGACTTTCGCGATCGGTGATCGTAGGGTTTCCGGAGCCGTCGTTGAAAATCAAATTGAAGAATTCACTGTCGTACTGCTTAAACCCATAGAGACCAATCCGGAAGTTGTTGCGTGCGAAAGTGACATTGAACGCGGATTGCGCGCCGACGTAGTTTGAAGTGCGATTGTCGGTTGACGCCTGTGGCGTGTCATTCGGGTTGGCATCATAATTCGCGACGTTGTGGTGGTAGAAGGGAGAGATGGTGAGAAGCATGTTGGGATTAAAAGTGTGCACCCAGGTGAATGCCACGAAACCATCGGTTTCATGCTGGCCGTCGCGGAGTCCGCTGCTGTCAAAATCAGGGTTCGGAACTGGATCGTAGGGAATTTGGTAATAATCCTTCCGGAGCTGCGTCACCAGACGAAACTGGTCCTTGGTGTCGAGGTTGTAGAGGAAAGTGCCGAAGCCTCCGTAACCGTTTTCAGCGTCGTGAAAGACCTGGCCGATGGGAGTCTGCAACCCCAAATTACTGCGGTTGCCGTTGACGCTCGCATAGTAAGCAAACTTTTGTGTATGCCCGCTGAAGTTGAGTTGATCGTTGGTCTGGTACCAGTTCCCCAAGGTCATTACCAGCTCCGCTTCATTGTCGCGTTCAAAACCGGAGCGCGGAACTACGTTGAAAACGCCATAGGTTCGGTCGCCGTAATCAGCAGAATAGCTGCCGCGCTGGATCTCGAGATAATCGATGTCCTTTGGGTCAATCTGCGGCCCCAGATTGCTCGCGATATTTGTGTTAGGGATCGGCACTCCGTCAATCAGCCAGCTCACCTGATGGCCGCCGCGAATGTGGAGCTGATCGTGAGTGAAATAGGATCCCGGAACGTAGTCGGTAATCATTTGCAAGCTATTGGAGCGATCCGCGCCGGGCGTCAAGGCGATGTCCTTGCGGTCAACGAGGGTTATCGGAGTCACGGAATCAATGTTTACCGCCTGCTCTTGAGCTTCCGCAGAGACGGTAGCGGTCTGGTTCACGGTGGCAATCTTAAGCTGGAAGTGGAGAATCGGCGAGGAGTCCGAACTCAATGTGACCGTCGCGCTCTCGCTCGCAAATCCGTTCTTCGTTACGGTCACCATATAATCGCCGAGCGGCACGGCCGAAAACGAAAAGGAGCCGTCTGGCTCCGTTTGCGCGGTTTGGGTCCAGGCAGACGTGGCAGATTTCAGCGTCACTTCGACACCGCCAATCGGCCGGTGCTGAGGGTCATGAACGATGCCGCGAATGTTTCCGAAAATCGTTGCTCGCACTAAGGGTACGAACAGCAACAAGCACGACACAAACAGAAAGAGCCCGAAGCTTTTGACATGCCTCCGCATAAGAACCTCCGCATGAACTATTGGAATTTGTGGAGCGGCGGAAGTGCAATTAGCTGCGAGGAGGCTCGAACGGAGCGGAAGGAAAGCCCAAGTATGCGACTACATCGTGATGAATGATCTTCGCGCGAGCCGGGATTGGCAACACTAGACTCATCGCTGATGAGGGGGCGGTGGGCGCCAGAGGCGCGAGAAAGCCAAAGTCGACCAGTTGATGGCCTGCTTTCATCGAACAAAACATCGCGTGGTCTGCTTGCCCGTGATGGCAGTCCATGCGGCTTTCCTGCGATTCCTGTGCGTGGCCAGCATGCGACCCGTGGCGCAGACAGCAGAGGTTGTTGCAGGCGCTGCCCAGTCCTGATGAAGCGCGCGCGAGAAGCGCGAGCGGCGTCGCGAACAGAACGAGAACCAGAAGAATGGCCTTAACGCGTTGCATCACCGATTAGGTTAGCACAGGTTCCGGATGTGCTGTAGTCGTTCGGATGATTTGGATGACGCAAGCCGCCCAGGTTTGCGTTTCGAAAAATTAAGCGATAGGCTGGCGGCGTGCTGCCGCTCAAGCTCATTTACGACGACCGGTATGACCTGAATCTCGGCGCGCACGTTTTTCCTTCTCAGAAATACCGCCTCGTTTATGAAAGGCTTCTGCAGGATGCCATTGCGTCGCAGGAGGACTTTCTGAAGCCTTCGCCGACGAGCGACGAGGACATTCTGCGCGTCCATTCGCAGGATTATGTGTACAAGCTTAAAACCGGATCACTGACACGCGCGGAAGTGATGCGCATGGAGGTGCCATACTCTGCGGAACTGATTGAAGCGTGCTGGCTGGCAGCGGGCGGTTCGATTTTGGCTGCGCGGCGCGCTCTCGAAGACGGCTTCTCCGCAAATATTGGCGGCGGCTTTCACCATGCCTATCCCGATCACGGCGAAGGATTCTGCGTGATTCACGACGTGGCCGTGGCGATCCGGAAGATGCAAGCTGACGGCGCGATCGAGCGCGCGATGGTGGTGGACACGGATGTGCACCAGGGGAACGGCACAGCGGCGATTTTTGGAGGAGACGAGACGGTTTTTACGATGTCGATCCATCAAGAACACAACTATCCATATCCCAAGCCGCCTTCAACGTTGGATGTAAACCTGCCTGACGGGGTCGCCGACGCGGATTACCTGGCGATTTTGGAAAAGTATTTGCATCGCTCCTTCGATGTATTTTCGCCGCAGCTGCTGTTTTATGTCGCGGGCGCCGATCCATACGGCGAAGATCAACTCGGAGGATTAGCGCTGACGATGGACGGACTGGCGCGCCGCGATGCGCTTGTGATGGGTTACGCGCAGCGAAATCAAGTTCCAACTGCCGTGACGCTGGCGGGGGGATACGCGCGGAAGCTGGAAGATACAATCAGCATTCACGTGAACACGATCAAGGCAGCGATTCAAGCGGCGCGGCGCCCCAATCTGCGCGCCATTTCTCCGGCTCCCTAATTGCTCGCGAAAACGCCTATTTTGTTGGCGCGCTCATGGTGGCCTGAATCGCGGAGGTCAGTTCTTCCGAAAAGGTGTTTGGCGTAAAGCCGCCGACCCGATAAACAATTTTTCCTTTGCGGTCGATGATTAGCACCGTCGGCAGCGTTTCCACTTTCAGGAATTCGTCCAATCCATCCGCGAAAGCGATGGGAACCGTCCATTTCTCGCGAGCGAGAAATGGTGCGACGAGAGATTGGTCGTCGTCCGTGTTGATTGAAAAGAAGAAGAGGTTCGGATCGCCAGTGTAGTTTTTCGCAATCTGGTCAAACATCGGTTCGAGGATGTGGCACGGGGTGCACCACGTAGCCCAGAAGCTCATTACGATCGTTTTTCCCCGGTAGGGCGCGACGAAAAGCGGAGTGTTGTCTAGACGGCGAAGTACGAATGAATAGAGATCTTGCGCGCCTGAATTCCGGGCCGCGGGACTGTCGCTGGCAGAGCCCGGCCGGAGGTAATCGTAAGTGGTGAGAATCTGCTCGCCGAGGCCCTGTTCGCTTCCGTGGGTTTCTTTCCATACATTCCCAAGCTTCAGGCGGATTTCGCTGCGATCCACTTTTCCTGCGGGCCCTGATTCCGGCAGCACGAAGGCGAGAGAATACTCCTGAACAGCGCGGCCCAGATCCTTCTGGATCTCGGCGATTTCGCCGAGGGCTTCGGCAGCCACGGCATTCGCGCGAAGCGCGTAACTCATCTGCAAGTCTTTGATCGCGGGATCATAGAGGCGCTGAGACTTTCCAATTTGGCCGCGCAGGGCGTAGAGCTGGCTTAAAATTGTGTCGCGATGATCCTGCCATTCCTTGAGCGACACTCGCTCGGGGCGTTCGGTGGGCGTGGACTTCTGGACGCGATCGAGCACGCGAGAGACATAGCCGCTCGCGCGAGTAAGGCTGGCGTCGTCATGCTTTCGCTGGAGGATTGAGACCGCGAGAAGCATCATCTCTGAATCGTCGGGATGTTCGGCGATGAGTTGTTCGGAATAGTCGAGGGCGCAATCATCATCGCGAAGCTGCTGGCAGGCTTCGACCAGGGCGCGATCGATCGCAGCCCGGCGCGGGGCTTCGGGGAAGCGTCGCAAATAATCTTTTAGATTGCGAACTAGCGCGGCACGATCATTTCCGGCAGAGCCGAGAGCCTTTTGGAGCTCTGCTTCGGCGTCCGCGTCCTTCTTTGCATCGGAATTCGCTACCGACTTTGACGTGGGCGGTTTCGATGGAGAAATCTGGGCACGGATGCTGGTGGCGACTGCCAAAAACACGCACCCATAAACAATGATGTAAACAGCTCGCATCTATTAATCATTCTAACGCGGAACGCATAAAATAGACGCGTTCCAGGTGGCGAGGGGAACGATCAGTGAAGAAGAATCTTCCCGGAGCTGGTTTCGATTTCGACGCGGGCTTTGCCATCGCCGATTCGAGCACGCAACTCATGCTTTCCGGTGGTTCCTTCCATGGTAATGGGGATTTGCGTATCGATATCGCCGGAGCTCGTGCGCGCGTAAAGACGTAAATTCGCATTGGGCGGAACTCGAAGCGTCACCGTGCCCGATGAGGTGTGAATTTCCCAGTATGTGTTTGCTTGCGGATTGCCTTCGACGGTTACTTCGCCCGAGCTCGTATGTACACGCAGATCGGCGGTTATCCCGCTGAGCGAGACGCTGCCACTGCCCGCATTCACTTCGACAGAATCTGCCGGCTTGAAGATTTTGATTTCTCCGGAGCCTGTCTGGGCGCGGATGTCGCCGTGGATTTCAGCGAGCTTAATGTCGCCGGAACCGGCAGTGATCTCTACGTGCCCCTGAATCTCGGATAGCTGAACGTCTCCGCTACCCGCCGTGACGTGCACATCGCCGGCGATGTTGGACGCTCCGATGGTGCCCGAGCCGCCAATAAAGTTGGCCGGTCCTTTAATTCCGCTTACCTGAATGTCTCCGGAGCCAGACATCGCATGAATCTCGGTATCGGGTGGAACGCTGATTGAGTAGCTCGCGGTGACGCCGCCGGAGTGTTCGCTGATTCCGCCGATGCGAATGAAATTGCTTTCCTGCAAAATGGGAGGGTTCGCGACCATATCGTTGAGACGGCGTTCGCCATCGTGAAACAGGCGGGATTTGGCGCGAAATTCGGCGTGAATTTGAACTTCGCCTGGAGGACCGGCTGTTACGCGTGAGTTTCCCGAACCGTTGGTCAATTCGATTCGCGCGGGGCCGGTGACGACGAATTTGCGGTCCGCTACCACGCTTGGGCCGGACGCGCCCGAATCGCGACCGCGATTACGATCGACGATACATCCGGCGAGTCCGCTCGCTATGAGAGCTGCAAGGCTGAGCCAAATTCCTGTTCTGCGTTGGGTCATAGATTCCGGGAGTATCGCCATCGGCGAGCGACTCTTCCTATCAGATATGTACGAGATTGAGCAACTGGAAGTTCCGCTGCTCAGCGATTTTAGCGAAAGCGTTTGTGTTTCGGTGCGGGGCAGCGTCACTCTTTTGATTTTAGAAGCGAATTGAGAGATCCCTGGCGGTATCCTTCGAGATCCATCGTGACGAAAGTGAACCCCGCGTCTTTTACGCCTCGGGCGATTTTTTCCGCCATTTCAGACTGGAGTCCACGCGAGAGTTCGTCTGGCGCCAATTCGATGCGCGCGAGTTCACCGTGCGCGCGTACGCGGAATTGGCAGAAGCCGAGTTCACGCAGGGCGGCTTCGGCGCGCTCTATTTTAGCAAGCAGCTCCGGCGTGACCGCGATTCCATAAGGAATGCGCGAAGAAAGACACGCCGACGCTGGTCGGTCCCAAGTGGAAAGTCCGGCACGTTGTGAGAGCATGCGAATTTCGGCTTTGCTCAGCTTTGCATCGAGCAGCGGCGCTAAGATTCGGTGTTCATGAGCGGCGCGATGGCCTGGGCGAAAATCATGCGTGTCGTCAGCATTAATTCCATACGCGATGGCGCTGAATCCGCGCTCTCGCGCGAGCGATTCCATTCGATCGAATAGCTCGTCCTTGCAGTAGTAGCAGCGGTCGGCACTGTTTGCGACGTACGCCGGATTGTCGAACTCGCGCGTTTCGATGAACTCGTGCCGGAGGCCCACCGAGCGGACAAAATCGATGGCTTGCTCGCGATCGTGTTGAGAAAAGCTCGCGGAAAGCGCAGTTATCGAGAGCGTCCGTTCACCGAGAGCCGAATGCGCCGCCCACGCCAGATACGCGGAGTCAGCTCCGCCGGAAAGCGCAATCAGCAGGGAATCGAGCGCACGGAGCGACGCTAACAGCGAACGTTGCTTTTCGAGCGCCGCAGCTTCATCCGTTCGAACTTGAACGGCCGCTGCCGCGATAGGAACCAAGTGGTTGGTCATACCGAGGCCAGTATAACCTTTCGGGATGGCTACTGAAAATCGAGCAGGACGTCAACGGTTCCGGCTTGCGGTTCCTTTTGGAGGAAGCGGCCGATTTTTTCGTAATGGAAGGGAAGTCCGCTGAATGCTTCTTTCGTCCCGTGGGCAACAAATTCATCGTAAACGCCCTCATTAAAGAGGGCACCCTTCGGAATTTGCCAGGCCGCGCGAATTCTTCGCTCACCTTCGAGTGAGAGCCCGGTGAGGACGAGTTGTCCCATCCGGTATTGAGGACCCTCGGAAATGGAGACGGTGTACGAAACCCGCGCCGCTTTGTCGTCGTAATGCGGTGTGGGAGTCAGTTTCGCGTCGAGATAACCTTGGGCGCCGTATGCATTAGTGGCGTGATTCCAGCCGGCTTCCATTTTCACGCCATCGGCAACTTCACCGGCCTTCAACTCAACGAACTTGTCGAGCTCGGCAGTGGAGATTACGGAGTTCCCGGTCCATTCGACTCCGCCCCACGTGTAGGCAGGGCCTGGTTCGATAGGGGCGAGGACATAGATTTTGTCCGGCAGCGGCTTCGTAGGATCGCCTTCAAAACGCGCCGTCGGTGGAGCGAACTTCACTCGCAAAAAAGCATGTGTCAGGTAAATTGGGCGAATTTGTTCGAATTCGAATGATTCAATCACGCTGCGCGAGAACGGCTTGCCAACGATCTGCGAGATACCCTGCTGAATGGCTGGGTCGCTTTTCGCGAGTGGATCCGAGAATTCTACCTGGGCAACCCGAAGTACATCTCCTTCGATTCGGAACTGTTGGACGTGGCCGACAGGGCTTGTGACTACCGAATGCGCCACGGTTGCATGCAACCCTCGGGTAGCAATCAATTCCTCAATTGCATTCGACATGGTGGCCAGGATCGTTCCATTCTCAGGCGCTGTTCCATCAAACAGCACCACCGCGTTCTTGATTGCGGCAGCCAGCTCGTCATCGGAGAACTTCGGAAAATTATCAAACGTGACAGGAATCGTAGGCGCGTCGCTGACTTCGAAATCGACGGCAAGTCCGCCCGGACCACTCGAAAACTTGTACTGAACATTCGTGAAAATCCCGAGACGCGCAAGGCGGTCAGCCACCAGTTGGAGTTCATCGCGGGTGATTGTTTTCCCCGATTGCAGGCCGGTCGCTTTGGCGATTTCCGGGCTCTTGTAGCGGTGGGAGCCGGAGGCCGTGATGGAGGCCAGCCGCTCGCTGCCTGATTGTGGCGCTTTCGCACTCGTGGGGATGGAAACAAGGAGGATTGCAAGTATCGCGATCGTCGCGAATCGGACTCTGCGAAAATCAGTGGAAAACGATGTTGAGATCAACACTCGCCTTTTGCTTTTCTGGCTTTGGATTTACGGTAGCGCTGGTTTTCTGAATACCGAGTTCTTTCAGTTTTCCGATTGCAACCTTCGAAACGAACGCACTGGGATAGGATGCGTCGTAGACGTCTCCGGGTTTGAGCTGCCAGCTCTTGATCAATTCCTTGGACGCCACTTCGGGAAGCCCCTCAAAGTGGACCATGCCCAGGTGAAATTGCGCGCCTTCATCCACCGCTACGTTGTATGTCGTCAGCCGCGCCGTGTCATCGAGAATTTCCTTGGGCTTTACAGCTGCTTCGATGAAACCGCGCGTGTCATAGGCGCGTTTGATCGCGGTAAGCCCTGCATCGATTTTTTCCTGGTTGGCAACTTCGTTTGGCTTCATTCCAAGCAGGTGATCGAGTTCTTCCACAGTGAAGACACGATTACCCGTCCACTCGGCTTTCTCCCAGTAAAATTCCGGACCTTCTTCCACGGACAGGACGACGGCGACCTCTTGCACAGGGCGGGTCTCATTCGAGCGAAGTGGCTTTCCGTCTGGCTTCTCGAATCGTGCGCGCAGATAGCCTTGTTTGCGATAGAGCGGCACGAGGCCAGCTCCAGCGAACTGGCTGACGTAGCTTACAGAATAATCCCGGCCGATAATCTGCAAGGAAGCGGCCTCGAGGTTAGTCGCCGTTATCGCAACGTTCCCGGCGAAGCGTACGCTTCGAATCGGCATCGCCACACCTGTTACAGAGTACACGAAGGCGCTTACAGGCTGCCCCAATCCGCCGATTGAAGGGATCACGGTTACGTCGCCATGTATTCCATTTGCCCGGATCATGTCACTCAACGCGACTCGAACATCTTCCGAAGTGGCCCCGGATTCGGGGATTCCGCCTGCGTAGAAAGAAACGCGGCTGCGAAGTGCTCTATCCAGCTCCCCATCGGAAAACCAAACGAAATTATCGAAGACGCAGGGAAGTAGCTTTGAAACTTCTACGACCTGAAATTCGACGTTCATCGAATTTCCGTTTGTCGAATAGCGAAACGAGACGTTGTCAAAAGCACCGGACTTCGCGAGTGTATCGACTGCAGCGGCAAGCTGCGCCTGCGTGACGGAATCACCGGTCTGAAGCCCAGTCGCTTTGCCTGCCTGCGCATCGCTGAAGCGATTCAGTCCCGTGAATTTCATCGTGGCGAGCCGATAGGATTGCGAAGTAGTGGACTGTGCTAATCCCGGCGCTGAGAAGGCCAGAATCGAAAGAAGACCTAAAGCAAGTAAACGGGCGAAAAGCGTCCCCGCGAGTAGGCTGGGTTTCATGAAGGATATTCTAATGAAATGGGCGCCCCTGCGCGAAGTTTATTCTACGGTGACGGACTTCGCGAGGTTACGTGGTTGATCCACGTCGCAGCCGCGGCGTACGGCGATGTGATAGGCGAGAAGTTGCAACGGAATGATTTCAAGAATAGGCGAGAGCAATTCGGGCGCCGTGGGAATTTCAATCGCGTGATCCGAGGAGCCGCGCGCAAGCCGATCGCCTTCCGTCACTACAGTAATAACGATTCCATCTCGAGCCTTCACTTCCTGCAAATTCGAAACGGTCTTCTCGTAGCGGGTCATGGAAGCAGCATCCGATTCGTCGCGTGTAGCGATGACGACAACGGGCAGATTCTCGTCGATGAGCGCATTCGGGCCGTGCTTCATCTCTCCAGCGGGATAGCCTTCGGCATGGATGTACGAAATTTCCTTCAGCTTCAGAGCGCCTTCCAGCGCGATCGGATAGTGAATACCGCGCCCGAGGTAAAGGAAATCGCTATGACGGAAAAACTTCTTCGCCAGTTCTTCAACATCCGGGTCACGCTGAAGAATGGTTTCGATTTTGTGCGGAATTCGTGTCAACTCCTGCATCATCGTCTGGGCCAGTGCGGGCGTGAGCTTGCCGCGCACCTGTGCGAGAAAGAGCGCGGTGAGCACTAAAGCGGTCAGTTGCCCGGTGAACGCTTTTGTGGAGGCGACGCCAATTTCAGGGCCGGCATGCGTATAGATCGTGCCGTTTGCTTCGCGGGTTAGCATCGAGCCGACCACATTGCAGATGGCCAGAATTTTCGCACCTTTCAGCCGGGCTTCACGTTGGGCAGCCAGCGTATCGGCAGTCTCGCCGGACTGGCTGATGGCGATCACCAGCGTGTTCTTGTTGATGATCGGATCGCGGTAGCGAAATTCACTGCCGTAGTCCACTTCAACGGGAATCTGCGCCAGCCGCTCGATCATGAATTTTCCGGCGAGCGCTGCGTGCCAACTCGTTCCGCAGGCGACTATTTTCACTTCGCGGAAGTTCCGGAATTCCTCCTCGGTGATGTCCATTTCATCCAGGAAGACCTTCCCAGTTTCCTGCGAGATCCGTCCAAGGAGCGTGTCGCGAACCGCGCGCGGCTGTTCGAAAATTTCCTTCTGCATGAAATGCTTGAAGCCGCCCTTCTCCGCCATGATTGGATCCCACGTGATGTGCTGGACCTTTGGCGTAACCGGGCGATTGTCGAAATCGACGACACGAACGCCTTTCAAAGTGAGAATCGCGATTTCCCCGTCGCCCATGAAAAACGCTTCGCGAGTGTGCGACAGGATTGCAGGGATGTCGCTCGCCACAAAAAACTCGTTCTGGCCCAGACCGATCACCACCGGTGGTCCCAGCCTCGCCGCGACAATCTTGTTCGGGTCGCGCGTGGACATCGCCACCAAAGCATAAGCGCCCCTGAGGAGCTTTACAGTTTTTAGCACAGCCTCTTCGAGCGGGACGTTCTTCGAATGTTTCTCGAGGAGGTGAGCGATGATTTCGGTGTCGGTTTCGGTCTGAAATTTGTGTCCTTCGCCGATCAATTGATGCTTCAGTTCGAGGTAATTCTCGATAATCCCATTGTGGACGACGACGATATCGCCGGTGCAATCGCGGTGCGGATGCGCGTTCTCTTCGGTGGGGCGGCCGTGCGTCGCCCAGCGTGTATGCCCGAGCCCATACACACCCTCGATCGGCGATTTCGCCAACAGGTCTTCGAGATTTTTCAGCTTCCCGGATGCGCGGCGGATTTCGAGCTTACAGTCTTGTCCTACCACCGCAATCCCGGCCGAATCATACCCGCGATATTCGAGCCGGCGCAGGCCGTCTATCACCAACGGAACCACAGCTTTAGGCCCGATATACCCAACAATTCCGCACACAGTGTTCGCTCCAGGAACTTGCTTCAATCGTGGGACTTAATCAGGTTAGCACATGCGTTTGATGAAACAAGAAGAGGCGGCGATTTGTTACTTGAAACTCGACGAGGTGCAAGAAAGAATTTGCAGTGAGCTATTCCAGAATCTCGAAGCGGAACTCTTCGATCACCGGGTTCGTGAGCACATCTTTGGCAATCCTCTCGACCTGACTCTTCGCTTCGTCGCGGCCCATGCCATCGAGATTCAGCACGAAAAACTTGCCTTGCCGGACATCCTGAACGCTAGCGAATCCTTGAGAGGCCAAGGCGCGCTGGATAGTTTGTCCCTGAGGATCGAGGACGGTGGATTTCAGCATCACCCACACATGTGCTTTCATCGTTGCGATTATACCAATCCTGCCGCTTTTGCAGCTCCACGAAAATTCTCGAGCAATTCACGTTTGTCCATCGGCGGCAGAAATGCAGCGTTAATGCTATTCTCCGCGAGCTCGAGCATTCTTTTTCCGGGGAGTCCCAGCGATTCTGTCAGCGCGTATTCTCTTACCAAATCGGTGTGAAATAGCGCGGGATCGTCCGTGGAGAGCGTGACTAGCAGGCCTTGCTCGAGAAATTTTGGCAGGGGATGGTCTTTAAGCGTAGCGTCCGGTTTGCCGGTCTGCTTCACCAGCGCTCCAGTGCATAAATTGCTCGAAGGGCAGTTCTCGAGAACGACGCGCCGAGTGATGAGTGACTCCGCCAACGCCGGATCGTTCATTACAGCGATTCCGTGCCCGATTCGCTCGGCGCCAAGAATCTCCACCGCCTCGCGAACCGAGTCAGGACCTCCAATCTCACCCGCGTGGCAGACGATTCGGAGCCCATCTTGGCGCGCATAATCGAATGCCGGCCTAAAACTCGTCGTCGGCCCCGCCAGCTCATCCCCGCCCATCCCGAATGCAACGACGCCAGAAGCTTGCAGCTTCGAAGCCCACCGCGCCACCTCCATTGCGGCCTCCGCTCCAAACTGCCGGGCTACATCGAAAATATATGCCGTTCGCAATCGTCGAAACGGAATGCTTTGCGCGGTTTCTCGAATCGCGTCGAAATTTGCCGCGACGTTCTGCATGCGCCGCAACATGACGCCGGCGGAAATCGTGATTTCCGCGTATACAACATTTTGCCGCAATAGTTCCTCAGCCAGATGACGAGTGATGAGGGCGTAATCGTCTGGCGTGCGCAAAAAGGACGTAATCCACTTAAATGTTTCGATAAAGCCCATGAAGTTGGAATAGTTGTAGCGAGCCAGCACTTCTTCGCGAGTGAGTTTCGTGCCGTGCCGCGCAGCTAATTCAACTGCTGTATCAGGGCGTATCGAGCCCTCGAGGTGCAGATGCAATTCGGCCTTCGGTAGGGATGCGACAATGCTCGTTGGCGGGGTTTGTTCAGTTGCCACGTCGCCTACTGTCCGGGCAATTGCGGGCGCCCGGCATTGATCCACGCGGTCATCCAATAAGAGCCCAGATCCGTCGAAGCATCTGAGAGCTGGCGAACCAGCACTGCGCCGGCTTGGGCGTAGAAGCGGTCGTAGTACTCATCCGTATAGCCGCTGAGGCCCTGATGAGCTCGCACGTCGGATAGCAGAATGTTTTCGAGCCAGGAGTGGGCGCTAAGCACCATTTCAAACGCGTGATCGGTCGGATCATGAATAAAGACGGCTTCGTTCGGCTTCATGAAAAAGAACAATTGAAAGCGGTCCACAAGCCCTTTCCCGAAACGCTCATTCACTCCCAATTGTTTTGAGAGTTTGCCATCCCAGTTCATGGTTGTATTGAAAGGATCGTGGGCTTCGGCCACATAGTGAGCCAGATAGGCAGCGGACATTTTGGCCTCAGCCCAGTTGTGGTCATGGAACGCGTCGGTTAGCTTTTTGCTGTAGGTTCCCACTTGCCACGGAAGCACTCCATTGTTGTAAACCGATCGCCGGCCAAATTTTGATACGGCTGCCGTGTACGTGCGTGGAAGATTGGAGAAAGGGAACTGCCCGTAGTGGTCGAGCTTGATGAAATCGAGATTCTCGAGCGTCGCGTCTCGTTTCTCAGCTTCCTCTGCATCCGCTACATGCTGCAGCAGAAATTGGCGGTTCGCTTCGAAAAACGGCCGGATCTCGTCCGGCAACGTTTCCACAGCTTTGTTCGTAATCAGCCGCCGAGCGTTGTCGCCCCAGGCAAAAGACGAAGGCAGACTCGAGGCAATAATCGCCACTGTCAGCACAAGCGCGAGAGAAAACCGCAACCGCATTAGAGCTTTTCCCCTCTAGTGAGAGGCTCACCCGGTTTTGGAGTTGCCAGCTGGCTGTGGCGACGCCCGTAAAAATAGTAAAGGCATAGCCCGATTGTCAGCCAGAGGAAGAATCGAATCCAGCTTATGATGGGAAGGCCCGCCATCAACAGTATGCACGTAAAGATTGTCGCAATTGGAGCGGTCAAACCGCCCGGTGCCCGAAACGCGCGGTGCCGCTCGGGCTGCTTGTATCGGAGGATCAACACACCGGCTGCAACCAAGCCGAATGCAAACAGGGTGCCGATATTCGAGAGATCGGTGAGCGTCCCAATATCTAGCAGCCCGGCCGGAATTCCCACCACGAAACCTGCGACCCACGTAGAGAAATCGGGCGTCCGATACTGAGAGTGAACGCGGCTGAAGAGCTTAGGGAGAAGTCCGTCGCGCGACATCGCAAACCAAACGCGCGCCTGCCCTAGTTGAAACACCAACAATGACGAAATCATCCCCATCAGTGCGCCTATCAGCACGATCAATTGAATCGAGCCAAAATTCAGCTTTTTCATCGTGTTGACAACCGGCGCGGCGTCATCCAAAAGAGTCTGCCATGGCACGAGACCGGTAAGCACCACGACCACGCCGATATACAAAACCGTGCAGATGATAAGAGTGGCCAGGATTCCGATGGGCAAATCGCGCTGCGGATTCTTGCACTCCTCGGCTGCGGTAGAAACCGAATCGAATCCGATGTATGTGAAGAAGACGATCGAGCCACCCGTGAGAATCCCGGGCCACCCGTTGGGAGCAAACGGGTGCCAGTTCGCAGGATGGATCAAGCGTGAAGCGAACGTAATAAACACCAGAATGGCGACAATCTTCAGAATCACCATTACGTTGTTCGTCTCGGCCGATTCGCGAATCCCTCGAACCAGAATCATCGTCAAGATCATCACGATGATGAAAGCGGGCAAATTGAAACCAAAGTGCCAGCCGGGCGCGTAGAGCACATTGTTCTGCAGGTCAGATAAGCCCGCAGGCAAGTAAGCTGGCGAAATCCAACGCAAGCTCGCGTGAATTCCGAAATAATCGAGCAAGTTGACGACGTGCGCCGAAAATCCAACGCTCACCGCCATGTTTGACACGGCGTACTCGAGAATCAAGTCCCAGCCGATAATCCACGCGATAAGTTCCCCCATCGTCGCGTAGGTGTATGTGTAGGCGCTACCGGCGATCGGAATCATCGCGGCCAATTCCGCATAGCAGAGCGCTGCAAATCCGCACGCAATCGCAACCAAAATAAACGACAGCGCAATCGCGGGCCCCGCGCCCGGACGCCCGAACGACGCGGAACGATAAATGAGGTATTCAAGCAGAGGAGCGTTCAGAATGGAGCTGAACTGCATTTTCTGGCCCGCGATCGCGGTACCGATCACGGTAAAAATTCCCGAGCCGATCACTGCGCCGATGCCGAGCGACGTCAAGCTGACCGCCCCAAGCGACTTCTTCAGCCGTTTGTCGGGCTCCTGCGAATCCGAAATCAGCTTGTCGATGTCTTTGGTGCGGAAGATCTGTGCACCCAATCGGCACCTTCCCTTGTGAGCGAAAAAACTCTATAACGCGACGCGACTCCGCGCAACCGCCGTCGAACGCCAAGAGCGCCTCATCCTAACAGCAGTCCGTGCCAGAGCAACTATTTGAATTCAGAATTACGCTGTAGCAAGCGCAGCAGCCCTCGCCCGCTGGTGGCCACATCAAGCGAGTTGAAGATTTGCATATCGCTCGATCAGTTTTTTGGCGCCGTAGTCTTGAAAGCTTACTGTCAGCTTGCGATCTTCGCCTTCACCCTCGACTTCGATGATGGTGCCCAGCCCGTAC
>Ga0307479_10001530_pt1 | contig 21102 bp, 17 predicted proteins | sample atmos_gasesECM4C_FD_203743 | JGI IMG/M metagenome (GOLD analysis project Ga0307479, IMG submission 203743) | Hardwood forest soil microbial communities from Morgan-Monroe State Forest, Indiana, United States - atmos_gasesECM4C_515 | ecosystem: Environmental > Terrestrial > Soil > Temperate...
AATCCATATGGCAAGACAAAGCTCCTCTTCGAGGAAATCCTCGCGGACTACCGCAAATACGCGGGCCTTCAATACGTGGCCTTGCGCTACTTCAATGCCGCCGGGGCGTCCGCCGAGCGCGGCGAGGCCCACCCGGAGGAAACCCACCTCATCCCATGCGTCTTGGATGCCGCTCTCGGGTTCTTGCCGCATCTCGATGTCTTCGGTACAGACTATCCCACGCCCGATGGCACCTGCATCCGCGATTACATCCACGTCCTCGACATCGCCGATTCGCATCTCCGCGCGCTCGAAGAAATCGATCGCGTCGCCGGGGAAGCCTTCAACGTCGGCAACAGCCGGGGCTACTCCATCCTGGAAGTGATCGCCGCCGCCGAGCGAATCACGGGCCGCAAGATCCCTCGTAAACTCTCGCCCCGGCGTCCCGGCGATCCCGCCGTTCTCGTCGCCAGCAAAGAAAAGCTCAAACAAACCGTTGGTTGGGAGGCCCGGCGTTCGTCGTTGGAAGAGATTGTCGGCTCGGCGTGGGCCTGGAAGCAAAGGCATCCCCGCGGCTACGCGGAGACCGCTTCCGTTTAGAGTTCAATCGGAAAACTTAAAGCGAATAATGCACCACAGCGCCTGCACCCCGTCTTTCCAGGTGATCTTCTTGCCTTCCTCGTAGGTGCGGCCCGCGTAGGAGATCGGCACTTCGTAGATCCGCCATTTGCCTTTCGCGACCTTGGCGGTAATCTCCGGCTCAAATCCAAACCGATCTGACTTGATCTCGATTCCTTTCAGCACCTCTCGGCGGAAGACCTTGTAACATGTCTCCATGTCCGTCAGCTTCAAATTTGTGGAGATATCGGAAAGCAACGTCAGAACCCGGTTCGCCACGTAGTGCCAGAAGTAGTGCACCCGCTGTGGCCCGCCGAGAAACCGCGAGCCATACACAACGTCCGCCCGGCCGTCCACGATCGGCTCCAGCAGCTTCCCGTAATCCCTGGGGTCGTACTCCAGGTCCGCATCTTGCACCAGGATGATTTCTCCGGTCGCCTCGGCGAACCCCTTCCGCAACGCCGCGCCCTTTCCTTGATTATGCGGCTGGAAATAAAACCGCAGATCTTGCAGCGCCACCCTGTCGCCGCCATCTTGCGCCGCCACCCCAAATTCTCCGTTCGTCTTCCGGGAGGCCATGTTTTCGAGGATCTGCCGCGTACCGTCCGTCGAGCAGTCATCCACGATGATCACTTCCTTGTGGATCTCCACATCCAGCACGCGCCGCAATATCTCCTCGATGGTTGCTTTCTCGTTGTAAGCCGCGATGACAACCGAAATTTTGGGATTGTCCAGTGCGGAAGGGTGGCGTCGGAGTCGCATGTCAGCGCGAAGATTGTAACGGCCCTGCGACTAGCGAGTAAAGCCGCCACAGGGTGTCTAGTGGCTCAGTTTCCGGTTACGACGTTAATCAGGAAGTTGCCGTGCGGCTATCGGCGAGCCGCAGAATGATAGAATGAATTCGTGTGCTTCGTTCTCTACGCTGGAACGACTAATCCGTTACCGCGAAGGAAGTTCGATAAAGACGCTGCGGGTTTGCCTGTCGAATCCCTCACGGAGCGAGACGCCGGAATCAAACAACATTTCAGTAGCCCCGAAGTCCAATACGTTGGCTCCAGTTCTGGCTGTGGTTGTGAATTCCGTCATGCGATGTTCCAAAACGGGGGCTGGCCTGAAATTGAATTTCATAGGACTGCCGAAAAAGATGAATCAGACATTACGAGGGACACGATTCATCGCCAGAATTGCGAAGCATTAGTTTCCCTTTTGCGAACGGCCGGGGATAAGGTAGTCGAACTCTATGGAGTTTGGGATGGAGACTTCAAGAACGTGCCGCAGGCACAGGAGAATATATCGATTGATACGCTCCTTGACCCAGACTTCTATTTCAAAGAACAAGGCTTCTACAGAGTTCAACTGGAACCGCCGTCTAGGTCCTGATAAGTCGCGTTACCGGACAAGTTCGCACTGGAACTGCTTGAATTTATCAGGGTGAGGACAAGTAGTCTTTTGAAACCACCCTCCCATTCTTATCGAACCCGACGTCCCACTCCCCAATGGAAATGCGGGAGAAATACTGGAACTCTTCAACGCAAGGCATTGACGAATTATCCATGGGGGCTCCATCCCAAGAGAGCGCGGATCGGCACGCTTCTATATTCCCTGGTTTTCCAAAGCGTTTTAGGACCTCCGCCTTCGTCGCTCCAGGCTTCAACCAAGAATAGGCTCGCTCGTGGAAAGTTACCTCGTGCCAAATTGCAGCGAACACCAGAAATATGACGACTATCGACGCACTAACCAATATCCAACGCCGAATCCGAATTGCCATAACGACCCCTGTACAAATCGAACTGCCTTAGTTATCCACCTGATTTTAGTTCATTCCTCTCGCTCAAGTCCTGGGAAGTCGCATAATCGGCAACTGACCCACAACCACATGGTGTCGGCGAGAAGGCGCCTCCTGCTTTCGCCTTTGGATGGTTCCCGGGTATTCTTATTCTTTCTTTGTCTTATTTGATGACGACCTTTCACATTCAACAGTTCGGTTGCCGGGCCACGCACGCCGACGGCGCCGCCCTCGAACGCCAATTGCTCTCGCGCGGCTACACCGCAACTGCCGAAGCAAACGCCGCTGACTTCGTCGTCGTAAACACTTGCACCGTCACCTCGGCCGCCGATGCTCAGGCTCGCGACGCGATCCGTAAAATCCACGCGCAAAATCCCGGCGCTCGCCTCATCGTCACCGGCTGTTACGCCCAGCGCGCCCCGGAAGATCTCGCCGCTCTCCCTGGCGTATCTTGGGTCGTCGGCAATTCCCACAAGCCGCAAATTCCCGGACTCATCGGTGCGTTTCCGCAATCCCCCGCGTCCCCCGGCGTCCAAAACTTTTTCCCTGCTGCCCGGCTTCATGCTGAGTCGCTATCTCTCTCTCCAGCCCCCGCAAAAATTCTCACTGGCGACATCTTTGAACAAACTACCCTCTTGGTCGCGCCTGTCCTCGGCGGCGAAGGGAACCACACCCGTCCCACGCTCAAGATTCAGGATGGCTGCAACAGTCGTTGTTCCTACTGCGTGATTCCGTTTGTTCGGGGCAAGAGTCGCAGCCTCCCCGCCGAAGTTGTTCTTCAGGAAAACCAGCGCCTCACCGCCGCAGGCTTTCGCGAAATCGTCTTAAGCGGCATCAACCTCGGCACCTATGGCCGCGACCTCTCTCCCCGCGTCGAATTTCTCGATCTCGTCCGCCGCATCCTCGACGAAACTTCCGTCGAGCGCCTCCGCATCAGCTCCATCGAGCCGCTTGATGTTACTCGAGACCTCGTCGAGCTCTTCACTTCCGCCGATCGCATCGCCCAGCATTTCCACATGCCGCTGCAATCCGCCTCCGACCGCATTCTCGCCGCCATGCACCGCTGGTACCGCGCGGAACACTACGCCCGCCGCGTCGAGCTCATTCGCGAATGTCTTCCCCAGGCCGCCGTCGGCGCCGACGTCATCGCCGGCTTCCCCGGCGAGACCGAAGCCGACCACGCCGCCACTCTCGCCTTTATTGAGCGCTTTCCTTTTACCTATCTGCACGTTTTTTCCTTTTCGAAGCGCCCCGGCACTCACGCCGCCAAGCTCTCAAACGAACTTCCCGTCGCCGTCATCAAGCGCCGCGCCCGCGAACTCCGCGCCCTCGGCGACTCCAAAGCCGCCGCCTTCCGCCAATCCCAAATCGGCCGCACTCTCCGCGTCCTAACGCTCCGTCCAGACGAAGACGCCGCCGCGGATTTTACTCCCGCACTCTCCAGCAACTTCCTGCGCGTTCGCGTCTCCGGTAATTGGCCTGCCAAAACCTGGCTCGATGCTGCCATCACCGGTGAAGAAGGGAATTACCTTCTTGGCAAGTCTTACGACTCTTTCTACGCTAAATCTGTGCGGGGCCTCTGCGAAACCTCTGCGCACTCAGCTTGCCTCGAATAAAACCAAAGGGGTGTCTTAATCTTTCAACTTTCAACTTTGAGCTGTGAACTTTTCTCTTTCAGTTCTCAAAAATCACCTGCGCGAGCGCCTGCGCCGCCGTGTGGGTGATGCTCAGCGCTATGTGCTTCACTCCCAACCGCTCTGCAATCTTTCGCGCCTCGCCCGCGAGTACAAGCGTAGGCTTTCCGCCTTTTTGTCGCGCCACTTCAATGTCCACCCACCGCACTCCTCTGCTCCATCCCGTGCCCAGCGCTTTCATTGCCGCTTCCTTTACCGCAAATCGTCCCGCGAAGCGCTCAAACTTGTTCCTGAACCGCTCGCAATACTCCCTCTCCTTCGCCGTGAAAATTCTCCGTAGAAACACCTCGCCATGTCGCTCGATCGCCCGCCGAATCCGCTCGACTTCCGCAACGTCCACGCCCATCCCAATGATCAATGTCCTGCCCTGTAGCTCACCCCTTCAGGGGTGAGGCTTTTTCCCTCTTCTCTGTGCCGCGGCCCACTCCGATTATACTGTTAGTGCTGTGGCTACCGCGAAAACAGTAACCGCGAAGCGCGGCGTGCGTCGGCCAGACGTCCGCTCCGGCGGCGCCACGGCTTGGACCGAGCACAGCGCGCGCGGGATTCGTATTCTGCAGGTCCCCGCGCTAGTAAAACTCCCCTGGCTGCTCCACGGTTTCAGCACGCGGCTCGGCGGCGTCAGCGCTTTGGTCGACCGCCCTGCGGTCACCCAGGAAAAAGCAGAGAGAGTCCTCAATCTCGGTTTCACCGAAGGTGACACCCGCGAAAATGTTTTGGAAAATCGCCGCCGTTTCCTCTCTGCTCTCGGCGCAACGCATCTTTCTCTCGTCGCCCTGAAACAATTTCACTCCGACGTCGTGCACGTGTTCGATACCGCTCCGGCTGACCCCTGCCGCGGTGACGCATCTGTCACAAACCAACCGGCTCTTCTCCTCGGCGTCCAGACCGCCGACTGTGTTCCGATTCTTCTCGTCGATCCCCGAAAACGAGCCGTCGCCGCCGTCCACGCGGGCTGGCGCGGCACTTTGCAACGCATCGTCACAAAAGCCATAGGTAAAATGCAAATGGAATTCGCCACCAAGCCTGCTAATTTGCTCGCCGCGCTCGGCCCTGCGATCGGCGGCTGTTGCTACGAAGTTGGCACCGAAGTCGCGTCCGCCTATCTGGCCCAATTTCCGAACGCCGCCGAATGGTTCGACGAACTCCGAACCGGCGATGAGCCCAACCCCCTCCAATGGCTTAGCATGATGCCCCCCGGCCACCAGCCTCCCCCCAGAAATGTCTACCTCGACCTTCGCAAAGCCAATCGCGCCCAGCTCCTTGCCGCCGGCCTCTCCGAAAAGAACATCTTTGTCAGCGATTTCTGCACCGCCTGCCGCCGCGATCTCCTCTTCAGCTACCGCAAAGAAGGCGCCCAATCCGGCCGCCTCCTCTCCGTCATTGGCATCCGCCCCTCCTGAAATAGCCCGGATACTACCCTTTGTGATTCACCTTTCCTCGGAAACCGCTTCTTCCAGCACTGGCTCAGTTTCCGATTACCCGGCTTATCAGAACTTAGCCGCATGGTTCGACAATAACTTCGAGTCACCGGCAATCCAGACGTTATCGCACGTGGCTATTTCGGCACTGTGGATGGGGACTCGGAGGATGGGATATTGAGGCCAGCGAGTGTGTACTCCCCCAAGAAGCGGATCGTCGCGATAGCGTCGAACGAAACGGGTACCCACATGCCGTTCAGTGTCGCAAATTGCATTGTGAGATGAAGGGTCGTGATCCAAAAGGAGGGGCTCTTGGCAGGTACTCCTTGCATTCGTCGGACACGGAAAGTGCTCGCATCTACCCAGATTTGCCCGCGCAAGAGGTATTTATCCTTCCGCTTCGGGAGGATCCCCAAAACGTACTCAGGAACGACGCCGAAGTTCTCTCGCCTAAGAAAAACAAAGTCATAGTTCGTCCTGCTGATCTCGTCACTGTGTACTTTCTTCACCGAGTCAGCTTCCCGGTCCAAAAGCTCGCGAACCATTCTTTCTCCCCTCGCGTCTCCTTTCGCCTGAATAATCTTGTATGTCTTTGTGTCGGGAGGAACGAAATTGATCTGGGCCGTGATCTCAGAGGTGGGTTGCGTATTATAGCCGCGCAACACTTTGTATTCTCGAGTCACCTCATAGGGTCGAGCTTGCGCGGGGTCCTGGTGCTGGATGTCCTCCAAGCGCTGCAGGATCAGGTTCAGATCGGGAGATTTGATTTCATCGGTGGACGAAGTTACCTGCGACGATGAGGCGAGCGTTGCTAATAAGACGAAACCTGACAACCAGAGCCTTGGCGTAGCTGTTTTCGTTTGTCTCACGGGAAACACTCCTCAGATGGGTGCGAACAACATCGCGTTCGCGAGAAGAACCGCGATCCACTTGACAGGAATCATGATTTCATCCGTCGGCGTCAAAGGTCAACCGTTCCCGTTCTCCCCATTGCAGCCACATCGGATATCCCGGATGACGGGCCACTCGGAAGTAATCCACATGCCTGATCAACGGGCCAGCTGGACATGTGAACCCCCCAAACCGTCGGAAGTTCTTTTCTTGAAAATTGCGAGTTCACGGCCCGCTCTGCTTACCGGCTATCAGTGGGTCGGAGGTACGAGCACTGCTCTTTTTCCGCGCATCCAGCCGCCAGTGATCATCTTTTTTGCAAACTCACAATCGCCGAGGACACCATCACACCTGGAGCCAGATCGTTTCGCACAACCACGCCGCCCTTCATCACGAATTTGACTCGTTGCATTTCGCTGATGTCTTGCAGCGGATCTCCGGAGACTGCGATGATGTCGGCGAACTTGCCCTTTTCGATGGTGCCCAAGCTGTCCTGCATGTGGATGATCTGGGCATTGACCGTCGTCGCCATGCGCAGGGTGTACAGAGGAGTCGCCCCCCATTTGACGTACAGGGGAAACATCTCCGCCTGCACGCCATGCGAGCAGTTGCACTCCGCGTTAAACACCCTTCCGGGTGGCGGCGCCGCGCCGCTTCCAAAACCCAGTCTCATGCCGGCGGCAAGCATTTTCTTCCACGTCTGCTCCATCAGGCGAAAACGGCTGTAAGGAGCAAAGCGCTTCAGGTCTCCCGGCTCGTCTTGGCGCATGTCCAGAATAGTCGCGGTCAGCGGCAGGTCTTTCTTGAGGAACATTTTTATGTCCGCGTCGTCGGCGGCGACTGCGTGCTGGATATTGTCGACCCCCGCTTCAATCGCCCATTTTAGGCCGTCGCCCCCATATGAATGTGTGGCGACCCATAGACCCAGCTTGTGCGCCTCATCCACGGCTGCTTTGAGTTCTTCCCGGGTGGGGAGCGCAGTGTTCACCATTTCCCCATCGGGCTTGAAGTAGAACCTGCCAGTGGTCATTATCTTCACGTGGTCGACGCCGTTGTGAGCCAGTTCGCGCACAGCTGCGCGCATCGCCTCCACTCCATTCGCGATCAACGCAGGTTCGAACGGCTTGAATTCCAACGGGTAAGGGCCGTTTCCGGGGGCCGTGATCTCGAGGACTGGACCAGCCGTGAGCAGCCGCGGACCCTGGACGAGTCCGCTCTCGATGGCATTTTTCAACTCCACGTCGGCATAACCCCCGCCATGCGTCCCCATGACCACCTGCGTGGTGAAACCCGCCTTCAAGCTCTGGGTGGCGCTGTACAGCGCCACGATCATCTGGTGTTGCAGCCCTCCGGCCGCGTCCGTGAGGTGAACGTGCCCGTCAATCAATCCCGGGAGCACTGTAGCCTGGCTAAGGTCGATCACCCTGGCGCTAGTCGGGATCTTCACACCGTCGGCCGGGCCTGCGTCCGTGATCCGGTCGCCGCTGATGAGCACCACCTGATTTGTCAAATTTTTGCCCGACTTGGGGTCGAACATCCGGCCGGCACGCACAGCCACGACCTGCGGAGCCTGCGCCGACAGCACGGCCGAAGCCGCTAGAATCAAAAAGACCGCGCTCAACACGCACTTCGCTCGCATCATACAGCCTCCGTTGACATCCAAGACTTGGCGTCAAGCCAATTACTTTCCATGCGGTCTTACTTGAATAGACCAGTAAGGGTTAGGCTCCCACCGCCCGTGGTGACGATGACTAGATTCATTACCACAAGCATCGTGTCGTAGCTCCAGCCATTCGTCCCAGATTTGCCCCAGAAGCCCGCGTGCCAGGTGAATATTTTCTTCTGGATCGCGCCGAGCATTACCAGGATCAATCCCATGGCGGCGAGTTGCGCGAAAACGCCCGTAATCACTCCGAGTGCGCCGGCTGACTCCGCCGCGCCCAAAAAAACTGTAAAGCTCTTGCTCATTCCAATGTCCTTGCTTCGCGCTTCCGGGTCCTTGAGGTGTTTATAGCCACTTGTAATGAACACGATACCAACCATGACGCGCAAGAGCAGCAGCGCGACATTGTTGAACTGAGCCAATTGGGGAAAGGTCATCCAACCCACTCCGAGCCGCTATCATACTCTCGAAGCGCGCACGTTCTTGAATGAAACCATCCGTACTTCTCCGGCCTCTGCCTGGTGTGGAAGAAGCCTGTCTACCCGTTCGGAAGATTTACAAATGCCGCCGTCACTACTTGCCGGGGAACAACTGCGCCTTGATGGCATTGTATTGGGCTTGCGTGAGCGGCGACGTTTTCACGCCTGAGCTGTCAGACACGATCTTTACGGGAGCAGTATACTGCTTGGTTTTCGTTGGGACATGCACGGGAAGGGCCACCGTGCCGGAAATCAAATCGACCTCTAGGCTTGCCGCAATATACCTGGCAATAAGTTCAGTTCCGCGAAACCCAAGACAGCCAAGGGGCGTTTCAATTGTTGCTGGAGCTTTTTCCTTGCCCAGAAGTCCGCTAACATAGATAAAAGCGCCTCTCAGAAATCTCATGGTCACCGTGTCTTTCGTGTGATCGGTTGGACCGTAGACGAAATTATCAATTATGAGTTTGCTGTTTTCGGCCAGTGTTAGTTGGGTGTTGTCATTAAACAGGATGAAGGCTCTGCCCTTGGCCCCCGTCTCGACGATATCGTTCATGCTGATGGTACCGCACACCCCAAGTGACCGGATGGTGCCGTCGGGTTTAGTTACTTGCACCGTGCCCTCCACCTGAACCAACTGGGCGATAGTGCCGGCCGGGATGCTACTCCCGCCGCAACCAGGCGCTGGCTGGGGCGTAGGCGGCGTAGGCTGAGGCGGCGGAGACGCAAGGCTCGCGATTCTTATCCGGTAGAACACGCCGAGGTTATAGATTCCACCCAGCTTGGTGGTTCCGTATAGGTTTCCGTCCTTTCCCAGTATGGGATTCATTCCGGATGTGCTGCCATTGGTAACGTCAAACTTGTGAACAACTGCAAAGCTGTTCCCGTGACCGTCGGGAGGGCCGGGATGGATTCGATAAACAACCCCGGCCATAGTTCCGCTGCCCTGCGTCGCTCCGTATAGATACCCGTCCGGCGCCTGCACCAGTCCGCCGATTGGGTTTTCGCCGTCCAGCGCAGCGAAGTCGTGGAGAACTGCAAAAACACCAGCGGGAGTTAATTGGTAAACGACGCCTTTCGCGTATTGGCCACCCCCGAGGGCCGTCCCATAGAGATTGCCGTCGTTTGCCTGAATCAGGCTGTTCGGATATGCACCGTGCGTCAAATCAAAAAGATGGACCCCCGTCGGGGCGGTGGCTCCGGCGGAGTACTTGAAGACGGCTCCCCATCCTCCGGGAGTGTTCCTGCCGTCGCCGTTGGTTGTTCCGTAGAGATTGCCGTCCGTTCCCGCAATCAGGCTCTTGAAACCGATCCCTACCGTCGCATAATCTGTCGCCTTGAACAGATAAATGCCCTGGTAGCCGCCGCCCGTCCCCGTATTGACCCGGTACAATGCGCCAGATGGGTAATTGTTTGTGTATGGCGTAACGCCGTATAAATTGCCATCTTTGCCCGGCACCGGGGCCGCCGTCGGATAACCCGGACCATCATCTAGGATCTGCTGGGCGTTCGGTGGCGGGTTCCGCGGATTTTCAAACCCGTTCTTAAAGTTCCAGATCACCTGCGGCGCTGTATCTCCTGGCCTGATCTTGAAAAGCGTTCCGAAGCCGTACATCGCGCCACCGGGACCGCCTCCGGGAGCGGTCCCATAGAAATATCCATCCTTCGCGAGCATCAGTCCGCCGGTGGGCTGGGAGCCGAGAGTGCCGTCGAAGTTGTAGAGGACCTTCAATGCCCCCGCGAGCGTTAAGCTGAAAATCGTTCCCAGATTATTGTGGGACCCACCCACTGCCGTACTGTACAGGTTGCCGTCGGTGCCCTGCGCCAGCAAGCCGATCGGGTAGAACGGGTCCGCAAGTTGCCCCGGTTTGTTTCCGGCTCCGAAGACGTACAGCACGGAAAAGTCTGCGCAACCCGTCGTTTGCGTCGTAGTGCATTGTGGGAACACCGTAAGCGGAGGTTGCCCCTGAGCTTGAGAAACCCCCGTGGAAACGTGGCCGAGCCACACGGCGAAGGCACCCAGAACGAGCACCGGTAAAACGGCTTTCGCAATTCGCGCTGTTTTCATGATTCGTGGACCCTTTCGCGCCACAGTGCTTCGCACGAATTTCCGATTTTCTGCTCCCGGCTCGCGCATCCTACGCTTCTCCTCTCCTGGGCGCAACGATTTCGTCGCCAGAGCAGCTGCCGGCGGAGATCATCCAGGGGCGGAAAGAGACATTAAAGAGTGTTGAATCGTAGCCAGAGTAGCGAACACTTCATTCGCTTCCCGGACCCTTTGCTTTAAGCCCAATTAACGTTCTGTAGTTTGTACACTCTTTACTTATACCGGTCGTCGTAATGCTTCATCTCGGGCAAGACGATCTCAAGGCTGGCATTCCGCTCCCAATCACGCAAGAAGCCGCGGTGCCAGTATTGAAGTACCGCGAGGTTGAAGCAGCCCGTTGACGCGCCATCGCGACAGTTGCCGTAGTTGGGCGGATCGCAATAATCAATGTCTCCGCTGCGAATCTGGTCGGCCAGGCTGACTCCGTTTTCATCGCGGTGCGCTCCGCCCTGGCCCGAAAGTGCCACTTGAAACCGTCGCAGGCACATGGAGCAGGCAATATCGAGCAGCACCACTTCCACGGCGTAAATGTTGGCCGCGCGACGCGGCTCGAACTCCACATAGCGCGGCACGCCGTTCTCGTCCCACCACTTGGGAGTCTCCGCGATCCTTTCAGTGATGTCGCTGTAATCCTCGAACATGCCGCCCCCCACACTCGCTCTCCCGCCCTTCACGGCCTCTCTTTGGCCGCCTTCAGCGGGCTAGTGCTCAAAGAACTTCGCCCATTTTGCCCGGCGCGGCGATCGTTGCGAGGGAATGTTGTTCTATTTCAGGGATAAGCTCAAGGCCCCGGCCTTGGTTCCCACTCCCATTTTCGGCCAAATCCGGAGAAGCGCGCGAACGGGAAACTCACATCCTCCAAGCTAATTTTCCTGTTGACAACACGGTCACGACTCTGGTATACTACTCCCGTAAAGTAGTACGCCTCGCCTTCCGCGAGTCCCTCTTACAACTTAAATCCTTCATTTCTGGAGACTTCCATGTCCGCAAAACGCTCTAAGGACCGCTCGTACTTGTGTTTTTTCACCTTCGCCGATGGCCGCCAGTGCCGCACTCCGCGAAGCGCCGGCCATCCGTACCTCTGCGCGTTCCACGCCCGCAAGGAAGCACAAGCCCTCGCGGGCCAGGAAGCCGGCAAGGACATCGCCTATCACCTTTCCGGCAGCTATGTGTCCGCCTGCGATCTCACCTCTGCCCTGGGACGCCTCTTCTCCGCTGTCGCCCAAGGCCAAGTGAAGCCCAAAACCGCCTCCAGCCTCGCCTATCTCGGCCAAACCCTCGTCCAAACCCTGCACCTCGCCCAGGACGAATACATCAACGCCTACGGCACCGATTCCTGGCGCGAAACCATTCGCACCTCCCATGAACAGTCTGCCGATCACATGTTGCACGATCCCCAGTCACCGACTCCTCAAGCCGCCTCAGCCCCTGCTCGGTCTTTACCGGCCGTTCAGCCGAACCCCGAACGCAACCCAAAATCTGGCATACCAGAGAGCGTTACCACGTCGATTAAATGACCGATCCTGACCCGCAATCCTTCAAAGAACGCGGCTTGCTGGCCTGGTAATCCTCCACCAGTCACGAGTCACCAGTCACAAGTCACTAACTCTTTCAGAATCAACACTTGCAAAAGTGTAACAAAACAAACGACTTTAACCCTCTTTAGAATGAACACTTATGAAAAACAGGGGGAGGGGGGGTAGGGCGGAAGGTCTCGAAATTCTTTCTCTAATGAGGACTGACAGCGGACGATGCAGAACTATCGATTTGCAACAACGCCAATTGCCCGCAGGCCGCCATCACGTCTCGCCCGCGCGAATACCGGACGAAAGCAGGCACGCCTTTGTCGTTCAAGATTCGCCGGAACTCCTCAATCCGCTCCGCCGTCGGCTCTCGGTACGGCAGCGCCCCCGGATTCCATGGAATCAAGTTCACCTTCACGCTCTTCAGCGGCGCCAGCAGTTTCACCACCCGCCGCGCATCTTCCGGCGCATCATTTACACCGCCCAGCACCACGTACTCGAACGTCAGGTGTTCCCACGGCCGCAGGGCATATTTTTTGCAAGCTTCCAGCAGCGCCTCAATCGGGTACTTCCGGTTGATCGGCATCACCGCGTCGCGCTGCTCATTATTCGAGGCGTTCAGAGATATGGCCAGCTTTGGCCGCACTTTTTCCTGCGCCAATCGCTCGATTCCCGGCACGATCCCGCTCGTCGAAAGCGTGACGTGCTTCGGCGAGAGTCCCACGCCCTTCTCATCGAGCAAAATCCGAAGCGCCCCCATCACCGCATCGAAATTTAGCAGCGGTTCACCTTGCCCCATCAACACGATATTTGTTTGCGGCGCGAGCCGCGCTTTCATCTCTTCGAGCGGCAAGAGCACTTGGCCCACAATCTCTCCCGCCGTCAAGTTTCGTATCAGCCCCAACTGCGCCGTCAAACAAAACTGGCAATCCACCGCGCAGCCCGCCTGCGTCGAAATGCAAATCGTTTGCCGACCCTCGCTCGGCATGAAAACCGCTTCCACCGAAGCCTGGCGATTTGTCAGCCCGGTTTCCTCTGTGTCCTCTGCGCTCTTCTCCGTGCTCTCAGTGTTGAGGGTTTCTCTTTCTTTCCCGTTCAGCGAAAACAAATACCGGACCGATCCATCCGCTGAGGTGAATCTTTGCTTCACCTCGGGAAGCGTAATCCGCGCTTCCTTCGTCAATCGCTCGCGCAGCGCGGCCGGCAGATTCGTCATCCGCGCGAATTCAAATCTCCGCTCGGCGTACAGCGCGTGATAAATCTGCCCACCACGATACGCAGGCTCTCCCAGCGCCGCGCAAAGCTCGCGCAGCTCTTCTTTCGATTTGCCCAGCAGCTCCATCTCAGCCAGTCCTTCTCCTATTCTACTTCTTCGCTCCTGCGCGTTATAATCCTGGGCAGGTTCCGCTTTCCGAACCCTATTCGAGGCGCCGCATGCACAAGCAAATGACCTCCGAACAACTCGCAGTCACGGACTGGGTCAAAGGTCTCGCCTGCATTCCCGAGCACGAATTCACCCTCGCCAATGTCCAGGACTACATCCTTCGCCATTCCGTCCGCGCGGAGTCTCTCGACAAATATCTCTTCTTCTCCAAAGGCAACTACACCCGCAATCTCATTTTCAAGAACGACGTCTTCGAGTGCATGACCATCTGCTGGGAAGTTGGTCAAGCCAGCCGTGTCCACAATCATCGCGACCAGAACTGTTGGATGTCCGCTCCCATCGGACGTTTGAAGGTCCAGAATTTCCGCGTGGATGATCGCGACGCTTCCCACGGCACCTGCCGCATCGTCCCCACCGACATCTACGAAATGGACGCCGCTCATCCCGCCTACGTCAATCCGCTCGAACCCGTCCACCAGGTTCTCAATCTCCCCGAATTCGGCCAGCGCGCCGTCAGCATCCACATCTATTCCAAGCCCTTCGATTCTTGTGAGGTCTATCTCCGAGAAAAGGGCACCTATTCCGACGTTCCTCTCCACTACACCAGCGAATACGGCAAGCTCAATCCCGCCGAAAAACTTTTGTAGCACCGGCTGGACCTTTACCGTCGTGCGCGGGAGCCTGCGCCCAGCAAGACTGAGCCTGCGTTTCTCCACCGGCTCGGCGCTCGCCACATCTCTCCGCCTTGTGTCACAATTGTTCTATGTCCACGGAATCGCGCGACATCCAGAAGCACGTGCTTCCCAACGGCCTCGTGGTCATTACCGAAACCATGCCCCACGTCCGCTCCGTCTCCGTCGGCATCTGGATTCGTAACGGTTCCCGCCGCGAAGTCCCCGAAGAAAACGGCCTCGCCCACTTCATCGAGCACATGGTCTTCAAAGGCACCGAGCGCCGCTCCGCCGAGGCTATCGCCCGCGAAATGGATTCCGTCGGCGGCATGCTCGATGCTTTCACTTCCAAGGAACAGATCTGCTTCAACGCCAAGGTTCTCGACGAGCATCTCCCCATCGCCTTTGACGTCATCGCCGACCTCGTTCTCCGCCCGCTCTTCGATTCCGAAGACGTCAAGAAAGAGCGCCAGGTCGTTCTCGAAGAAATCAAGATGGACCTCGACAATCCCGAATACCTTCTCCACGAATTATTCACCAGCGGCTTTTGGCCCGATCATCCTCTCGGCCGTCCGATTCTCGGTACTCCTCACACCGTGAAAAAATTCAGTCGCGAGACGCTGCACCATCGCTTCCAGACTTGGTTTGCGCCGGACCATTTCGTTCTCACTGCCGCCGGAAACGTGGCTCACGAACGCATCCTCGAACTTGCCCAGCGCGAATTCGCCGCTCTCAAGCCCGCCGGCGTGAAGGAGAACCACGCCGCTCCGTCCACGCAGGCTCCCATCCATCTCGAAACCAAGCGCGATCTCGAGCAGGTCCATCTCTGCATCGGCGTCCCGTCCTTCCCCATCGCCCACGAGCGCCGCTTCGGAGTCGCCGTTCTCAACAATCTTCTCGGCGGCGGCATGTCTTCGCGCCTCTTTCAAAACATCCGTGAAAAGCTCGGCCTCGCTTACGCCGTCTTCAGCGAAATCACGCCCTATTCTGACGCGGGCATGCTCACCGTCTACGCCGGCACCGCCGCGGAAACCATCGGCCAGGTCATTGACCTCACCATTAAGGAATTCCGCTCTTTGAAGGAATCGCCCGTCAGCGAAGAAGAACTTCTTCGCGCCAAGAACCACCTCAAGGGCTCGCTGATGCTCTCTCTCGAATCCACCAGCTCCCGCATGACGAACCTCGCCCGCCAGGAGCTCTATTTCGGCCGCTTCTACACCCTCGACGAAATTCTCGCCTCCATCGAAGCCATCACTCGCGAGGAAGTCCAGTCCCTCGCCCAGGAATTCTTCCGCCCCGAACAAATCGCCGTCACCGTCCTCGGCCCCCTCAACGGCTTCTCCCTCGACCGCTCCCGCCTCGCCTGCTAGCTTTACGGAAATACACCGATTCTACGTTGACGCCGGTGACTCGCTCTGCCATCATTCTGAAAATTTGTTTTGCTGTAGCTCAGGCCTTTAGGCCTGAGGTTTTTTCTGGAATTGGGGGAACCGATCGGCTTGCGCGTATCCATTCTGGCGTCCGGCAGCTCGGGCAACATCACCTTACTCGAGACCCAGCGCACCCGCCTCCTCATTGACGCGGGACTCGGCAAACGCGAAACCCTGGCCCGCCTCGCCGCCATCGAACAATCCGTCGACCACCTCGACGGCATCCTCATCACCCACGAGCACACCGATCATTGCAATGGTCTTCCGCAGATGCTCGCGCTCTGGAAGGCTCCGCTTTACGTCACCGAGCCAACCCTGGACGCCATGCAGCGGATACTTCCCAACACGCTCGGCAAGCGCCTCAATGGCCTCGAAACCATTCACCCCGGCCAGTGCTTCACCGTCGGCGACATCGATGTCCACGCCTTCGCTATTCCGCACGACGCCGCCGACCCTGTCGCCTTCACCTTCCGCACCAACGGCGCGAAGCTCGCCATCGTCACCGACCTCGGCTACCTGCCGGCGCTCGTCAAAGTCCATCTCCGTGACGCCGATTGCCTCGTCCTCGAATCCAATCACGATCTCGACATGCTCAAGGTCGGCCCTTATCCCTGGGTCGTCAAGCAGCGCGTTCTGAGCCGCACCGGCCATCTCTCGAATCACGCCGTCAGCGAATTTCTCGCCGACCCCGAAGGCTTCGACGCGCGCGCGCGCTATCTCGTCCTCGCGCATCTTTCCCAGGAAAATAACAATCCCCATCTCGCGCGCCTCTCCGCCGAAGAAGCACTGAACCGCCGCCCCGCCGAATGCGCCTTCCGCGGCGAGCTTCTCACCGCCTCGCAGCACGTCCCCCTCAGGCCCCTCGAACTGTAGCGTCGGCCGGGCCCCCTGCATTAAGCCTTGGTCGCATGCCGCCCTAAAATGCCGTATCATTCTAGAGCTAAAGGGCCAAAGGGTTTTCCAGTTCCGGAGCCGCGAATCAACCGATTTCGCCTGTCTTAGCTTGCTTTTCTCGCCGCCCGGAGATAGGCCAGGGAGCGTAAATTGATTCCACGTTACACCCGCGAACAGATGGGCCGCGTCTGGAGCGATGCGAACAAATTCGCCAAGTGGCTTGAAGTTGAGCTTGCCGCCACGGAATCGCTCGCCGAAGCCGGGCAGGTTCCCAAAGAAGCTGCTGCCGCGATTCGCGCCCGCGCCAAAGTCGACGTCCCGCGCATCCTCGAGCTCGAAGCCCGCGTGAAGCACGATGTGATCGCCTTCACCATGGCCGTCGGAGAATCCATCGGCGATCCTGGCGCCGCGCGCTGGCTGCATTACGGCATGACCTCGAACGATGTCGTTGACACCGCCCAGGCCCTTCTCGTCCGCGACGCTTCGCGGCTCATCGAAGCCGCGCTCGTCAAGTTCGGCGATGTGCTCGCTAAACGTGCGCAGGAATTTCGCCAGACTCCTCAGATCGGCCGCACGCACGGCATTCACGCCGAGCCCATCACCTTCGGCCTGAAAATCGCCAACTGGTTCGCCGAAAACGAGCGCAATCAAGAACGTTTTCGCGATGCTGCCGCGCAAATGGCTGTCGGCAAAATTTCCGGCGCCGTCGGTAACGCCTCCCATCTCGGCCCGGAGATGGAAGAACGCATCTGCCAGCGGCTCGGCCTCAACGTCGCGCCCGTAGCTTCGCAGGTGATTCAACGCGACCGCCACGCGCATTTCCTCAGCGCGCTCGCGCTCATAGCCGCGACGCTGGAGAAAATCGCCCTGGAGATTCGTCATCTCCAGCGCACCGAAGTGCGCGAAGCCGAGGAGCCTTTCGGCGACGAGCAGCGCGGCAGCTCCGCCATGCCTCACAAACGCAATCCCGTCACCTGCGAGCAGATTTGCGGTCTCGCTCGGCTCGTGCGTTCGAACCTCATCGCCGCTTTCGAAAACGTCGCGCTCTGGCATGAACGCGACATTTCGCACAGCTCCGTGGAGCGCGTCATTCTTCCGGATTCCACCATCCTCGTGGATTACATGCTTGCGAAGATGACAGCGATCGTCGCCGACATGCGCGTCTTTCCGGAACGCATGCTGCACAATCTGAATTCCACCCACGGCCTCATTTTCTCCGGCCAGTTGCTTCAGGATCTGGTGGAAAAAGGAATGCCGCGGGATGACGCGTACAAAGCGGTGCAGGAGAATGCCATGGCCGCGTGGGAGGCGGACACGAACTTCCGCGAGCGTGTTGTCTCGGATGCGCGCATCACGAAGTATCTCGACGAGAAAGCGCTTGCGCACAGCTTCGACTTGAAGCGCCAGCTTCGCCACGTAGATGCCATCTTTGCTCGCGTTTTTGCAGAGAAGGCCTCGAAAAAATCCGCCGCGAAGAAAGCTTGAAGTACCGAAGAACAAAAGGCACCAAGAGATGAAATCTCCTGGTGCCTTCTTGCTTTCACCTCGTCTAATTTTGGCTTGCGCCGGAATTAGCTGCGGAGGCGGAAGATTATCTTAACTCCGAAATCGAAACAGAGAAGCGGGCGCTCCTACTCCACGCGCTGAACGTAGCGCGCTTCGGAGGTGTCCACCTTCACTTTGTCGCCGGAATTGACGAAGGGCGGCACCTGGATGACCAGGCCGGTTTCAAGCGTCGCCGGCTTCATCACCGCGCTGGCGGTGGCTTTTTGCAGGGTCGGCTCCGTTTTTATTACTTTGAGCTCCATCGTGTCCGGCAGGTCCACGCCGATGGGTTTTTCCTCGAAATATTCCACTTTCACGATGGTATTGGGAATCAGGTAATACACCGTTTCGCCGAGTTCCTCGCGGTTCAGGTGCATCTGCTCGTAAGTCTTGGTGTTCATGAAGTGGTACTCTCCGCCCTCGTGGTAGAGGTACTCGAATTCGATTTCGTCGAGAATGGCGCGGTCAACGAACTCTTCCGCGCGGAACCTGTAATCGATGATTGCCCCGGTGCGGAGGTTCTTCATGCGCGTCTGCATCGAGCCGCGCTTGTTGCCCGGCGTGCGGTGGTCGACGCTGAAGACGGTGAAAAGCTGGCCCTCGTGCTGGATGACCATGCCGGGGCGGAGTTGTGTTGCTTTGACGCTGCTCATTATTTTGTGCGACCGCAGAGCGGTCGACGGCTCCCTTGCTAGAAATTGCAGAGTTCGGAAATTCCGGAGGGCGGCTTAATCTTCGCCCGTCTGCTCTACGCGGAATGACTCGAGGCACGCTGGAGCGAATTTCGCGTCCAGCGCGGACCTACAGTATAAAGTCCACCATTCAACCGGGTCAATCGTCTCCTTTCTTGACGTTCGCGGCGCGTTGCGCGGCCGCTTCCGCCATGATTTTTTCGATCTCATCGGGATCGCGAGTAAGACGCTCGCTGAGGAGCTTATAACCTGTCTCTGTGATCAAAAAATCGTCTTCAATCCGCACGCCGAGATTCTCCTCGGGAATGTAAATGCCTGGCTCTACCGTGACGACCATGCCGGGTTCGAAAGCCCGGCAATAATCGCCCGGGTCGTGAACGTCCAGACCGATGTGATGGCCGAGGCCGTGGATGAAATATTGCCCGAGGCGTTTGCCGTGCGCGTCTTTTCCATGGGTATTGATGTAGTCGTAAGCGATCTTAAAGATGCCATCGCCTTTCGCTTTGCAGGAGAAATGAGCTCCCGGTTTAAGCGCGGCCAAAGCGGCATTCTGCGCTCCCAGCACGATGTCGTAAATCTCGCGCTGCCGGGCTGTGAATTTTCCGTTGGCGGGAATCGTCCGCGTGATGTCCGCGGAGTATCCGGAATATTGTGCGCCAACGTCCATCACGACGATGTCGCCCTCCTCCATCTTTCGGGAAAGCTTGTCGTAGTGCAGCGCCGTGGAATTGGGTCCCGCGCCGACGATGGGGGCGTAGCCTTCGGCCTCGGAGCCGCCCATTGCATGGACCTCGACCATTTTGGCGGCAACCTGATATTCGTAGAGCCCCGGACGCATCATGCGCATGGCTTCAAGTTGAGCATCGAGGGACAGCTCGATGGCTTCCTTGAGAAAAGCGATTTCCCCGGGGGACTTGATTTGCCGCAGCGCATCGATATTGGCGCGGATGTCCTTCAGCTTTTTCTGCGGAGCGGCGAGATCGAGCCATTCCACGACCGCTTTTTCGTGAGGATAGCCGCCCAGCTCTTTCTCGTAGGGGAGAATCGTGTAGAAGCCGGGATAGAGCCCGGCGAGTTTTTCGACAACGGCGCGCATTTCCTTGAACGGCTTTACCGCGGAAAATCCCGTGCGCGCCTCGATCCCCGGATCGGTAGGCGACATACGAACGCCATTCCATTTTTCCTTGCCGGGATCTTTGGCTGGCAGGAACAACATTTCTTGCGGGCCGGTCCAGGTGAAAGACGCCGCCGCGCCCGCGTCTCCGTGGCCCTCCGGCACAATAATCAGCCCGGCGCCCTCTTCGTTGTGGCCAGTGAGGTAGTAGAAATATTCTTCCTGAGCAAAGATGTAAGCCTGCGAAACTTCTTCCCGGCCCGTAAATCCCCAAAGAACGATCGGACCCTCGACTTGCGCGGCGAGCTTGGCCCGCCGTTCTGCGTACACGCTGTTCGGTTCGCGCTCGCGACGCTGCTGAGCGGCTGCCTCCGGAGCAGCACAAATCAAGAGCAGGAGACCTGGGACCAAGACTTTTGACAGAACCAGAAGACCACGCGACCTCGCGCAGTTGAGCCGACCACTCATCCGATCACCTCGTCAACACCTCGGATTCACCGCATCCACAGGGCATGTGGGCGCACTGGCTTTTTTCGCAGCTTCGGGATTGTATCTGAATTGGGCCACGCCCCGAAATCTTGTGACGAAAGACGAAGGCACCGGGCAACCAATTCCGCTTGTGTGGCATACTACCCAACGAGAAGTGGTGTAGCCCGCCCTGTCCCCAATCTCGGTTTTTCAAAACCAGTTCGATTCCTGGAGGATTCCTTATGTGGCGAAATCTCTTGATCGCGCTTGCAGCATCGAGTTGTGTCTTCTTGGCAGCCTGCGGCGGCTCCACCAACCCCACGCCGATGGGCGGCAGTAATAGTATTCCCATGAGCTTAACGATTGGCGACACACCGCCAAGCGGCGTCGCCGTGCTCTTCTTCGAGGCTTCCATTACCGGAGCCAGCCTGCAGCCTATGGATACCAAGAAAGCCCCGGTGCCTGTGATGACGACGCCGGTGGAAGTCGAATTCGGGCACTTGCAAACCGACACGGCGTTCCTGAGCCTGGCCAACGTCGGGCCCGACACCTATAACAGCCTTACTTTGACCTTCAGCAACCCGGTGCTGACGATCGTAAACCACGGAGCGCCGATCGGGACGTCGTGCGCCAGCAACACGGTCTGCCAGTTGACGCCGAGCCTTAATTCGTCTTCCACAACGTTGTCAGGCGCTCCCTTTCCCATCACGCTCGATATGGATTCGGTCTTCGGGCTCAAGTTGGAC
>Ga0307479_10001531_pt1 | contig 21085 bp, 14 predicted proteins | sample atmos_gasesECM4C_FD_203743 | JGI IMG/M metagenome (GOLD analysis project Ga0307479, IMG submission 203743) | Hardwood forest soil microbial communities from Morgan-Monroe State Forest, Indiana, United States - atmos_gasesECM4C_515 | ecosystem: Environmental > Terrestrial > Soil > Temperate...
TATTAGTGCAGCCTGAGGTACCTACATGGGGTACTATTCCTAAATAGGTATAGCATAGAGCACGTGATCAATGGCATGCCAGGGCATTTTTATAGATGAGGGTGGCATGGCTGGCACCGTGCCAGTGGCATGCCACTTGGCATGCCATTTCATGCCATGCCCCCATCCCTAATTCTAGCCCATCATAGTGCTACGGCGGACACATTCTCTACACCGTGACTGCAAAAGACTAGATAGACTGAAGGTCAGGAGTCAGATGCCAAATGTTTAGCAACTCCAACAATAACGAAGCGGAAACAACCCATGAAATCATCCATATGCAAAGAAGTCCTTGAAAATTCCAGAAAAGTATAATAAGTATGTGAAAAGACAGAAGAAATTCCACTACGACGACACGTATCACAGGAAATAACAAAATTATATATAAGTCGTGGACAGAAATAGGAATACTGGTTACGGAATAGAAGGCATATCCACGAGCAAATTTAAATTATATAAATTTTATATTATATAAAAAAAACTAAAGAAAAGAAGGAAAACAAGGCCGGTCAGTCCCCGCCAGAAAACACGGGAAGCTGTCCAGCCTGTATGTTCCTCCCCGGGCTCACCAAGCCAGCACCCGGTCTCTGACGACTCACGGGTGAAGAGCCAACGGGCCCAGAAGACGCCACGCCGTCAGCAGCAACGACGCAAACCACTCGCAATGACATAGAGTAACTTCGAAGCATTGACCTATAGGGGGGATCTTGTATGACGAGATGTTGGTCTCGACGGCAGGAACACTGGTGGAAGTGAGCTGCGCAGCAGGGAAGTCTGTCAGAGGGTTTCTATCGCGGCCGTCCAAGTTGGACACGTCAAAAAGGTACGGAAAGGGATCGTTGACCTCAAGACGAGGGGAGTCTGTCTTCTGAAGGATTTTCAGTTTTGCAGAGAAGATGGCGGAGTGACATGGACATTGTAGGCGCCACCCAAGGCCTGCTACCCAGCAAGGCATTCAACGTCGAAGCGGTATCGCGGTCTGAGGTTCAATTCGACGCGACACGCAGGCTCATAGTCCGACAGGGCAGACGCGAGGGTCCACTTCGCAAGGCAGCCGACGGACATCAAATTCACCGTCCCCTTGTCGTCCCGCTTCCATGACAAGGTGTCAGAACCACAGAAGACCACCTTCCAGTCAGCGCCAATCTCAGGAACACAGTCAAGGATGTTCGATTTTCGTCCATGGAAGAACGACGTTTCCATCGGAGGCGAATCGCTTGAAATGGAGAACGAGGAGAGAGGATCTTGGAGACCCAGCACAGAGATCCACAGTGGACACAGGGGTCGAAGAGGGGGGGGGTCGAAGGCTGAGGAGTCGAAACACGCGGGCGAGAAATGACTATCCTTCGCCTAGGCACTGCTTGAGAGGTCAGGAGGCAGTCTTAACAGAGGACCAGGAGTAAGGGGGAAGAAGTTATGAGCACATACCTGTAAATAAATATCAAACGGGGGGGGTTCAAAGGCAGAGGAGTTGAAACACGTGGACGAGGAATAGCTTTCTATCGCCTAGGCACTGCTTGAGGCCAGGTGGCGGTTTTAGCAGAGGGCTAGGAGAAAGGGGGAAGAACTTATGAGCACATACTTATAAAATATCAAGAGGGAGGGTCGGAGGCTGAGGAGTTGAAATACGTGAGCGAGGAACGGCTTTCTATCGCCCAGGCACTCCTTGAGAGGTCAGCTGGCGGTCTTAACAGAGGACCAGGAGTGAAGGGGAAGGAGTTATGGGCACATACTTGTAAATATCGGCTATTGAGAAGTATCAAAGAAGTGCAACGTATGTAAGTGGAGAGAAACCAAAGACGCCGAAACGGAAAGTCCAAAAGAAGGGGGGATTACAAAGGAAAGGAAATAAAACTAATTGAACAAGATAGAGAAGTGCAACGCATATAAAAGTAGAGAAAACCAAAGACGCCGAGAGGAAAAGCCCACAAAAAAAAGGAGATACAAAGGAACGGAAATAAAACAAATTGAATAATAAGAAGAGAAGAGGAATGAGAATGATTCCATATATCTATTAAGTACTGTAAATGAGGGGAGACAGGGACAAACCTTCGTCCTTAGCGCCGCCAGACCCACTCCGCATCGCTGAAAGCTCCCTGGCCCCTTTGGGTGTAGTAGAATTTTAGGTTCCAGAAGTACGATCAGTTTCCGATAATGATACTGTACGTACATGTACAGTATTCGGGCAGTAATCATGCGTTCAGCCAAAACTTGAACATTTTTAATGATTCCAAATAGAAATTATCAGCAAGGTACATTCATATCATATGTGCATTCTGAACATCAACTTTTTTAATTATAAGCAGACATGCTGTTGTGAAGATACAAGACGAATAAGGAATCTGCAGGTTTGAACTGTGACGCAACTAGCATAACTGGCACTACCAACGCCATCGTCATGCTCCTTACATCTCAAAGCAGTGAAAGCACGGACGATTCACCCCCTACGTGGGACACCAGAGCCTCTACGATACGAGCGTCCATGCCGGCCAGAGCGATAGTTTAGTAATCAGATCGGGGGAGAGGGAAACGTTACCTCAGCAGTCTGAGCCACTGAGATAAGGGAAACGGAAAGGGCTAGGGCCTTTGGTAACATCGTAATAATTGAAGGAAGCAAAGACGCACGAGGAGAATAAACCTTCCACTACCTGAGTCCCAGTGTCGTTAGCGAGCCGACATTATGGATAATGTAAGGGTTATAATTACATAGTATCCGTAACAGTACAGATCACTTTTGAGAGGGAAGCGTGAAGTCGAAAACAAGTTATCGGAAGGTAGAATATACTCGAGGTTTATCTATGATAGGGCAGACTGTGGAAGTGAGGGGTGGCAAAACAAGTTATTGTTGATCCGCTAACGCTCAAGATACCAACACTGAGGGGTAAGGAAACGCTATAAAGGTGTGGCAAAACGCGCAACGAATCAAACTGGCATAGAGAAGGAGACAGATGAAGATAGGGAGAAAGAAAAGATAGAAATCTAGCACCTGACTTGGCTCCTACATAAAAGGGAAGACAATGACCTTATCAATCATACGACAATCCCGCCTTAGGGGAAGGGCAACCCCGCAGTGCATGCACCATGTAGGGTCCCGACTCAAAGGATATGTAGTTTCTACGATAGAAACAACAAGTGGAGCCGTCCTTGGCTTATCATAGAACGAGAGCTCTAAGAGTCTCTACCGCCCGGCCGCTCGGGGCCCGCGAAAAGACACGTACTTGAGAGAATAAAGTGGGGCTGGAGGTAGAAAACATGACGAGAAAACCTGCTTTCGATTGACCTAACCACCTTCTAATAAACCGTTACCTATATGAAGCCATTCATACCAGAAAGAGGGGGTCGGGTACATAACGTATGTTGAAGCAAGCGGGAGACTGTTCGAGTAATTAGAGTTGAGTTTGGAGCTTGCCGTCACCGATACAGCAATATAACAAAGGCACGTACGAGCACTGGACCTTAAGAGTCAAGATCGGTGACACAGAAACGCCAATTACACTCTTGTGTATAGCTAATCGATCGCAGTAGTCATATACAAAACTTAACAAGTTGGAGAGACGGTGGATTTTGCGAGATAAAAATCACAATACCGTTCCGAAGCATTGACAATACATATCAAACTAGGAGGCAATACCAGCGTTACTATCAGGACATCCGTTCAAACCGGCTATGTAGAGCGAGAGGGTGATAATATGCATGATAGTACTCAACTGGCACACCAACGGCGAGTCCGACAAGTAAGATTGTGGCCGAAGAAAAGCCATGTCGAAGATAGAGGTCCAGAGGGCGCTAGATTGAGCTGTATAGAGGAAGTTCGAAGGCGATTGAGTGGACGTCAGAAAGCAAAAAATAGAAAGCAAACCGGAATCGTGAATACTAGGCTAGAAGAGCGGGATGAAGCTATCCACTTTTTGTGAGAGGGGGGCATCTACTCACGTATTATATGTATGTACGTAGGTGCGTGGATGAGTCGTCTTTGTCGAAGCAGTTTAGTCTCTAGAAGGCTCCCTAGAGGACGGGTCGTGACACTTCCCATCTTTGTGCTTTATCATAACATATCGATTGCAACCAGCCGAAAAGCGCTTTGGGAAAAAAAAACACCAAACACAAGTGGAAACCTGTACTTTGCATTAACCGCAATTCCTCATAGCTCAGTCTACAAGAACGAGCACAAGCACACAACGGCCTTAGATATAACGCCATCAAACTTCTATTGTCTTGCAACGAATCGTTTGCACCTTGCGCACAAGTCGAATCAAGACTCCCGGTCTGCCTAGAAAGAACATCAAACAGTGAATGGCCAATCGAAAACAAATCTCACACTTCGATCACTACAAACGTCTAGGCCATCTCGCAGTCGCAGTTACTGAATACTACATGGCTGATCATGTCAGTGTGGTAGAGCGAGCGAATATTAGTATTCTGTCGCAACGATTTGAGAATTTCTTCGACTCAAACAACAGCAACAGTCTGTATCCACCCCTCTTAAGGATACAGACTTTGAGTTTGACTGGAGAAGATTATGGCCAGCACTCCAAGAAGCCCGGACAGCAATATCCACCCTCAAGGGATCAGGGACGGCGAATGCAATGGATGACATGCTGGTGTATTCGCTCTCGTACACTGGACTACAGAGACTGGAGGTGGACAGCATGGAAAGCGAAAAGGAGGAGGAACAGGTCTCTCCGAATTTTTGGGAATCCTGCCTTTTAGGCCTTGTATATATGTAGTCTCAACCAGACTCCTTTTATTTTCGAGCTTCTCAAAGGCAGCGTGTCTATGACTATGCAAGAAGATTTCAAATGTCAAATGTCGGGAAAAAGGGATGAAACAGTTTGGGGGGCCAACCGACCCCTATATTGTCTTTCAAGACGTTGCCTCGGAGGACCTGAGGCATATCGACGACTACTTCATGAGGTATGAAACGGACAAACGTGACCAGCCGCCACGGAAAGAGTATTTAAAGGGGACAGATTTTTGAACAAAGACTCTCTAATCACATACTTGTTTTCTTCTCCATCTTAACATTTCTTCCGTAAGACCAACTTTTCGTGACCTTTAAACATACATTCATTATATAGACTCAAATAGATTCCTTTCATTCCCGACTTTTTAAAGGCCTGCGTGTCAGTGTCGATGTAGGATGGCTTGAGCTGTTGAACCGCGGCAGGGCAAAGTGAAGTGATGAAGTAGGGGGAAGAGTGCATGGCAGAAGCGGCGGTATAAGGTACAATCAGTCTAAACGAAAGGGAGCTCGTCGAGCAGTATGGGAAGCCATGTTTAACTATTCTAGAACAAAGACAGAAAGGAAGAAAGGGCGAGGCCGACTTGCCTATGTACAGGTGTTGCCCCAACAATCTGAATCAGCAGTGGTTCCGCACTCAACCCGCACAGAGAGTGGGATCCCTAACACCTACGCTTCGCAGCATGTACACGGTTAGAACCGGTGATTGCCACAAACAAGGAGAAAATTACCCAAGAGCACTCGTCCTTCGTAACATGAAACTTAAAACGCTTAACCCTCCATGTGAGCAAAATTGCAGGTTTCGAGAATTTAGTAAATAAAATAACATGAATTTAGCAAACAAAACTACAACGATTTGCCAGTTTGTAGGCGACACCCAATATCGCTAACAAATTCTTTGGGAACCTATTCCGTGATATCTTTAGCGTACGATAAAACCATTAGAAATCCTTGTGATCTACTTGTGGAAAATATGCAGGTATTATTTTGTTATAATATTGGTTAAACCCGTTAAAGGAACGAAGAACGCTGTGGGGAAAAGAAGCAGACATTGATATAACGCCCTCAGACCCCCTACGATAACAAGGTCGCGGCCGCCAACTGTTTTAGACGCTGGTCCTCGGCAATAAGTTCTCGATGCATGCTGTTACGAAGGTCACTCAGCGTAACCGGTTCCAGTAGCCAGAGACGGTCCATCACCTGCAGCCGTGAAAGCTGAACGTAGGTCGAGCAGTGCCGGGAGTGAGAGGCATCTTCTCCATTGGCGTAGGACTTCCGGGACAGGTCCAGCACCGCGGTCCGGAAAGTCAAGCCTTGGACCTTGTACTCAGTCAGAGCGAAGGCAGGACTGACGGGGACTTGGTGCCTCTGGATCCACATGTTGCCCACTTTGACTGGGAAGGTGGAGGCGAAGACCGGGATACAGTCCCTGTCGATACCCTCAAAGGCTTGGTGCCTTATGATGTCCCTTTTGAACAGCAAGCACACCGGGGGGTGGGAGCAGAGGACGATGTTAGCGTCAAAGCGGGCGAATCGGGCTACGTGGAGTCAGCACAACGAGAACGGGAAAGCGGTCCGGGAAGAAGAGAAGCCAAACCGTCAGGGTGGGGGACAATGCCGGCCGCGGTCCCTCTGGCTCCATTTACCAGTCCCAGAGGGGTACTGATGTTATACAGGATGGTGATAGGCATCCCCTTGGTGTAGAAGAAGAGCCCTGGCCCTTTGGCGGTGCCATCGCCATCCTGAGTTCCCAGTACGTCATCGAGGCGCAGTCCACGGTGTTTCTTCATAGTTCGAGTGTGAGCAGCTGGGAAGATGTAGATATCCTGGCCCCAAAACTTGGCAAAGCGACGTGTCTGAAGGCGGTTGATGTGATGTCGGCGCCTGTTGGACCTCGTCACAAAAGCGCTGTCGAGGCCGTCGTATTGCGGGAGCTGCTGGACCACTCGGGTGTTCAGGGCGTCGACGTCAGCGGCCGTGATCGTCCCGGCCCTGGCTCGGCGAAGGAGGTCTCGGAAGTCCGGGTCGCCGTGCTGCCTCATCTGCTCGTCGAGGATGATGCAGTCGGTGAAGCGTTGCCAGACGAGCTGACCGAGGGAGGCACGGGGGTTCTTGGGCGTCTGCCAGATCGGTTGGGCCCTTATGGGGGCGAACTGGTGGAAGTCCCCCATGAAGACGACTATAGGCAGGGCACCCAGGATCGCAGTGGAGTCCTGCCCGACAGCCCGAATCCTGTTACATTGCTGGTTGATAGTGTTCAGCATGGTGAGGCTGACCATGCTGATCTCATCAATGAACAGGATGGTCTTCCCTTGCCAGATGGAGTATATTTGTGGTTTGATCGCCGGACGGGCGCGATCCATGATGTCGATGCCCAGGCCGGTGTGGATGGTCCGACCACCGATATTGTAGGCGGCCGCGCCCGTCGGAGCCAGCAGAATGACCTCGTCTTTCCGACACAGAAGTTCGAAGCCCAACTCCACGGCCTCGACGACCCGGGTTTTCCCAACACCACCTTCGCCAGCGACGGCGAGGAGCATTTGATCAACGGCTTCCAGGGTGGTTTCTCCGTGGTGGCGGATCGCATGACTCAGGATCTTCCTCACCGTCAAAAACTGCTTTTCGTTGAGAGGCAGAGTTTCTCGAACAAGTTCCGCCACGCTCGTTCCCGTGGGGTTCGGGCCTAACCTGGAAACACGTTGGAGAAAGGAGGAATCCGCCTCCGGTGGCTCATGGTCAGTGATCGGATGGAGAGGGATGGGGTTGTCGGAAGTCTCCAAAGTCCGATGTTGCTCTGTGTCGCTTTCAGAACCCTCTCCGTCGGAGGGCAGGTCGAAACCGTCCACCACAGCCTCAGATCCGTCCCCTGCCACCTTATGCTGCCACCGTTGCAGGGTGTTAGGAACGGGGCGGTGGAAATCCGGCGAGCAACCAAGAGGTGCAGTATCAGACGACGACATGGTAAGGTCCTCGATTGTCGGAGCGGGCGCAGTATGGGAGTCGGGTTCGCGCAGAGAGGGAATATTGTCAGCATCCCGTCGGTCGGAATTGGACCACTTACCATTGAGGATAGAGAAAGCTTGATGCAGGGTATCAAGACTCACACTCCCATCAGTAGATTCAGGGGGCTGGTCAACATCGTCAAGTCCCCCGTCCTCGCTATCGTCATCGTCCGTGTCACTGTCAACAACCTGGAGCGAAGAGGCAGCTTGGCGAGCCTCACGCCGCAGGGCAGCGTCCACCTGAGCGTCCGCTTTACTTTTGCGGAGCAGCTCGAAGTTACGAGCGACATCTTGGAGGTGGAGCGGCAGAGAAGACTTGACCGACTCCCAGACCTCTGCGCAGTGGCTCACGTAACCTCCGGCGGTGCAATCGATCCCGGTGAACAGGGGAGGTAGATGTTCCCATGGTACCAGCAAGCCGAGCAGGCCGAGGGCCAAGTCGTTTTGCATGCAGTCGGTCTGGGGATGGCCACCGCGGACGCTATCCTCCAGAGGCTGGTTCTCGGAAACCGTGCTGCTGAAGGCGACGGAGTAGTCGTTGGCACACCGCCGTTCCGAGTAGTTCTGCATGTGTGATTCGTGGAGGGGGTGGTCGGGGAGGAAAGGTATGTCGGACGTGAGGGCTGAAGCCATCGTCTTCACAACTACCAGCTTCACGTACTCGTATAGACAGAGCGTCGAGAAACGCGGTCCACGCCAGCGGTAGTGATCAAAGAAGGTTGAGGGGGCTCTCTTAGAAGTAGTCACCCTAGCTGTCTCGTCGCCCATCCCAAAGGCCCCAGGCACCGCCGCGAGAACATGATCCAGCCGGTGACGAAGGTTTCGAAGGTTCAGCCGCCGAATGGTTGTAGGAAGCATGTAAAAGTCAGGGAGGCCAAGGAGGTTGCTTGCAGCTTGCGGGCCGCTGATTTCGCGGTCGCTGGACAGACGGTTAAAGGCTCGCAAGGCAAACTTGTCCATGTCTTGACGCCTGATCCGTAACTGCGCTTCCGACGGGTCGGTGACCGACCTGGCATCCTCAAGGGCGCGCTTCAGGATAGCAGCCGTTAGTATCAGCTGGTACTGACTGACATCATGCTTCGTGGCGTAGTTCGTCATATAGTACGCCGCACTAAACGCCATGGCGAGCGTCGGTATGAAATTGATATCGTGATTAGAACGGAGAACAGACGATAGAGTCGGATTCCACGGCGTGATCCAGTGGTTGTTACGCTCTAATTCGACAACGCCGTGAGGGTTGACATGTGACACAGAAACCAAGGGGCGAGGGAAGAGGAACCTGCACTGGCGCGATCCCTGCTTGGCGTATTTGAAGCATGTGGGATAGTGAGTGTCACTATGCATTTGTCGCTTGCTGGCGATCGCATTAGCGTCTCGGTTTAGACGCGTTCCGAAAGTACTGTCACTTTCGGGGTCTCTGGCCGATAGTGTCAGTGCTGGGGTAGGTACATGGTCGTGGTCACCGGTGAACGCGTTGACGGTGCATCTGATGGCGGTGCTGATATACCGGATCATGTTGGCAGCGAACACGGGATCGCCCTGCAGACGGTCTCGGAGGGTGAAGAATTCGAGGTTGCCGGCGAGCCAGACCAAGGAGTGCAGGTGGAGCATCCCCCTCCCGTTGGTCTCCACAACGCCGAAGTAGTTGGACACCTCACCCAAAATGCCGCTCCTATCCTTTCCGGCAGCCAGTAAGGCGTCGAAGAGTCCCGCGCAGATGTGGTGGAAGAACTGCGCGACGGCCACCGGGTTCATAAGGGCTGTGACCCGGCGGATCCTCCTAGCCTCAGTAGCGAGCTCGTCGCATGACAGGGCGACACCGGCCAATATCAGCACGATCGGACTATTCAAGTCGGCCGGGTTGACCGTCAACCAGAAGGCGGGCATTCCACTACTCACAAACAAGGCTCGGATGTGAACCCTCGCTGCTCGCATGAGGGCGAAAGATTGGGGAACGTGAGAGGCGATGGACTGGACCTGGCGCTCTAGTTGCTGGATGGTTGGATCATTGTGCGTACCGGTTTCTTGCACAGATTTGGCCGCAGCCTCTAGGCGGTTGAAGGTCAGCGAAGAAATGGCCTCGTGGGCCGCTTCCCAATCCTTTCGCTTTACGACAATAGAGTTCCCCAAAGCGGCGTTCCGGCGTTGCAGCACATCGTAAAGCAGGTACAGGAAAGTCGAGTGCTGCGCGAATCTGATCAAGTACATTAGACAGAAGGTAAGCTGGCGCCGGGGACGGAATGGAGATGTCGGTAGACTCGACGGGATTATGGAAGGCATGGGGAGTAGAAGGGCATCAGGCAACAGACATGTAGGACGGTCGGTAAGAAGCGGTCATGTTGAAGAGGTGGATTCAGGGATTAGAAACATACCGACGACCGTGATGTGTCAATGTCCACTTGGCCCATGCTTGGAGAGACACGGGGACTGGCCGTTCCTGCGGTTCAGGAAGGTGACCTCCGGAACCCAGTGGGAATAGCGTGGGGAAGGAACCGGTGAAAAACTCGGGATCCTGCCAGTCGTTCATCAGTACGGAGCGGCCGGTGGAAACATACCGGATCACTGGTACATCCTCGACATAGTGAGGACCCGCGTTTCCACCGCCTGGGCGAGGAGGAGAGTCTCTTTCAAAACGATCCCTTTCAAGATTCAGAATGGCCGACACCAACTGTAGCGTTGGGTGCTGACGGGAAGATTCGACGTCACTGTAGACGCAGCCCGTGCCGATCGGGGCGGTAGGCTGGCCGTCCAGTGCCTCCTGGAGGTCGTTCTCGTGGTTCCCTGGGCCAAGGTCGGCGGCGTAACCCTCGTGCTCCTCGCGGTCGTCTTCGGAATGGACCATCGCCTCCTCAAGGTCATGAGGAATGAAGCTGTCTGCCCAAGAATGCAGGAGCTCTCGGTTGATAACAATGTGATTGTAGAGCTTGTTATATAACCGGAGCCACTGAAGGGCACGGAGAACGACGGATTTTCGAACTTCCAGGCAAGGTTTCAAGTCCTCGGCGGTTGGCACTCTGTCACCGAACCAGATCACCTTGATCTTTTCCGGGAGGTTGATGTTGGCACTGGGCAAGATGTCAAGGAGAGCCCCAGGTTCTTGCGGCAAGACGATCACGTGGCCTTTCAGACGATTGTAAGAGGCGCCCTGGGGGCGCAACTTAACTATTGATGCGATTGGATGGCCCCGGGCGATCAGGCACTCTTCTGTCAGGGTTAAACCTAGAAGGGTGACAGGGTAATCCTGGCAGAAGGAGACGTTAACGCCGTTGAGGGCCGAGTATTTTGGCGGCTTTCGTTGCCTGATGGCCGTGAAGCAGGCGTAGCAGAAGAGGTAATCCGTACCATGCAAGGAACAGGAATCCAGCCTGGGAGTGGATGCGGCGTCGGTGTGGAACGGCAGCAGCAGCGGGTCTTCAACGGGAAGCCGAAAGACTCGCTTCTCGATAAAACTCCCACAGCTACCGCAAATTCTCTCTATGGCCGTTGTCACTGCAGACATATAGTCTTGGTAACGTGACAGACAGTCACGAACACAAGAGATAGAGATCTCGGACGGGAAGCGGGCAGTGGCCGCCTGGCGGCGCCTGTGGTCTTCAATGAGCGGCGTGGGTACGATAGTGACCGGAGGTGTGGATTCTATGAAAAGCCTTTGTCGGCGTGCGGGATAACCAACAAGTGGCTGGTCGAAATGTAAACGTTTTCCTCCACGCGGATGATCCATACTAAGCATATAGGTGGACACAGAGAATGAAGGGGATTTAAGAACGGTAGTAATATCTGTGATGAGGAGGAAACCGATTCCGGAAGACCAAAAAGAGGTTATGATGTGTGGAAAGGAAGCAGGGGACGAGGGCTACAGAAGGAAGTAGCGTCTTTTGGGCAACAATGAATGCAAGGGGAGAGAAAGCAAAAGATTGTCTTCAAAGAAGGCACGTTGTGGCGAAAGGTAGAGAGAGCAGACTGTATGATAGGTATTTATAAATGAAATCCAGCCAGCTGATGCGCAGCCAGCTGATGCGCAGCCAGCAGCCAATCGCGGGTCGCTCCACTGGACCATAGTGGATAGAGGTCCAGTGGGGCGACCCGCGATTAGCAGTCTTGAGAGAAAATCAGCACAAGCCTATGATACCTATAACATGGCCCACCTAGGTAGTGTCATAGGTCCAGGGGGAAAGCACTTTGTACTGCTTTCGCTACGTACTGTCGAAATAACGTTGCAGGTGGCACCTGCAGAACCAGATTATCGGAAAACGGGGAAACCCTGCCAAGCTGCTGCCAGTAACGCGGGTATAGTGGCGCAAACGGTGAAGTTTCATTTGATTAGTCCTGGACCAAAGATGTAGTGTAAGTCTTTACATACTCCGATCCCGAACATGTTGTTTACTGGTACAGCCTAAAGTATCCTTCCCTAGAATATGTAAGTTTAGATACAAGTATCTACACTACGCATCATAGGTTAGGAGTCTAGAGGATAATGGGCCTTTGACCACCGGCTATTCGTCGTCGCTAACCCCTTACGTATATGCATGTAACTACAAGCATCTAGAAACTTATTAGACATAGGGGTACCCTTATTGTCCTTTTGCAACACGTTAGTTGGGGCGCAGACAGGCTTTATCCAAAAAACTAAAGTTTACTGAAGGACAGGAGTCAGATTCAACAATAGCCATATGGAATTGTTCCTTTGAAACTTTACATATGTTAGAAGGAAGAAGTCTGGTGTTCTAATGGGTGCCAGACGGCGCGACTATATACATATGGCTGACTAAGGATAGCGGTGAGGCGCCCGAGAGAGGCAAGGTAGAATACATTCCAACAACATATGCATAAAATTTCTCGAAAATTCTAGAAAGTATACGTAGGTGATAATACAGACGAAATTCCAATACGACGATATTACAGGAAGTACTAAAAATATATTTTAGTCGTGAACAGAAATAGGACTACTAGTTACGGAATAGAAAGCAGATTCACGAGCAAATTTAAATTATATAAATTTCATATGATAATAAAAAAAACAATAGAAAAGAAAGGAAACAAGGCCGGTCAGTCCTCGTCAGAAAACACGGCAAGCTGTCCGGCCTGTTTGTTCTTCCTCGGGCTCACCAAGCTATCACCCGGTCTCTTACGAGTCATGGGTGAAGAGTCGACGGGCCCAGAAGACGCTATGTCGTCAGTACCAACGACGTAAACTACCCGCAAGGACATGGAGTAACCGACGCGTTCCAAGAATTGACCTCTAGGGGGGATCCTGTATGACGAGACGTTGGTCTCGATGGCAAGTACACAACTGGAAGTGAGTTGCGCAGCAGGGAAGCCTGTCAGGGGGTTTCTACCGCGGCCGTCCAAGTCGGACCCGTCAAAAAGGTATGGAAAGGGATCGTCGGCCTCAAGACGAGGGGAGTCTGTCTTCTGAAGGGTTTTCAGTTTTGCAGAGAAGATGGCGGAGTGCCCGACGACAGGGAAATGGACACTGTCGGCACCACCCAGGGGCCCGCTCTCCAGCAAGGCCTTCAACGCCGAAGCTGTATCGCGGTCGAGGTCCAATTCGACGCGATACGCAGGCTCGTAGTCCGACAGGGCAGACGCGAGGGTCCACTTCGCAAGGCGGCCGACGATTACCAAATTCACCGCTCCCTTGTCGTCCCGCTTCCATGACAAGGTGTCAGAACCACGGAAGACCTCCTTCCAGTTCGCGTCAATCTCGGAAATAAAGTTGAGGACGTTCGATTTCCGTCCACGGAAGAAGGACGCTCCCTTCGGAGGCGAATCGCTTGAAATGGATAGCCAGGAGGGAGAGGAGCTTGGAGACCCAGCACGGAGATCCACACTGGACACAGGGGTCGAAGGGGGGGGGGGGGTTGAAGGCGGAGGAGTTGAAACACGTGGGCGAGGAACGGCTTTTTTACGCGCAGGCACTGCTTGAGAGGTCAGGTGTCTTAACAGAGGACAAGGAGTAAGGGGGAAAGAAGTTATGAGCACATACTTGTAAATAATAAAGCCGGCTATCGAGTAGTATGATAGAAATGGAGTGCGATGCATATAAGTGGAGAAGAAGTGGAGAAAACTTGAGAGGTCGTGATGAAAAGCCAGTAAAATGGGGTTACAATGGAACGGAAATAAAACGAAATGAATAAGAAAAGAGAAATTGTAAGGATTCTATCTATCTATTAAGTACTGTAAATGAGGGGAGAAGCAATCTGGGAACCCACCCTTAGTGATGGCAGACACACTTCACATCGCAGAAAGTTTTCAGGTCCCTTTGGGCGTAGTCGAATTTTAGGTTCAAGAACTGCCTCACAATCTCTGATATCATAATGGTACTGTACGCACATGTACAGTATCATGAGTTCAGGTTCAAATTGAGCAGGGTTACATCTGCTAAATCAAAAAAGTCTTCGAGGCCTTGGAAAGCATTTCCTAATCTTAAATCCAACACCAAAGACGAATAGATGCATAAAATTTAAGATGAGTACAGCGCTGGAGACTTGAAGTCATGAAGTCAGACCAGGGATAGCCATCGACCAGCTCGATCGATCAGCAGGCCTTGAACGATCGAACGATGTGTTAGCCTCATCGATCAACGGCTTAACCGACCAATCATCGATCGACCAACGGGCCTGATCGATTGATCGATGATCGATCGACATCGAACAGTAATGTCTTGTCGATTTGGGGCCAATACAGCAATCTAAACGGCCTGCCCGTACCAAGGTAAACCATTTCCAATTTGTGTCTTCTCGTAATCTCACTATGATAGAGTCTAAGGTCTAAGGCTAGTCCTCTCTTGGAGCCAATGTTAGTAGCAACTACATACATCCCTTCGGTTCTTGTTGTTAAGCAAGTCGAACTACACAGATGGTTTGTATATACCAACCTTCCTCCAAGATCGAAAGCACAGGCTCTCGCAATAAAAGATCGTCTTAGGCTACTGCGTAATGGAGAAATCATTCTTCCAACACAACTAGAATACGTTTCTGTTCCGGCTAAAGATGAGGCAACCGTTTGATGTCAGAAAGTCGACAACCATGTACAAGAGACAGAGGGAAACGACCAACACCAACGTCTCTACCAAGCAATAATCGGGTCAAATTTGAACGAGGTAACAGTAGAAATGTGCCCTCTTAATAGATTAACACCTGTTACTATTTGTATTACTAAACAAAGAGCTAGGTATTACTTATTTAGATAGTTTTTATACAATAAAAAATTTTGCTATTAAACTCTGATTATATTCCCACTGGCAGCTCTGCTCTACATACACCATACACCACGGCACTCCATATAGTTACTACAGTAGCATATGAAAACCAGTAATAATGTTGATCACTAGCATTTGTGTGGGCTGTAAACGCAAAGGTTGGGTGTTCACACTAGACAAACGACAGCTGATCGATAACGATCATCGATCAATCAACGGCTTCGCCGACCAATCATCGATTGGTCAAGGACATCATCGACCAGTGAACGGTTGATCACACAGTCTGATCGATCGTTGATTGCCGAAAGTCAAGATCACACCGACGATAGCTTTGCGAAGTCCGAAGCCAGACGGGGCCACAATAAGTATGCGTTCAGCCAGAAGTTGATCGTTTTAAACGATTTCGGGAACGAATCATCAGCAAGGCATGTTCATTCTACATCACCTTTTAATTATAAGCAGATATGCTGTTGTGAAGATACAAGGCGAGCAAGGAATCTGCGGGTATGAAGTATGAAGCAACTAGCATGACTGGCACTACCAACGCCACCGTCATGCTCCTTACGGTCAACCATCTCAAAGCACGGACGATTCGCCCTTACCTGAGCCTCTACGAGCGTTCATGCTGGCTAGAGCGAAGATTTAGTTTAGTAATCAGATTGGGGGAAACCGGAAAGGGCTAGAGCCTTTAGCGACATCTTAATAATTGGAGGAAGCAAAGAAGAGAATAAACTTTCCATATTATCAGAGTCCCAGCGTCGTAACTTGAACCGAGCCGACATTGTGAATAATGAAGGATTATCACTAGTATCCGCAACAGTACAGAACTAATAGTGTGACCCATCACTAGACAAGGACCACGTGGGGAGAAGTCGAAAACAAGTTATCAGAAGGTAGAATAAACTCGAGGTTTATCTATGACAGGATGGACTATGGAAGTGAGGGGTGGCAAGAAAGCTAATGTCGATACGCCTACGCCATTAAGATACTAACACTGAGGGGTAAGGGAACGCTAGAAAAGTGTCGCAAAACGCGCAACGAGTCGAACCGGTACGGAGGGACAGATGAAGTTGGGAAGGAAGATATTTTTCAACACATCAGATCAGAGTCATCATCAGAGGGGAGATAACGACAACTATGTAGGAATATTCCCGCCTTAGGCAAGGGCAACCCCGCAGTGCATGCACCATGCAGGGTCTCGACTTTCAAAGGATATGTAGGTCCTACGATAGAACAACAAATGGGGCCATCCTTGGCTTATCATAGAACGAGAGCCCTTAGAGGCTCTGTCGCCTGGCCGCTCCGCATTTGCGAGAATGAAGTAGGGCCAAATATAGAAAGCATGACAATCTAGTATCAGAACTTCAATGAGCAGGGTCGCACCTGCTAAATTAAAAAAAGTCATCGAGGCCCTGGAAAGCATTTTCCAATCCGATACCAAAATCGAATAGATGCATAATAACCGATAAAAAAAATGTATATAATTTAAGAGCTGCAGCTGGAAACTTGAAGTTATGAGGACATCCAGCTATTCCACCCGCCTGTCTCTCACAACTCCGAAGCTACTTCAAGCTAGTCGGCAGGGTCAATGCGTTCAACCAAAACTTGACCATTTTTAATGATTTTTCATGTAAATTATCAGCGAGGTACGTGCATTCCGAATATCAACTTTTCATTATAAGCAGATATGCTGTTGTGAAGATACAATGCAAATAAGAATCTGCGGGTGTGGAGTGTGATGCAACTATGTAGCATAACTGGCACTACCAACGCCACCGTTATACTCCTTAAAGTTAACCATCTCAAAGCTCGGACGATGCGCCCTTACCTGGGACACCAGAGCCTCTACGAGCGTTCATGCCGGCTAGAGCGATGGTTCAGTAATCAGATCGAAAGCATGACAAGAAAACCTGCACTTGATTGACCCAAGGTCACCTAACCATCTTTTACTAAACCCTTACCTGCATGATGTCACTCATACAGAAAGAGGAGGACGGGTATATAACATATGTTGAAGCATGAGAGTGTTCGAGTAATTAGAGTTCGGAGTAGTGCCGTTATCGATACAGTAATATATTATTATTATTATTATTAATCATACACCGCGGGCCTATGATAGTGCCCGGGCCTTGCGGCTATGCGGTCCTTCTACTCATTGCTAATATACAGAAAACCGTGCCTTGCGGCCGGATAAAAAACTGCATACTCCAGTTGGTATGCCGCCCAGCGGCCTCCTAACTAGCCAGCGCGTACTCGTCCGAGGTCTTCCCCCGGCAACAACAAGGGGAACGGGGGGGGAAGAAGAAGGGGAAAAGGAGGGAGGAAGAGAGAAAGAGAGAAGGAGAGGGAAAGGGAGAAGAGAGAAGGAAGCAGGGCAGAGTCAATTCAACCATCTAGGTTGTCTTCTAGTTGGTGACGTCACAACCGGCTCCTCGCTATCTGCGATCTGGAGCGCCACCCTATATCCTCCCACTCGTTGCCTCCGCATGAGCCACCGAGTCAGGCTGGCCGCCCTGGTGGGGTCCTTTACCGCCATGTCGAAGTCTCGGTGCATGCGCAGATACAGTAATATAACAAAAGCACGTACGAGCACTGACACAGGAACGCTAATAGCACTCCTATGTATAGGTAGTTGATTGTAGTAGCCATATACAAAACTTCAGAAGTTGGAGAAACGATGGATCTTTGTATGATAAGCGAGGTAATAATCATTGCAAGCGAACCTTGCCTTAAGTCCGCATTTAGTGTCTTCTGCAGGTGTTTGAAAACATAAATGTGGAGAAAGTACAGTCACGCGTTGGTCGCTTGTCATTTGAGCACTTCGCGCGACACCCCATATTAACATCGTTCCGAAGCATTAACTTGAATACATATCAGACTAGGAAGTAATCTCAGCGTTACCAGTAGGCCGATCGGTCAAACCGGTTATGTAGAGCGAGAGGTTCACGACCTTGCACGCAGTAGCATCCACATCAGTTTCAAGGCAGAAATTGGCGGACATATTCTTAGAATAAATGGCAGAGCATAGTAGGTAAGTGTGTTTATATCAATATGTTAATACTGTACAACCCGGTCCGATGCAACAACTATCGGTTACGTAGTTTCAGGTTTTGGCAGACCCTCGCACTTAGATGCAAAATAAGACAGATCGGAGGGTTGTGTGTGATTGATAGCGTAGACGTAGATGATCGATGATTAGAAAAGAGTTGAAGTCACATATTTCCCGGAGACAGAGCAGGACCACTGGCACGGGTCATGTAGTTCAAACTATCTGGCGGTTTGTGCGAGAAGAACAAGGCAAAAAGGAACAAAAAGGAAAGGAACGCTGTCAGGCCAGGCCGGCCATCACCGAAATCAACCCCTCACACAAACACCGTCTTCCGTTACAAGGTCGCGGCCGCCAGCAGCCGCATGCGGAGGTCCTCCGCAACAAGTTCGTGGTGTATCTTGTTGCGGATGTCGCTCAGCGTGATGGGCTCCAGCAGCCAGAGATTGTCCATCGTCTGCAGCCGGAACAGTTGGACGTAGCTGGAGCAGCGGCGTGCATGAGCGGCATCCTCCCCTGGACCCCTATGCTGTATGTCCGATGGACCAAGTCAAGCATACCGTACCAGTACGTCGAGCCTTGGGCGTTGTACTCGGTCAACGCGAAGGCAGGACTCATCGAAACTTGATGCCTCTTGATCAACATGATGCCCACTTTGACGGGGAAAGTGGAGGCAAAGATGGGGATGCAGTCGTTGTCGATGCCCTCGAACGGTCGGTGATTGACCGTATCCCGTTAAAACAGTACGCACACGGGGGGGTGGGTGCAGAGCACGACGTTCCGGTTGAAACAGAGGAACTAGTTAGTATGACAAGAACCGAGATTGCAGCTCCAGGTCGGTAAAAAAAGCTTACCGTCGGCGTAGGGGACAATGCTAGCAGCTGTCCCTCTGGCTCCGTTCACCAGACCGAGGGGGGTCCAGATGTTAAAGAGGATGGTCACGGGTATCCCTTTCGTGTACAGGAAGAGACCTGGCCCCTTGGCGGTCCCCTCGCCATCCTGGGTTCCTAGGAGGTCATCGACCCGAAGCCCGTGGTGTTGAATACCACTACGCCACAAAAAGGTGTACTGTTACTTTCTGTAACATATTAGCATTCTTAAGCGTTCTTCATTTCTACCCATACTATCTAACACGTGGTGCTTCTTCTTGGTTCGCGTGTGTGCGGCGGGGAAGACATAGATGTCCTTCCTGCTTTAATTAAGGGCCTCCGCAAAATGTCGCCTATGGAGCCGGTTGATGTGATGGCGACGATGATCGACACACACGTCGTTAAGACCATTGTAGTGCGGGAGGGACTGCACCACGTGGGCGTTCAGGGCTTTGACGTCGGCCTCACTGATGGTCCCTTCCCTGGTGCGGCGAAAGATGGCGCGGAACTCTGGCTTGCCCCATCTGCTCGTCGAGGATAATGACGTCGGTAAAGCGTTGCCAGACCAGCTGTCCAAGGGAGGCTCGAGGATTCCTCGGTGTTTGTGTTTCCCAGAGCGGTTTGGCCTTGATCGGTGCGATGAAGACGACGATGAGGAGAGCACCGAGGACGGCAGTGGAGTCCTGCCCAACCGCTCGAAACCTGTCGCATTGTTGGTTGATGGTGTTCAGCAAGGTGAAACCGGCCATGCTGATCTCATCAACAAACAGAATCGTCCTCCCTTGCCAGAGCAAGTAGAACTGCCGCGGTCGCATACGTCGATGCCTAGGGCGGTGTGGATAGGCGTTCCGCAAGGGTTTCTAGCCACCCTTCTGATCCGACATGTGAAAGCGAATGGTTGCAAGGCAGTGAATCATCTGCAATGGCGCTGTACTTATGAAGACTCGCGATTAAATGCAGAATAATAATTTCCACATATATTCGGCAGTTTCGTTCAGGTGAAGGCACAGAGAAGTAACCCCACGGATTGTGGACACGGTGTTTCGCTGGATGGTTGGTGATTTCAAGGAGCTTTTGGGCAGGTTAAAGCGCAAAGGTTAAAGGCGATTCGTCTTCCTGGCCACTCCCGCTCATGACAATAGTATCGCGATGTTCTCTGCTGTTTCTCCTCTACCACCTCAACCACCTTCAACCATCTTCTCTCATCACTTTGCTTTAGCATTTAACCCAGACTATGGCAACGCAGTGACCGGAACGGTAAGGATGAGCAATGTGGAATACCAACTGACATGTTAGCATTGACCTGCAAAAGATCTCATCGGAACTCACCACTGTCCTTGAGTCCGAGAGTGCGCGTTATCAGATGGCAGTAGCAATGCATCATACTACCACGAAGCAGCAGTGATGGGAAGTGGACTAGAGCTGAGATGAACCATGACATGGCAATCTTAAAGTAATCCGTCGAGGGGACGAGAACAAGCTAGATTATCTGGAACCCGGTATGCCACACTATATGATAGGGAGCTTAGCGAAGATATCGCATACACTGTCCTAGCACGGAGCAAGAAGAAGAGAAGGAGCGAAGCTCTCCTATTAGCACGCCTATGTACAGGTCTATAGGTCACACGATTATAGTGGGTCCACGCCCGAGGCAAGGTCCTAACACTTAACGATCCAATCCATAAGGTAATCCCGCATTACATCATCCAGATCCCGGCCTCGCACCTCATCATCAGTACCGACGCAGATACTGGCCGACTTACTCTCAGAATGATGGCAAGGCACAGTAACTTTAGTAGCCAAAGTGTGCTTATATCGATGTGCAATCTAATCTAGTTCATCTATCAGTTACAGATTTACAATTATTATCTTGACGTGGGCCTTCCGAATGAGTGTGTCAAGGCATTCGTGCGGTCGTACCATATGTCGTACTAGTAGCCTGAGGTTCTTCGAGGCAATCATCACGGCCTGATTCCCGGGGCCAAGAAGCTAAACTTGAAGAGGCAATTTTCAAAATTTGGATCTGAAGGCGGCGGTGGCAGGTCACGTGGTGTGACGTCGCGATCGGCAGATATTTTTACCCTTCATTTCACTGGGGGCGCGCGCTCCGCTAGCCCGCCGGCCTGAATGAAATTCCGATGAACGCAATTGAAATCGGGCATGAACAGTTCGGTAGGTACCTATGGT
>Ga0307479_10001532_pt1 | contig 21084 bp, 15 predicted proteins | sample atmos_gasesECM4C_FD_203743 | JGI IMG/M metagenome (GOLD analysis project Ga0307479, IMG submission 203743) | Hardwood forest soil microbial communities from Morgan-Monroe State Forest, Indiana, United States - atmos_gasesECM4C_515 | ecosystem: Environmental > Terrestrial > Soil > Temperate...
GCCGGCGCTGATCGAGCTGGCGTGCGATCCGGACCTGCTGACGCCGGAAGCGACGGTCGCGTCGCTGCGAGGTGCCGGCAGCCAGTAGCAAGGGGTCCGACCGTGCAGACCTTCAAACCGGCCACGGTCGCGGCGATCACTGATCGGGGCCCGCCACCAGGTCGCGTACCAGGGCCTCGGCATCCGGGCCGTCTTCGAAACCCAGCCTCAAGGCGGTCTGGATCGCAACCCGAGCCGGCCGCTGCGCCAGCGCCTCCAACAGCGCCGGATCCGGTTCGACAGCAGGTGAAGCCGTCGGGCGCCCGGTCAGCCGGGCCACGGCCTGGAGCAGCTCTTCCACGTTCATCGGGCGCGCCGGCGCGTTGAGCACTCCGGCCTGCCCCCACGCCGCCGCCGGCAGCTCGTGTGCGTGCAGCAGCGCCCGCGCGGCGGCTGGCGCCGAGGTCAGCCACAGCGGCGCCTCAAACGGGACCGGGCTGCGCGCCGCGCCGCCCTGGTACAGCGCCGGCACCAGTTCGCTCAGGAAGGACGCGCAGCCGGGCGCGCCGGCGACCATCGCAAGGCGCAGTGCGCGGCCCTCGATCTGGCCGCGCCGCGCAGCCTCCTCCAGCAGCAGCTCACCGACCAGCGCCGTGAGCCCCTCGCGGCTGGCCGGCAGACTCGAACGCGCCCCGCCGGCCGGTTCGCCCGCGTCATCGGCCGCGAAGCTGCTGGCCAGCACGACTTTCGGCCGCGAGGACTGCAGCCGGCAGGCCGCGAACAGGTCACGCAGGCTGTCGGCCAGCGCGAAGGCGGGTGTGGACTGGCCCTCGGCGCCGCTGTCCCATACGTGGAATATCGAGTCGGTCAACGTGCCCATCACCGCCGGCAGCAGGCGGGCGCTGCCCAGGTCGGCGCGCACGTACTCGACGCGCGCCTCCACGAACAGGCGCGGCGGCTGGGTCGGATCGACCGCGATTACGCGGCGAACGGGCGCGGGCACCGCGTCGCCGCGCGTCAGCACCCCTCGCGCCACGATCGCCTTCAACAGCGCCTGTCCCAGCACGCCTGCTCCACCGATCACGACGATCTGCATCTACTCGCCACCCCCGACTCCTGTTCCTAAAGGAAGGGGGGAGGCGCTGCGCACCACCAGCAGCGGCGCCGCGGCCAGGCCGAGCAGAACCGCGCTCACCCCGTACAGCGCCCCCGCGGTGACCGCCGTTTGTGGATCGACCCCGACCAGCGGAAATGCGACCAAGGCCACCAGCTCGCGCGCGCCGAAGCCGCCGTACGACAGAGGCACCACCCCGGCGATGAACACGGGCGCCGCAATGGCCTGAACCGCCAGGTAGCCGGCGCTGCCGCCGGCCGCAATCTGGCACAGCCACAGCGCCAGCGCGCACAGCACCTGCACCATCAGTGAGGTCCACAGCGAGCGTGCCAGCGGCCGTCCGCGCGAGACGGTCAGCTCGTGCAGCTCGGCCAGTCGCGCCAGCAGGCGCGAGGAGCCGCCGCGCGCGCGGGCGCTCGCAACCTGCAGCGGGACGAAGGGCAGCGCGACCGCAGCCGCCAGGGCGCCCAGGTAGATCCACGCGATCGACCGCAGGTCCAGCCGGCCGGCGGCGTCCGGAAGGTGTACGGCATCCAGGTGACCGGTAAAGACCAGGCCGAGCCCGGTGCACAGCGACAGCAGGCACAGGATCCAAAGGCCGCTGGCCCGGTCGAGCAGCACCGACAGGGCCGACTCGCCCAGGGGATTGCCGATCCGCTGCAGGCGCACGCTGCGAAAGGTGTCGCCGCCCAGCGTCGCGCCGGGCAGCACCACGTTGATGGCGATCGCCTGCGCATAGGCGAGCCGCAGGTCGCGCGCCGGCGCCTTCAGGCCCAGGATCGCGGCGATCGAGATCCAGCGCGTTGCCGAAATCCAGTAGGAAGCGGCAACCGCGAGCACAGCCAGTGCGAACCAGCCCGGGTCGACGCGGCGCACCTGCTCCAGCAGCGCCTGCAAGCCAACCAGCCAGGCCGCCAGCGCCAGCAGCGCCAGCGCCACCAGCAGCCGTGCGGCCAGCATCGCAAGCCGCCGGCCGGGCCAGCTCACTGCGGGTCCCTCGGAACATCCTTCAGTACGTACTGGCGCCTTCCTTGCGGTTCGTGATACACGCGCGTGAGCAGCTCGCCCAGCACGCCGGTGGCCAGCAGCTGCACCCCGATCAGCGTCAGCAGCGCACCCAGCAGCAGCAGCGGGCGGCCGCCGATCGGGTGGCCGAGCGCCAGCTTGTCGACGGCCAGGTACAGCAGCAGAGCCGAACCGACGGCAATCAGCGCGCTTCCGACCGCCCCGAACGCGTGCAGCGGCCGGTGCAGGAAGCGCATCATGAACTTGACCCACAGCAGGTCGAGCAGCACGCGAAATACGCGGTCGATGCCGTACTTGGAGCTGCCGCGCGTGCGGGGATGGTGGCGCACCGGCACCTCGACCAGGCGCGCGCCGGCTTCCACGGCGAGCGCCGGGATGAATCGATGCATCTCGCCGTACAGCTTCACGTTCGCCAGGATCGGTCGCCGGTACACCTTGAGTGCGCAGCCGTAGTCGTGCAGGCGCACGCCGGTCACCGCCGAGATCAGCCGGTTCGCAATCCACGACGGCAGCTTGCGGGACCAGGTCGCATCCTGGCGCTGCCTGCGCCATCCGGATACGACGTCGATCGAGTCATCGGCGTCCAGCAGGTTCAGCAGGCGCGGGATCTCGGCCGGTTCGTTCTGCAGGTCGCCGTCCAGCGTCACCACCAGCTCGCCGCTGGCGTGGTCGAAGCCCGCCTGCAGCGCGGTCGACTGGCCATAGTTTCGGATCAACGCCAGGGGCCTGAGCCAGTCGCGCCCGCGCGCGAGTTCGGCGAGCAGAGAGCGAGAACCGTCGGTGGAGCCGTCGTCGACCAGCACCAGCTCGAAGGCACGCCCGGACGGCGTCATCGCCGCTTCGATCCGGGCCACCAGTTCGGCGAGGTTGTCGCGCTCGTTGAAGACGGGAACGACGATCGACACCTGCGCTGCGGGCGCCGGCCGGTCGGCGCCGCGCAGCCCCGGGTCGGCGCGGCCGCCGGCCGGCGCGCCGCCGCTGTGATCGATGCTGGCAATCGAAGCCATTTCGTCAGGCATCAGCGAGAGTTTGAGGTCAGGAAACCGTCACCCGCTTGTAATGATAGGCGCGGCCCGGCGCGATCGTTAAGCGCTGCCTGCGTACAATCACAAGGCGTCGTTTTCGCCGGCCGCAGCGCGGCGCGGCCGTCAAGGGCCTTGCATGAAAATCACCGTGATCGGAACCGGCTATGTGGGACTCGTCACCGGAGTCTGCTTCGCCGATGTCGGCAACGACGTGCTGTGCGTCGACATCGACGAGTCCAAAGTCCAGCGCCTGCTGCACGGCGAGATCCCGATCCACGAGCCCGGACTGGACGATGTCGCGGCCCGCAACGTACGCGCGGGACGCCTGAATTTTTCCTCGGACTACGACCGCGCGATCGCCCACTCGGATGTCTTCTTCATCGCGGTTGGGACCCCCACCGACGAGGACGGCTCGGCCGACGTGCGCCATGTCGAGGCAGCGGCCCGCGAGCTCGGCCGCCGCATCCGCCGCCAGGCGCTGCTGGTGGTCAAGTCCACCGTGCCGGTCGGCACGTCCGAAAGGGTGCGCCGGGCGGTGGATGAGGAACTGGCGGCGCGGGCGCTGAAGGTGGCGATCTCGGTCGCATCGAACCCGGAGTTCCTGAAGGAAGGCGCCGCGATGCAGGACTTCATGCATCCGGATCGTATCGTGATCGGGACCGAGGAACGGTACGCGATCGATGTTCTGACCGAGCTGTACGCGCCGTTCAATCGCAACCGCGAGCGCCTGGTCGTGCTGGACACGCGTTCGGCGGAGCTGGCCAAGTATGCAGCCAATGCGATGCTGGCGACCCGGATCTCGTTCATGAACGAGCTGGCCCGCATCGCCGAGAAGCTGGGCGCGGATATCGAGCGCGTCCGCCACGCGATCGGGGCCGATCCGCGCATCGGACCGAGCTTCCTGTATGCCGGCGCCGGCTACGGCGGCTCGTGCTTCCCGAAGGACGTGCGGGCGCTGCTGGCGATGGCGCGCGAAAACCTGCTGCCCGCGCGCGTGCTGTCGGCGGTGCACGATGTCAACGAGGAGCAGAAGCACCTGATCGCGACCCGGCTGCGCGAGGCGCTCGGCACCGATCTGCACGGCAAGGTGGTGGCCGTGTGGGGTCTGGCATTCAAGCCGAACACCGACGACGTGCGCGAAGCCCCCAGCCTGGTGCTGATCCGCGACGTGGTCGACTCCGGGGCGCGGGTGCGCGCCTACGACCCGCAGGCCCGCCCGACCGCGGCCGCCGCGCTGAGCGAACTGAAACGCCGCATCGAATTCTGCGATTCGGCCCAGCAAGCCTGTGAAGGGGCCGACGCGCTGGTGGTGGTCACCGAGTGGCTGGAATTCCGCAGTCCCGACTTCGCATTTCTGGCGCGCACGCTGCGCGCGCGGGTGCTGATCGACGGCCGCAACCTCTACGACCCGCGTCTGGCGCGCGCGGCCGGGTTGCAGTACTACGGGATCGGCCGGGGGCCGGCCCGCTGAGCGTCGCACGCACGGCGGCGCGTCGTCCGATCCCATGATATTGGTCACCGGTAGCGCCGGCTTCATCGGGCAGGCGGTGTGCGCCGCGCTGCTCGCGCGCGGCGAGCACGTGGTGGGCCTGGACAATTTCAACGATTACTACGACCCGAAACTGAAGCGCGACCGCGTGGCCCAGCTGGCGGCGCAGGCGCGCTTTGTGCAGGTTGAGGCCGAGCTGGCGGACCGACCCGCGCTGGACGCGCTCTTCACCCGCTTCAAACCGCGCCGGATCGTTCACCTGGCGGCACAGGCCGGCGTGCGCTACTCCTTCGATCATCCGGAGGCCTATGTCCGCAGCAACCTGGTCGGGTTCGTCAACCTGCTGGAAGCGGCCCGCCACGATGGCTCGATCGGGCACCTCGTATACGCCTCGTCCTCCAGCGTGTACGGCGGCAACACCCGGCAGCCGTTCTCGGTCGACCATGCGGTCGATCAGCCGATCAGCCTGTACGCGGCGACCAAGCGCGCCGGCGAGCTGATCGCACGGGTCTACGCGCTGCAGTTCGGGCTGAAGCTGACCGGACTGCGCTATTTCACCGTGTACGGTCCGTGGGGCCGGCCGGATATGGCGCCGGTGAAGTTCGCGCGGGCGCTGCTGCAGGACCGCCCGATCGAGGTCTACGGCCACGGCGACATGCAGCGCGACTTCACCTATATCGACGACGCCGTGGCGGGTACGCTGGCCGCGCTGGATGACACCACGCACTTCGGCGAGGTGCCGCACCGGCTGTATAACCTGGGCAACAGCCACCCGGAGCCGCTGATGCGTTTCATCCAGGTGCTGGCGCGGGTGGCCGGGCGCAACCCGGTATTGCAGATGCGCCCGATGCAGCCGGGAGACGTGCGGGCCACCTCGGCCGATATCGAGGCGACCACGCGCGACCTGAACTGGCGCCCGACGACCACGATCGAGGCCGGGCTGCCGCCGATGTTCGAGTGGTGCCGGAGCTACTTCGGGGGCGGGTGAGCCGGCGTGCCCGCATGCCGAAGTGTCGATCCGCTACACGCCCGATAGTCCGATAGATTCATCGACCGTGCTCGCCGTGCTTGGCGGCGCCGCCGACGCACAGCGGTCAATCTGGCTTTTTCTCCGAGAGCGTGACGGGGTCGCGAACCGGCGGGCGACGCGACTGGCGGCTTTCGTGGGCGCAGAAGCAGCTCCGCGATGAACCCGCATCACGGAACCTCTTCGCCGCCCTCGGGCGGCTTTACGACCAGCGCATCGACGGGCGGTATCCGGATCCTGACCACCCCCGCTGCGTCGAGGGCGACGTTGATGACGCCAAGGTCATGGTCGCGCAATTCCAACCAATTCTTCCAGAGCGTATCGATGCCGGCGGTCGTCTCCGCGGCAGCCTTGCGCTGCGTTCCCGTGGGAGGCAGATCGGCCGATTCCAGGTCCGTCTCGATGCCCGTCAGGATGGCTGACAATCGGTCGAAGCTGGGTGCGCCGTCCGGCGTCTTGAGCTTGCCCTGCAGGTCGGTCATCTGCTGGCGCAAGCGGCCATTGGCATCCGTGGCCTGCAACGATGCCATTGCACGGGCGAGTTGCTCGTCAACCGCTGCCGCTTCGCCGTAGCCCTGGCGGGCCCGCGCAAGGTACGGCGAGATGGTCTGCGACAGTGCCAGTGAGCGGCGCAGGTCGTCGGGCGTCGCGCGCGAGCGCGGATCCTGGCGCAAAAGGAGGTTTTGTTCGCTGGCGTGGCCATCCGCCCGCAAGGTCACGTGGTAGAGGCCGGGCAGAGCGAGGGCCCCCTCCGGTGTGATCGGCGTGCGCCGTCCCGGCACGGCCGCAATGGAATACTCGTACTGGATCGCGCTCGGTCGCGGGTAGCGCAGATTCCAGCTGACCCGATGCATGCCCGCTTCACGGGCCAGGACGGGCGGCGGCTGTACCCACGCCGCGCTGAAATACTGGTCCGCCGCAGGTTCCTGCGCGGCATCACCGGTCAGTCGCTGCACCAGCGCGCCGGCCGCGTCCCGGATCTCGATCTCCACTTTGTCCGCAGCCCGTGGCAGCCAGTAGTCGAACACGGCTCCTTCCGCAGGGTTGCTGCCGGCGGGCTCTTCCTCGGGCATCGGCGTGTCACGATTGCTGTCGAAGCGTATGCGCCATGCCGGGGCCGGTGCCACCAGGTAGGGCTGCTGCGGCGCTGCGAACCCTGAGGCCAGCGCGCGCAGCGGCGTCAGGTTGTCGAGGATCCAGATCGCGCGCCCCTGGGTGGCGGCCACCAGGTCATCGCCGTGGACCAGAAGATCGCGCACCCAGGCCGTCGGCAGGCCGCCTTGCAAGGGCGTCCAGTGCGCCCCATCGTCCAGCGACACGAAAACGCCCGTCTCGGTGCCGAGATACAGTAGCCCACGGCGCTGCGGATCGGCACGCACCACGCTGGCAAAGCGATTTGCGGGCAGATCGCCGGTGGCATCGCGCCAGTTGCGCCCGTAGTCACGGGTCTTGAGCACCACGGGGCGAAAATCATCGCGACGCTGGTTGTCGATCGCCGCATAGGCCACGCCGTCTTCGAGCACCGACGGTTCGATGGACGCCACCTTGGACCAGGGGGCAAGGCCAGTGGGCGTGCGGGCGGACCAGTGGACGCCACCATCGCGCGTGAGCTGGATCAGGCCGTCGTCGGTGCCCACCCATACCTCGCCGGCCTGGCGGGGTGAAGGCGCCACGCTCCAGATGCTGCCGTAGCCGCAGGCCCGTGCATCGGCCACCGCGACATCGCCGTCACAGCGCGCTGCACGGGCCTCCTTCCCGGTCAGGTCCGGGCTGATGCTGGACCAGTGGCGGCCTTCGTCGGTGGACGCGAACAGCACATCGCCGCCCAGGTAGAGGGTCTTTTTGCCCTTGCGCGAGATCGCCAAAGGTGTCACCCAGGCGAAATGGTGGGCGGTCGACGTCTGCCGCTTGCCGTAGTTGGGGACCGGGAAAGGCGTGATGTTGGCCACCTGGCCGGTACGGCCGTCAAAGCGGCTGACCCGGCCTCCAAGGCCCGAACCGTAGACGATGAGCGGATCGTCGGGATCGGGAATGACATAGTCGCGCTCGTCGGCGCCAACCGGGCGCCACTCGCGCGGGCCGACGGATCCGAAGTCGCTGCGGCTGGCAATGGCAACCGATCCCGAGTCCTGCTGGCCCGAATAGATCCAGTAGGGAAAGCGTTCATCGGTCGCCAGGTGATAGAACTGGCCGGTGGGCTGGTTGAACCAGCTCGACCACGTGAGCCCGCGGTCCGTGCTGATCACCGTCCCCTGGTCGCTCGTGACGGCCAGGTGATCCGGGTGGATCGGGTCGATCCAAACGTGGTGGTAGTCGTCGCCGCCCGGCGCCCCCTTGATGATCTTGCACACCTTGCCGCCCTCGGTGCAGCGGCGTATCGACCGTCCCACGGTATAGACGGTGTCGGGATCGTCGGGCGCCACGGCGATGCGGCTGGCGTAATAGTGGCTGACGGCGGACTCGGCATTCACCCGCGCCCAGTGGCTGCCGCCGTCGTCAGAACGGTAGATACCGCCAGCCTGGGCGTCCGCAACGACGGCATAGATGCGCAATCCGTCCGGCGTGCGCGCAGTGGCGAGGCTGATGCGCCCAAGCGGACCCTGCGGCCAGCCGGCGCCACCCAGCCGTTCCCAGCTCGCTCCCCCGTCGGTCGAGCGATAAATGGCACTGCCCGGGCCGGACACCGGCGCGTAGTAGCTCTGCCACGGGAACTGGCGTGCCTGCCACGACGCGGCAAACAGGGTCCGGCGATCGGCTGGATCGGCCGCCAGATCGACGGCCCCGGTATCGGGGTCGATCTTCAGTACATGGGTCCAGGTGGCTCCGCCATCGGTTGAGCGAAACACGCCGCGCTGGAGGCTGGGTCCGAAAAAGTGCCCGAGTGCCGCCACCAGCACCGTGTCGGGATCGTGCGGATCAACCCAGATGCGGCCGATGTGGCGCGTATCTTCCAGCCCCAGCGGCTGCCAGGTACGACCGCCGTCGCGCGAGCGGTAGACCCCGGCGCCGCCCGCGACGTCGTAGCGGGGCTCGGGCTGACCCGTGCCGATGTAGATCGTCTGCGGATCCGAGGGCGCCACGGCGATCGCGCCCACTGGAGCGGCGGGACCTGCATCGAACAGCGACGTCCATGTGCGGCCTGCGTTGTCGGTGCGCCACACACCGCCCCCGGCGGCACCAAAAACATAGGAATCGGGACGTCCCGGGATGCCCTCGACCATCTCGCTCCAGCCGCCACGGAAGGGGCCGAGCAGACGCCACTGCATCTGCGTCAGGTCAGCCGGCCCCGGCGAAGGTTGGGTTTGCGGGGGCGCAGCGGTCGCGGCCAGTCCAGCAACGCCGCCAGCCACCAGGATGGCCAGGAAACGAAGCGAAGCAATCAGCAATTAGGAGCTCCTGTCGAACAGCCGCCCGCAGCATATCGTGTGCTCGCCGGCGGGCGTTGCCGGGCACGCCGGCGATCCGGGCTCCAGCAGCCCGCGCAACCAGGTCCGAAAATGGCCAGTCTGGCAACGCCTGGCGCGCTATCTTTGCGCCCATGCACACACCTTCCACCGCGCGCCGGATGTACTGGCACCAGATCGACTCCCCCGTCGGAGCGCTGCTACTCGCGGGCGACGCAACGCACTTGAAGGTCGTGCATTTCCAGGCCGGCCGGCACCCGCTGCGTCCCGCGGACGACTGGGTCGAAGACGACAGGCCGTTCGCCCGGACCATCCGGCAGCTCCAGGAGTATTTTGCAGGGCGGCGTCGCGCGTTCGAGCTGGCCTTGGCCGCTGAAGGCACGGCGTTTCAGCGCAGCGTCTGGCGAGCCCTGACCGAGATCCCCTACGGCGAGACGCGCTCCTACGGTGAGATCGCGCAGCGCCTGCGCAACCCGCGCGCCTGCCGCGCCGTGGGGCTGGCCAACGGCGCCAACCCGCTGGCGATCGTGGTGCCGTGCCATCGGGTGATCGGCGCCGACGGATCCCTCACTGGTTTCGGCGGCGGGCTGGACACCAAGCGCAAGCTGCTCGCGCTCGAGCGCGATCGATCATCAGGGAGTTTGCTGCACCAACCCAATCTTCTCTAACGCCCGCAGATACTCCAACACCATCTCCAGCGGCACCGGCCCGAATTCCGCCGACAATGCATCATCGATTTGCTGGGCGTTCCTCTTTCCATCGACGAAATTCAGCGCCTCGTACGTGTACGAATCACCTTCGCCTCGCAACCCCTCGTAACTCAACAACTTTGGGGTCGTCAGGCCGGCCGCCTCAGCATGGGCCAGAAAATAGTCGTACCCGAAGACCATCAATGGGCCCCGTGGCTCCTTGACACGACGAAAGACCAGCTTGCCCTCGCCCGACGCATCCGCACCGGAAGCGACGTCATCAGGCGGGCTGACGGCATCCTGTCCAAAACGACGGTCATTCGCCAGAACGTACGCGCTCCCGGCTCCGATGAAAGCAACCCGCTTCAGCTTCGTCGCATCGATATTCGCGATGGCATCGAAATTCGTATGAATGTAGCGATCCGGCCAGTCGTTGAAATAAATTGCCGGGATCTTGAATGAGGAATCCTGATAGACCTGGTGGTCGCTGCCGAGCTCGAAGCGCGAGTCTTCCGCCCGCAGCGGTTCCTTGCCTCCCTCCGCAGCCAGGAGCGGATATCTCGACTCCCCGGTCGCCGCGAACCGGTAGGTTTCATGGTTCACCCACCGGGCAAAATTCCACGCAACGTCGTGAATGAACGAAGGCAGGCTCATGGGGCCACGGGTCACGTGGAAGACGGCTTTCGTCTCCGGTCCGCCGCCGACCATATCCATGTGCACCACAGCCCGGGTTCGAGCGGCAAGGTCCGGCCGAGCATTCAGCAGCGTAACGGTTCCCTCGATTTCCGGGGGCCAGAAGAACCTGAGCGTCCTGGCCGGGCGCGCCAACGCGCCGTTGCCGATCAGCTTCTGCAGCGTGCGCGCCACTTCCAGGATCGTCGCGCAACCACTCGCGTTGTCATTCGCCCCGGGAAGCTGATGATCCAGATGACACGAGAACGCGATTTCCTCGTCCTTCAGTCGCGCATCGGACCCTGGAATGGTGGCCGTCACCACCTCGTAGAATCCTTCGTGCTGACCGGCCTTCACGACCGCGTGCAGCCGAATCGTCTCTGCGCTGCCCAGTCGCTTTCTCATCGCGCGCGCCGTTTTCAGCGACACCATGAATGCAAACGTCTTGTTGTTCGAGAACGTTTTCAGGTGACCCCATCGAATCAGGTTTTCGTCCTCGCCGGACCAGGCCGTTCGTTGATTCTGGGCGTAACTCACGATGCCAACGGCGCCGAATTTTCCGATCGCAAGATCCTGCGCTTCGCCGGGCTGTGCGGCGACCAGCACGATCTTTCCCTTCACATCCCTGCCCTCGTAGTCGCCTTGTTTTGCTCCCTCCCCCACATCGACCAGGTCTGCGGTGACGTCCGCCGACTCGCTGTCCTCCGCCAGAACGATAGGCTCGGAAAAATAACTCGCAATCTTTCTGACTTCCCCGCCTTTGATTTCCAGCAGGTCCCCTTCGTCGGCGTCCCACGCCGGGCGCGACCGCTGCGTTCCGTAGAAAATCTTCCCATCGGCCGGGAATCGCAGGATTTCGACGCTGCTCAGTCCGTACTCCTGCGCCCGCTTCGCCACCAGCTCGGCGGCCGAATGAAATCCCTTCGAGCCTCGCTGCCGGTGATACAGCGCGATCTGCTCGAGATTCCTCTTGGCGGTGTCGCCACTGAGTTCATTCGCCAGCGCGGCGATGGTTCGGTCAGGCAGCGGCGGTTCCACTTGTGCCGTGGCGGCGGTGGCAAAGCCGACCAGAGCCAGCGTGAGCACTCCGAGAGAAGCCGGGTTCATTTTTTTCTCCGGGCGAGACACTACATCGAAACCCGCGGCAGCGTCAGGATGAACTCGACGCCGTCGGCGCAATTGCGCGCGGCGACGGTTCCGCCCATCTTGGCCATGTAGGTTCGCGCCACGAAAAGCCCCTGGCCGCGCTGACCCGCCTTCGCGCCTGACGGCGCTTCGGCGGGCAAGCCCGCCGCCGTAGCCGCGGTGGGTGCTTCTGCGGGCTTGGACACCCCGTACTCGAATATGCGCTCCAGCATCGCCTCGGGGATCGGGGCGCCGACGTTGTGGACCGTCACGCGCGCCGTCTGCGCGTCCGCTTCCGCGCGCAGCCGGATCGGCGTTGCCGGCGTGCGATGCCGCTGCGCGTTGCGCAGCACGTGCGTGACGACGTCCTCCAGGGAATGCTCGTCAGCGCGCACCATGACCGGCTGTCCCAGCGGCGAGTAGTCGACCGCCTCGATGCCGATGTACGGGGCGTTGGCGGCGACGTGGCCCAGGAACGCATCCAGGTCCATCGGTTGCAGCGCCAGCCGCGTGGCTTCGAACGCCTCGCTGGGCGAGGCCTGCCCGTACAGCAGGCGCACCGCCTGCTGCATGCGGGCGATGTAGCGTGCGCTGGGGTCGCCATTGCCGTGCAGCGCCATCAGCGATTGCAACGGAGCCATGATCTCGTGGCCGACCGCCTGCCACATGTCCCGTTCCTGCGCCGCCCGGATCTGCTCGCGCTGTACGTCCTCCTTGACCCGTTGCAGCAGATCCCTCAGGCCCTGCGCCAGCACGCCCAGTTCGTCGCGCCCGCCCAGGTCCGGAAGGTCCAGGCCTGACAGTCCCGCGCCATCCTGGGCACTGCGCACGCCGGTGGAGACCGCCGCAGCGCGCGCCGTCAGCAGCGCCACGCGCCGGATGACCAGCAGCTCCAGAGCGACCCACACGGCGCCGATCGCCACCAGCATGGCGCCGACCGTCCAGGCCACCCGCGTCGCCACCGCCGACAGGGTCCTGTTGACCGAACGATAATCGCCGGAAATCTCCAGCTCGAACCGCCCGAGCGAGGTGTCGATGCGCGCCCGCTCCCGCAGCGGCGAATCGAAGCTCTGCGCCGGCAACTTCCGGATCAAGGCGTCCACCCACGGCGCGGCCGGCTCGTCCGCGTCGGGGCCCTGCAGCGCGAACAGCGGCAGGTCCGCTCCGGCGCGCCGCACCGTCAGGCGCTCTCCCGGCCGCAGCAGGTCGCGCAAGTCGCCCAACGTGAACGGCATCGTCGCGCCGGGGGCGTCGCTGTCGAAGACCGGGCCCGCGCTGGCCGGCGCCAGAAGGCGCAACCGAACCGTCATCCGATCGAGGTCCGGCGGCGGCCACTGCGGGCTGCGCGCGCCCAGTTCCTGCTGCAGCACGGCCAGCGGAAGACGGATCGACACGAAGGTGCGGCGCGCGCACCCCGGCGCCTCGCCCGCCGACTTGCCCTCCGACTTGAAGGCGGGGTCGATGCAGCGGCCCTCCTGCCAGAGCCAGCCGCGGAAATCGCGCACGGGACGAACACCCTTGGCGAGCGGTGCGTCGCCGGCGTAACCGGTCAGCCTCCCGCGCCCGTCGCCGCTTCGTTCGTACGGAGCAATCCATCGACTTTGGGTGCCCCGGTAGTCCACGTCGACCATCGCCCGGTGCACGTCGGCCAACTCCAGGTCGCCGCTTTCATGCGCGGCGAGTTCGCCGGCGGCCAGACTCGCGACGAGATAGACAAAGCCGCCCGCGTACGGATTGGCGCCCACCGCGACGCACAAGGTGGCGCCGTCCGGGTACTGCAGGCCGCACCCGGTCATCTCGACGGCCTGCCGGGCCTTGTTGCGGTCATCGAAATCCAGCGCGGCAAACGGCAGGACCAGGGGGTGCACCGGTTGCGCCCGTGCGCCGGCCGCAACCGGATTGAGCAGCGCCAGCTGGCCGGTGGGGTGACGCAGCCGAGCGGCGATCTGCGACTGCGTCTTTTTCAGCGCTTCGGCATAGATGCGACGACCGCGCTCCTTTTCGTCCTGCAGCACGGACAGCGCCAGGCCCAGCGTGGCGGCCACCAGCAGCAGGAAGGCGCCGCGAAAGACGACGCGCAGCCGGAACGGCACCCGTGCCGGCAGGCGCCAGGAACTCATGGCCGCGTCTTGACCCAGCGGAATCCCCGCATCGGCACGTTCTCGATGCCCTCGAAGGCCGGGTCGATCTCGCGAAACGCCTCGCGGATGGCGCCGACGTGCTTGCGCACGTTGTCGCGGTTGCGTCCGCTCTTGATCACCCGGTACAGGTCCTCGTAGCTCACCACCTCGCCGCGCCGGGCGTCCAGCGCGGCCAATATCCGCTGCGCGGTGAGCGGCAGGTTCACCCGCTGGCCCCGCCAGAGGGCGGCGCCCTGACGAAGCGGATCGAGCGTGAGCTCGCTCGCGTCGAATGTCGGATGTCCCTGCGCGGCGCCCCTGCGCAGCACTTCGAGGAAAGTCTCGACAAACTCGCCCTGCTCGAAGGTCGTCTTCTGCAGGTAGTCCCAGGCATCAAGCGCCTTCATGATGCTGCGGTAAATGGCGGCCGGCATGGCGGAGACCACCAGTACCGGCATGCCGCCGCGCTTGTTGATGGCGTTGATCACGGCGATCCCGGCGTTGCGCTCGCGGCCCAGTTCGATATCGAGCACCACGGCGTCGTAGCGCTCGCGCGCAACCGCACGCTCGGCGCTGTCGCGGTCGAACCACTGGTGCACCTGGATGCCCGGTCGAGCCGCCTCGATCCAGCCCCTGAGCTGGTTGCTGGTCGGAACATCGTCCTCGATGACGGCGACGGTCGGCATGGTCGCGATTATCCCGCGGGCGCCGCGAGCCGACCCGGAAGACTTCTTCCGGGCGCGGAGGCAAGACCCCCGCCGCACGGCTTTTTCGTTCCCGCGGCCGCGCGAACAATGGCAATCCTCATCGACCCCGACTGCAGGCACCGACCCATGAACGCTTTTCTGGCCGCACTGATGGAGGGACTTGCCCGGGCAGCTGCGTTCGGTGCGGCCGGCGTCGCCGCCGCCGCAGCCGCCCTGGGGCGGGCCCGATACCAGTTGATGCTTCTGGGCGCGCTGGCGCTGGTCATCTGGGCGCTGGTCCGGCACCCGCCGCTGATCACCGTGGTGCCGGGCGACGTCGTGGTCCGCACCAACGCGTTGACCGGCGCGAGCAGCGTGCTCGACCCGGGCTCCGCGTTCAAGTTGCCGCTGCTGCACGAGGTGCGGCGCTTCTCGCTGCGCGACCAGGTGATGCGCCCGGACGAAGGGCGCCTGGCATCGGGTCCTTCCCCCTACCAGTCCGTGGAGGGCCTGTCGATCGGGATCGATGTCGCGGTTCGATTCGCCGTCGACCCCAGCCAGGTCGCGCGCATCGCCCGCAGCCTGCCGCCCGACTTGAGCGCCGAGGTGGTGGCGCCGGAAGTGAAGGAAATCACGTATCGGACCTTCGCCCGCTACACCGTGCGCGAGATCTTCTCGACCAAGCGCGAGGAGATCCAGCACAGCATCGAAGGCGAACTGCGTCCCCGGCTGTCCTCCGACGGCATCACGTTGAAGGCCGTTCAGATCGGCACCGTCGACCTGCCCGCCGATTATCGCCGCGGCATGGATCAGTTGCTCACCCAGGAGCTGGAGGCCGAGAAGATGCGCTACACGCTGGAGTTGAAGGAAAAGCAGGTCAAGCAGAGCGAACTGGAGGCCCAGGCCGACAAGGTCCGGCGCGAAACCGCGGCCGATGCGGCCGCGCGCGAGCAGATCATCGCGGCCAAGGCGCAGGAGGAGGCGATGAAGCACGTGCTGCCGTTCAAGCAAAAGCAGATCCAGCAGCGCCGCCTCGAAGCGCAAGCCGAGAAGGCGGCGCGCATACAGCAGGCCGAGGCCAACGCCCAGGCCCGCAAGATCGAGGCCGCGGGCGAAGCCGATTCGCGGGTGAAGCTGGCCGACGCCGAGGTCTATCGGCTCGACAAGGTGGGCAGGGCCAACGCCGACCAGATGGCGCGCGAGGGCGACTTGCTCAGCCGCCACCCGCTGCTGATCCAGAAGACCGTCGCCGACAAGCTCTCGGACAAGGTGCGCGTGATCATCGCGCCGGCCGGAACCGACGGCCGCTCCATCGCCTCGGGGCTGATCGGCGATGCGCTGAGAGCGCAGGGCGCAGACGCCGTTGCGGGAGAGCAACGATGATCGCCACCGCCGCCGTCGCGATGACCGTGCTCGCCATCGTCGCACAAGACCACGTCGCGCTGCGCGCCGCACCGGTCAGCAGTGCCGCGGCCCACGCACAATTGTGGCAGGGGGAACTGCTCGAGGTCCGGGGCCGGCAGGCCGGCCAGCTGCAGGTCTACGACCACCGGCTCGAGCGTGCGGGCTACATCCGCGAAAGCGAAGCGCGCATCATCGGCACGACCGAGGCCGATGCGCCGCCGCTGCTCGCGGTGCTGCGCTTTCTGCGCGACACACCGGGCGCCGAGTCGCTCGGCGTTGCCTATGCCGCCGCCTACCTGAAGGCGGCACCGGCCGAAAGCATCACGGCCGAGCCGTTCGACGCGCTGGGCGTCATGGCCGAGCGCCTCGCGCGCAGCGCGACACTGCGCCAGGGCAAGGTCGAGGTCATTTCCGCGCACATGGACGTGGCCGGGCAATACGGCGTCAAGTTCCTGAGCTACAGCAGCAATGGCGCAGCCGGCCCAGGCGATGCGGTGCAGCTGTGCTACGACGGCGCTGCGTTCGTTCAGGTGCTGGCGATGGACGGCACCGCCGGCAGCGCAAAAGCGACGCCCGAGCAGCGGGCCCGCGCCATCCTGGCACTGACCCGTCACGAGTGCATCGATCCAGCGCTGTCCCCGAGCGCGCGCAAGACCGTCGACCGGCAGCGCGCCCATCTGCTCGACAGCATCGATGCGGCGGACAACGCCCGGCTGGAAGCGACGCTGCGCGACCGTCTGCGCCTGCGACGCGCCGGCGTATGGGCGGCCATCGCGTTCGACCAGTCGCGCTCCCAGGAGCCGCCCCAGGTGGCTGCGCTGCGCGCAGTCGACGAGCTCGCCGCGGTCGACAAGACGGCGCCGGCAGGGCAGGACAAGGGCGAATATGCCGAGGCCGCCATACGCGTCGGCGCGGTGCGCTGGGCTGCTGCAAACCCGGTGGCAGCGCTGGGCAGGCTGCAGATCCAGCTGCAACCGAACGAGCCCGGGCAAACGTGTGTGAGCCTGGTCGATCGCTGGGCGAAGACTCCGACCACGCTGGCGCGCCGCTGCACCTACGGGACGGTGTGGCCCGCCTCGGTCAAGGCGATGCCGGAAGGCCGCGCCCTGGCCCTGACTGTGCAACCGCTCGATGGATGGAGCGAACTGTGGGTGTGGCACGAGGAGGCCGACGGCTGGAAGCTCGACGTGCTCCCTCCGCAGGCCAATGGTCCGGGCGTGGGCTATGTGGAGTGGGCGGGATGGTCGCCGGCCAAGCGCGGCAAACTGCTGATCGTGCGCGAGGCCATATCCGAGGGGCACAGGACGCGGCGCTTCGAGGTGCTGCGCGCCGATACGCTGGCCACGGAGAAAACGGCCGGTGAGCCGCAGCAGCTCGCGGCCTTCCGTCTGTGGGCGGATGCCGGCTGGCGACAGGAGAGCCTGAGCCTGCGATGATTCGCCGCCAGAATCAGCCGGCTCTTGCCTTTCGAAGAACCATGATCGGCTTTCCCGAATAGGTCGTCATGGCGTCTTCAGTAAATCCGAGCTTTGCGGCCAGCTGCATCGATGTGCGGTTCTCAGGATCGATGATGCAGCTGTAATCCAAGCTCGGAAAGGCCGTCTTCGCCCAGGTCATCGCCCTGCTGACGGCCTCCCTTGCGTAGCCCTTTCCCTGACAAGCGGGAAGGATTCCCCAGCCCGTTTCCAGGGTTCCTTCAATCGAAGGGAGCAGGTCCCGGCGCATCTCCTGAAACCCTGCCTCGCCGATGAATCGTCCACTGGCCTTCTCTTCGATGGCAAAGAACCCAAAACCCAGCAGCTGCCAGTGCCCGACAGTCCCCAGCAGTCGTTTCCAGCTCTGCTCCCGCGAGATCGGTGTCCCTGTGATGTACCGCACCACCTCAGGCTTCTGCCAGAAATCGACGTAAGCATCCAGGTCCTGCAATACCAGAGGCCGAAGCGTCAGACGCGGGGTTTCCAACGTGGGGTGCATCGGCAGGATCGCTCCGCGAAGAACGAACCTCAGCGTCAGTGGTCGTCGCAGCCCTGGCCATCGACAATAGCCGTCAGCAGCCCGCCCGCCGCGGTCAGGGCGCGGCTGTAGCAGCGGCCGTCCGGGCCGGAGGAGAAATACCGCTGCGAGCCCGATTGCCCCACTTTGGTCGGATACGTGTCGGCCCACTCGCCCGAGTTGGAGACGACGCTCTTCTTTTCTCCATCGGAGTCGACTCGATGGTAGGCCTGGCGGACCCGGCCGACCTGCGTGAAGCTGGCGGCGGGCGGGATGGTCAGGTCCACCTCGAGCGGCCAGGACATGCGTGTGGTGCTCTCTCGACCATCGTCATCGCCGCCGCGAACCCGGGTCGTCGAAAGGATGCTGGTGGACTGGACGATGTTCTGCACGAACGCCACCGGCGCCGACGTCGGTGCCACGAACTGTTGCGCGTTCGAGAAGTCGATCTGCTGGGTGATTTCCGTCTCCACCCGTCCATGCGAGGTCTGAGCCCATCCCGACAGAACGAACTTGCGCGACGAGGTCGTGGTCACCGTTCCGCTGACCGTCCCGTCCGCCGACGTCGTCAGTTCCGGCGTGACCGCCGGGGCCGGCGCGCCGATCGTGTTCTCGGTGACTTGCCCGGTCACCTGTGTCGCGTCGTGGTCCAGGTACAGCAGCAGCGTCGCGGTGGTCTGGAAGTAATTGCTGTCGTTCGTGACATTGATGGCAAATTGGTGCGGCTGGCCGTCGCTCAACACGCCGGCGAAAGGCGTCACATCGACGCGATACGGAATAAAGTTCAAAGCCTGCGGCGCAGGAATCGGCCGCCAGAAGTAGGGGTCGATCCCACCCGTGAAGACCCAGGGGAAAATGGGCACGACGCCGGCCGGCTGCCCGTCGATCGAGAGCTGGCCCTCCCGGAAGGCGGTGCCTGCGCAGCTCTGCAGCGCGCCGGTGAGATTGTTCGGGACGCAGGTGTACCAGAACTCGTCGTTCGCACCCTGGTGCTGCAGGACGACATCGAGAAACGCCTTCTCGATGTTGGTCGGCAGCACGAAGGTGGCCGCCAGCTGCGCGGAAGGATCGAAGAGCGCCACGGTGCCGCCGGTCGGACTGCCGGACAGCGCAAGCACGACGTCGGCCGACTTCGAAGCGCTCGACCCCTCGTCGTCCGCGGGGTAGAACGCGAGGTCCGCCGTGCCGAACAGCGTGCTCGTATAGGTGCTGTTGATGAGGTTGCCGAGTTCGGCCCGGCCCATCGACGCCGACCGCAGCAGCGCCGAGTACTCGGTCAGATCACGCTCGATGTGCCATGCCCGTGCGACGGTGGCCGAGGGTTCCGCGGTGGTCCCGAAGTAGACGTTGACGCCGCCGATCCACAGCGTTGCCGTCCGATCGAACTGCCGACCGGCCTCGACGGAGTAGTCGGCCTCGAGCACCACCTTCTGCCAGGGCCCGGGACAGGCGGCGGGCGGCGCATAGGAGAAGAATTTGGGCGAGAAGTCGGCGAACGGCTGGTCGGTGAAGAGCTGCACGCGGCACGGCGTCGTTGCAGGCCGCGCGACGCCGGGATCCGCAATGGCCGTGTTGCCGGAGCCCACGGTCGGCGGCGTGTACGGAACCGGCGCTGCGACGGCGCCGGTCGCCGCGAGAATGGCCAATAGCGCAAATCGCGATCTCATATCCCCTCCCAGACCGTATCGGTGGTCGCATTATCGATGGGAGCTGTTGTTCGGGACCACGAGGAGAGCGGGGTCTAGCGCACGAAGGTTAGGCGCGCCCTTGGCTCCTTGACTGCCGAATGTCCGGTATCGGGAATTGCCGCGGGAGTCAGCGACGTCGCAAGTCGACCCCTTGCGGTCCTTGGCGCCGAAAAAGCGGACGATCGTAGGACGGCTAGTCCCACCAAGCGCGAAAAACGTGATCGCCGTCATCTTCCGGTTCAAAGAGGTCGGCGTCGAGTTCGTGCAGAAATACCTCGCGCATCTCAGAGACGATGGCCTGATGCACATCGGCGGCGATCGGGGATCCTCCCGGTTCGGACCGTGGCGGAACCTCCTCCACTTGATGCGCGAAGTAAGAAATGTCGTGGCGGTCCTTAGGTCTACCCTCGACGACGAGGTTCGGACTTATGCAAATAAACCGTGAAGGGCTCCACGGAAGCCTGAGACATGATGCGTCCCGCGGCTCCGCGATGGTAGTCACCGTGTGTTGCAACGTGGGCAAGTATCTCTTCACGCGACATGCATCCAAGTGCACCGTCCACGAAAGTAAACTTGACCTCTTCCAGCAAGCTTTGGAGCGACATTTTCTCGACGTATTCGACGTACCACCTGTCGGAGGCCGCCACGGCAGACCGAAGGTCTTCGAGTGCGGGGGTCTCAGCCGTGTTAGTAGCTGTGTAGTTGTGCCTCTCCCCGGAGAGGTGCGCCGCGAAGATTCGATCAACAACATAAACATGATTCAGGAGGCGGATCACCGCGTTTCGCTCCGATGGCTGCACCTCGGGATCGACCTTTGCGAATTCGGCGAAGAGCTCCTCGTTGGCCCAGGCTTTGTACTTGAAGAGAGAGCGAAGTAGGGTTTGAGCACTCATGTCAGACTTCTCTGGAATCGTGTCCACGTTACGTCATTTCCCCTGACGGCCGCTCCTGGCCGACAGCGCTCGCGAATGTCCGTTAAGGAGCACCTTCGCGCTTGTCCGCAGTTGGCCGACTCCGGCGGGTAGCGGCGCCCGCTTCCTCATGTTGCCAAAGCCCGGTCCACGACGCAATGCCGACCTCCGAGCCTCTGACGACCGCTTCGACCTTCACTGCAGACCTATAGTCAGATCGCCGTGACCGGTCGCAGTTTCGAAAAATCGACCCATCTTTGCCGCTCGCGACCGACCGCTTTAAGGAGTATTAAATGTTCGAGTCATTCCTGATCTTCGTAACATTCTCCGCGGGAGGATCGGATGGATAGGCTCGAAGGCATCAAGATATTCGTGCGCGTCGTCGATAGCGGGAGCTTTTCGGCGGTTGCGCGCGAGCTTGGGACAGGGCAGCCCGCGATCAGCAAACAGGTTACCGCGCTCGAAGAATATCTCGGTGCGCAGCTTCTTATGCGCACCTCCCGCAGTCTCAGTCTGACCGAGGCCGGGCGCGACTTTTACGAATCTGCCGTGCGACTCATCAACGATCTCGAGGCAGCGGAATCCCGCGTCGGTTCGGGACAGGCCTCGCCGTCCGGCGTGGTGCGCGTCAGCGCCGCGCCCGCCTTCTCTCGCCTCTATGTCGTGCCGCAACTCCCTGCGTTTCGCGTTCGCTATCCCAAGGTCGTTGTCGAGTCACTCGTCTCCGAGCGGA
>Ga0307479_10001533_pt1 | contig 21074 bp, 20 predicted proteins | sample atmos_gasesECM4C_FD_203743 | JGI IMG/M metagenome (GOLD analysis project Ga0307479, IMG submission 203743) | Hardwood forest soil microbial communities from Morgan-Monroe State Forest, Indiana, United States - atmos_gasesECM4C_515 | ecosystem: Environmental > Terrestrial > Soil > Temperate...
GCCCCACACCGGCGATGGTGTGCGAGTCGCTGCCCGCAATCGCGATTTTGCCCAGCCGCGCCGCCAGCCGCGCGGCGCTCGCATTGGCCTCCGGCCACATCTGCCCGTTGCGCGTCTCAAACGCCGGAACATAGGACTCGAACCAACGAAAGTCTTCCTTCTCCCGGCGGCCCGTCAGCCCGGAGAAAACGTGATTGGCGCTGAAAAAAAGTTTACGCTCTGTGAGGTACATCAGTAGCGCGATGAAATCGTTTCTGCGGCGCTGAATTTCAACATGGTCGCGTTCCGTGATGCCATAAACGCCCATGTGCATCTCGGTGCCGCTAGGCATCCGAACCGTGACCTCCTCGCTCAGGAAAAAGTCCGGGTGGCGCCGCAATCCCTCCGCGCCCTCGATGGAGTCATGGTCGGTAATGGTGACGATGGACATGCTCATCCGCTTCAGCCGGTCGTAGACTTCTGCGGGGTCGTTGTAGGACTCCCGGCAAATGCGGTCCAGGCCGGGAGCGGTGAACATTCCGGATGCGATCGAGTGCACATGAAGGTCGCAGCGCATGGTCCCATTGTGGACCGGCGATATGAACAGCCTGTAAAGAGGTGGCGAAATCTGCGTGAATGTGCCCATGGAACTCATTGAACACAAATAGCTTATTGACTTATCCACATGGCATGGAGAGTGCTCTAGCGGACCGGCCCTGACCTATGGCACAATCGGCTCAATGAAAAAAGTTCATGTCGTCTTCCATGATGGCGGAGGGGGACACCGCAACGCCGCCGTGGCACTACAGACGGTGATTTCTCAGCAGCAACGCGACTGGCAGATAGAACTCATTCAGTTTCAATACCTTACGGACCATCTGGATGTCCTGCGCAAGCTCACCGGTATCCGTATCCAGCGGCAGTACAACATCCTGCTGCAGAATGGCTGGACGCTCGGCAGCACTCAGCTTCTTCGCGTCCTTCAGACCACGATTCGGATATTTCACCGCCCGTTGGTAAACTTGCTTGAAAAGTTTTGGCGGGAAAAGCCCGCGGACCTGCTTATTTCCGTGATCCCCCATTTCAACCGGCAGATTTGCGAAAGCTGGACCAAGGTTTACCCCGGCCGGCCGTTTGTCACCATCATTACCGACCTGGCTGATTTTCCACCGCGCTTCTGGATTGAGCCGATCAAAGATCAATACGTCATCGCGGGGACCGAAAAAGCCGCCGATCAAGCGCGCGCGATGGGCCATGACGACGCGCATATTTTTCGAACTTCGGGGATGATTTTGCGCCCGGATTTTTATGTGGAAGACACTTCCGACCCCGTGGCGCTGCGCCGGGAAATGGGATTGCGCGAGGATCTGCCCACAGCCATTGTGCTTTTTGGCGGGCACGGTTCGAAAGTGATGTACGACATTACGGAGAGACTGGATGCGGCTGGACTTCCGCTCCAGTTGATCCTGATTTGCGGCCGGAACAATGAGCTTGTGGGAAAATTGCGCGCGTGCGAATGGAACATGCTGGTGCACATTATCGGTTTCACGAAAGAAGTGCATAAGCTGATGCGCGCTGCGGATTTTCTGATCGGCAAGCCCGGCCCTGGCAGCATTGCGGAAGCCATGGTCCGAAAGCTGCCCGTACTGATCGAATGCAACGCCTGGACGCTCCCGCAGGAGCGTTACAACGCCGAGTGGGTCAAGGAGAAGCGTGTAGGCATCGTATTAAAGAGCTTTAAAGATGTCGCGGACGGAGTGAAACGGATGCTCAATCCCGCCACGCTCGCGGAATTCCGGAAAAACGTCTCCGCTCAGGAGAACCGCGCCGTTTTTGAGATTCCAGAGATTCTGGCGCAACTCCTCGCTGAATCACATTCGGACACCGCGCCTACAATGTCAACGCCAGTGGAAGCCAAGGCTCACTGAAGCTGCGCTGGCCGGCAAAGTAGCTTCTATCGCAAGACTTGCAGCCGAAAGCTGAGAACTGAGAACTCCTAACTTTCAACGGAGTTGGGCATGCTCGGCGCGGCCGGGATGCGGAAACCTCGGGCCGGCGTTGGAATTATTGGCCCGCGTCCGCATGTGGGGTTTCGCGCACTTGGTTGCCCGCCAACGGGAAGCATATCGCTTCGAATCGCACATCTTCGCACAGCCGCCTCGCAGCCGCGATTCCGCACAATGGCAGTAGCAGCCCCCCGCGGGCACAGTTCGCAGCAACGCAGGCGTGTCCGCAAGAAGCCCAAGTGAGCAGGCCAGGAAAATGGTTCCGAAAAGGAAGAATCGGCCGAGCAAGCGCACCCACGGGATTATATTGTTGAAGAGCCGTTGCACGGACCTATTCTGCGGAGAACAGGGGAAAAAACCGATAGCCCCGGTAGGCCGGGAGTATTGTTACCAGGGTCCTGTAACTAAGAAGCATGGGTGCGCCCAGAAGCAATGGATGGAGGCGCTTCCCGATTCAGGCTGGAGAGAGTTCCAAATTGAAGTGGGAGTACAGATTTGGAGCAGCCTGATGAGTTCCCTTTGAAGCTAAACTCAACATAATGGGATGCTTAATTAATTCTTAGACGAGGTCTTCATTGGCGGGAGCCGTGCATTAGGGAGATGCGTGGGCGCGTTTCAAATGACGAGATGTGAAGAGAGACAAGCGAGGGGGAAGGGGCTTGCTTGTCACTTTCTACAAATCGTTCCCACCTGCCTCTGAGAGGGAAGCTAGGATGGATGACCCCACGCGCTGGTGTGAAAACGACGCCAGCAATTGAAACGCGCCTTCTGGGGCCCCCGATCCCAAGCGGGGGCCCCTTTTTTTTTGGGGGGCCCGGTGCAGAATTCCGCAGCATTTAGTTCGTTGCCCGAGTGACCCTGCCTCAAACGCAAGGGCGCTTGCTGGCAAGATTTCGACCTAACCCACCAAAGTCGTATCAATTCACCCTGCGTGTCACAGCGATGCGAGCCTGCCCGAGCACATGAGCAACCTGCGTTTCGCGCAGTCGTGAGGCGTCGTATTCGAAGGAAAGCTGCTTTTTCGCTTCGTCGACGCGGAAGCTGCGTAAGCCATAGGTGTTCGCGAATTGGCCGAGATGGCGCATTTGTTCTTCCGTCAGCGGCGCCTGCAGTTCATAGGTGATTTCCACGAGTGTCATGACGGCATTATAGCAGCCCGCCGCAAGCGCGGCGGCCGGGAGATCCGCCGTCGCTTGACTCAATATAGGGGGTAGGAGTATAAATAGGGGTGGAGGGTATTATGGCGGCGAAGGCACGGAAGCAAGTCCACGGCGGCTCAAGGGAACACGAGCCTGTTTCTTTGGCAAACTGCGCTTGCGACCCGGCGCGTGGCGGGCGCAAAGCCGCAGGAGTCGATCCAGGTCTGAAGGAGGCCAATCAGAATCGCCTCCGCCGCATCGAGGGGCAGATCCGCGGCTTGCAAAAAATGGTCGAAGAGGACCGCTACTGCGCCGACATCATTACCCAGGTCGCTTCCGTGCAGGAGGCGCTGCGAGGCGTGGCCCGCAACTTAATGAAGAACCATCTGCATCACTGCGCGGCCAAAGCACTGAAGAGCGGCAAGAAAGAAGAGACAGCGGCGATGTACGACGAACTGCTCGAACTGATCTACGCGCATCTGCGCTAGCGCCGCCGAGGCAAGAGGAGATCACACCATGAGTTCGCACGATGCAAGCGGGGTGTCACTTCCGATTATAAAGGGGCCGGCCAAGTACAAAGATCCCGTCTGCGGAATGATGGTTGATCCGGAAAAGGCGGCCGGCAAAGTTGAACACGCTGGACAGACGTACTACTTCTGTTCGAAGGGCTGTGCCGAACGGTTCTCGCACGAACCGGAGAAGTATCTTGCTGTTCCCGGAACTGGAGGAATGCAACACGGTTCACGGCCTGCGGACGACCATGCGGCGCATTACTCCCAAGGTGCCGAATCGCACGCGACGACGGACGAAAAAAAAGTCCGTTACACGTGTCCGATGCATCCGGAGATCATCCAGACTGGTCCGGGGAGTTGCCCCATTTGCGGCATGGCGCTCGAGCCGATGGACGTTTTCGCGGAAGTGGAAGCCGATCCGGAGTACGGCTCGATGCGACGGCGCTTCTGGGTCAGCGCGGTGTTATCACTTCCCCTGCTGCTCCTTTCCATGCTTGGCCAATCGCTCGGCCTGCACCTGAGGCCATCTTTTCTAAACGGCATCGAATTTCTGCTTGCTACGCCCGTGGTCCTTTGGGGCGGCTGGCCCTTTTTTGAACGCTTCTGGACGTCGCTCGTCAACCACAGCCCGAACATGTTCACGCTGATTGGATTGGGGACCGGCGCTGCGTATCTCGACAGCGTCGCCGCCACTCTTTTCCCGCAGATCTTCCCCGCCTCTTTTCGGGGCATGGATGGCGCCGCGCCGGTTTATTTCGAAGCGGCAGCGGTAATCACCACGCTGGTTCTCCTTGGGCAAGTCCTGGAATTGCGCGCCAGGCAGCGCACCAGCGGAGCGATTCGCGCGCTGTTGAATCTCGCGCCTCCGCAAGCGCATCTGCTCGACGCTAATGCAACAGAAAAAGATGTGACGCTGGATCAAGTGAAGCGCGGTGACCGCCTCCGAGTTCGTCCCGGCGAGCGCGTTCCCGTGGACGGCGTGATACGCGAAGGCGCGAGCGCCGTGGATGAATCGATGGTGACGGGCGAACCCATGCCGGTTGAAAAGAGCACAGGCGACAAAGTCACCGGAGGCACGCTGAACACCAGCGGCAGCTTCATCATGGAAGCGCAGCGGGTCGGCAACGAAACTATGCTGGCGCAAATTGTGAAACTCGTCAGCGAAGCACAGCGCAGCCGCGCGCCGTTGCAGCGCCTCGCCGATCGGGTCGCGTCCTATTTTGTGCCCGCAGTGATTGCCATCGCGATCATGGCCTTTTTCGGCTGGATCTTGTTTGGTCCGGAGCCGCGCTTCGCGCACGCACTGGTCGCGGCGGTATCGGTGCTGATCATCGCGTGCCCCTGCGCGCTCGGCCTCGCCACTCCCATGTCCATTATGGTTTCCGTGGGCCGCGGCGCGCACGCAGGCGTCCTCATTCGCAACGCTGAGGCCTTGGAGACTTTGGCGAAGGTGGACACGCTTGTCGTGGATAAGACGGGCACGCTCACCGAAGGCAAGCCGCGAGTCGGCGCGGTCAGTATTTTCGAAGGAGGCGGATTCAGCAAGGATGGATTGTTGTGGCTCGCCGCGAGCGTGGAACGCCCCAGCGAGCATCCGCTGGCGCGGGCCATTGTGATGGCAGCCGAGGAGAAGGGAGTGCCACTTGCAGAGGTCAGCGGCTTTCGAGCGACCGCGGGCGGTGGCGCTGAAGGGCAAGTACTCGGTGATCGCGTTCTCGTTGGCACGCTAAAGTTCCTGCAAGCGCGAGGAGTCGCTTCCGCAACGGCCTCGGGCCAGCAGAATCTGAAATTGAGCATGGGGGTTGAAAGGGCTGCTTCGATTAGCTATGTATACGTCGCGGTCAATGAGAAACTGTCGGGCGCGCTCGTTTTGACGGACATGATGAAGGAGTCGACGCCCGAGGCCGTCGATGCCCTGCGCAAGGAAGGTTTGCGGATCGTGATACTTACAGGGGACCGGAAGGAATCGGCTTCGATGATCGCTACGCAGTTGAAGATAAGCGAGGTGGAGTCCGAAGTATCTCCGGAGCGAAAGGGCGAGATCGTCAAGAAGCTGCACGGGGAAGGCCGCATCGTTGCGATGGCAGGAGATGGTATCAACGACGGACCGGCGTTAGCTGCGGCCGACGTGGGCATCGCCATGGGAACCGGAACGGACGTGGCGATTCAAAGTGCGGGCATCACGCTAGTCAAGGGCGACCTGCGCGGAATCGTGCGGGCGCGAAAACTGAGCCGCGCCACGATTCGCAATATCAAGCAGAACCTTGCTTTTGCATTTCTCTACAATGTGATCGGAATTCCCATCGCCGCTGGCGTTTTTTACCCCTTATTCGGCTGGCTGCTGAGCCCCATGCTCGCCAGTGCGGCGATGAGCTTCAGCTCCGTCTCCGTAATCGCCAACGCGCTGCGCTTGCGAAGGGTGTCGGTCTAACGACATCGAGCGTCGTTTCAACGGTGCTAGTGCTGCAAAACAAATTTTTGAATCCGTTTGCCAGTGTCGACCTCTCCTGTATAGAGGTTGCCCTGCGAATCAGACACGATCTGATGCACCCAATGAAATTGGCCTGCATTGCGGCCGCTGTGTCCCATCTGGCCCACGACCGCGCCGTCCTCGCGGCGCACGGTCCAGATCACATTGTTTTCGCCGTCATCGACAAAAAGAAACTGCTGATTCTCATCGATGGAAAACGCGAATTGCCAGACCGATCCCATGCCCAGCGTCTGAGTGCGCAGAGTAAACTCCTTCACAAACTTGCCCTGCTTGGTGAAGACCTGCATTCGATCATTCACGCGGTCGCAAACGTAGACTAAGCCATCTCGCGAGATATGGACGCAGTGAACTGGATTGCGGAACTGCTGGTCTGCGGGCGCCGCTGGATTGTAGGCGCCGGGATCCGCATCATTCGGCGGATTACCGTACGCACCCCACAGCCGCTTGAAGGTGCCTTTATCCGAATCGTACACAACTATTCGCTTGTTCATATAACCGTCGGCGATGTAAACCTCATGAGCGTCGGCATCTACTTCGATGCCGGCGGGCCGTCCAAGAATGTCCGTGCGCGAGCTGTTTGGGGGATCGGTGGAGGGGTGGCCAATCTGCATGAGGAAATGCCCGTCGTTCTTGAACTTCAGAATCTGACGATCAGCGGGGCCACTAGCGCCGATCCACACATTGTCGTCTTTATCCACGTAAATCCCATGTTCCGTCTTCGGCCAATCGAATCCTTCCCCGGGACCGCCCCAGGAGAGAAGCAGGTTTCCTTGAGTATCGAATTCGAGGACCGGCGGCGTGGCGAGGCAGCACATTGACCGCGGAGGCGTCTGTGCCGCTCCCAATTCCTCGACTGTGTCCGTACCCGGGCGTTGCAGAACCCAAATGTGGTCGTGGCGATCCACCGCCATTCCCCCTACTTGGCCCATGATCCAGTTATTGGGTAATTCCTTTGGCCAGAGCGGGTCTACTTTGAACTTTGGCATTTCCGGACCAGGAATTCTCCCGGCGGTAAAGTTCGCGGCCAACACAATGCCCATCGTCAGACCAACCATCAGGACAGCAACCCTCGGCCGCATTTCGGAAATGTGCATAGCGCCCTCCAATCGGTGAGGTTCAGGATAGGCCGGCGGCGCGCGGAGTATGGGTCCGCGGTACCAAGCTGTCAACGAAGCGAAACCTGTGTGCCAACGAAGGGGATTCATTTTTTTGCCGCAAGTTCGAGCAGCCATATTTCATCGGAGATGTGCTGGTAGTTGGTGGTGACGAGCTTCTTCCCATGTCTTGCCAACCATCAGGACGCACCCGTGCGCAAATCATAGGTGGTCCCGCTAATCCCGTCAAACCACATGGGCCTTTGGCACGGGGACCTAGCTAGTCCAATAAGAGCAAAACATGCGGAAACGCGGAGTTCGCAGCAAAATGAAACCGGATGAAGCGGCTGAGCATTCTTCCGCATCGGCTCGCCGATTTCTCTGCGATCTCTGCGTCTCTGCGTTAGATTTTTTCTTAATTTTCGTTCTTAGGTTTGCCCGAGGAGGGCGTCGAAATACGCCAGCATGTCCGGCGAGTCCCACTGCTGGAAGCCGATGAATTTGCGCGCGATTTTGCCGTGGCGGTCGATTACATACGTTTCCGGATACATCGAAGTGCCGTAGGACCGGGCGATCTGTGAATGATTGTCTCTTGTGGAGGGATCGCGGTAGGTCAGGAAGACTATACCTTGGTCGCGGAGAAAATTTTCGTAAGCCGCGGGATCCTCGTCGGCAGCCACCGCGAGAATCACGCCATTGCGGGCCTCGATGTATTTCTGCAGCCGATTGAGGGCGGGAGTCTCTTCCACGCAAGGCGGGCACCAAGTCGCCCAGAAATTCAGGATCACTACTTTGCCCTTTAGATCGGTCAAGTGCTTCGGCTTCCCGTCGATTTCCAGCGAGAAGTCCTCCGCCGTCTTGCCGGCGATCGAAGCCTCGCCCTGGCGGTAGCTGGGCATCGCAAAGAGCAGGAGAACTCCCAACGCAACCGCTAGCACGCCCCAAACTGCAATTTTTCGAAGTATTCGCATCAGATGTTATACTAACTCAATCTCCCCCCATCGGGAAACGACCCTTCTACATCGAATGTACAATGCCTAACGACGTCCACCACTTACGCCCCATCGGCGCCGCCGTCCCGGCGGCGACCTCGGGCTCCGTCACAGCCATTGTCCCGGCCCGAAATGAAGAAGCGGTCATAGCGACGTGTATCATGTCGCTGGCAAACCAAGCAGAAATTGCCGAAATCCTGGTGGTGAACGACCAATCCACGGACGGGACTGCCGGTGTCGTGCGCAGCCTCATGGAGAAAATTCCAAACCTGCGCCTTCTGGAATCCGGCGCGTTGCCCGATGGCTGGGTTGGCAAAAACCACGCCCTCTGGGTTGGAGTGCAACAGGCAAAGTGTGCCTGGCTTCTGTTCACCGATGCCGACGCGGAGCACGAGCGAGACTCTGTTTCCCGCGCACTGCAAATGGCGCAGGAACAAGGTGCCGCTCTGGTTTCGTTTTCTCCCGAGCAGATCACCGAGACCTGGTATGAAAAAGCTCTGATTCCGTATATCTACCTGCGCCTGGCAAAGCGCTTCTCGTATGAAAAAGTGAATGACCCGAACTCCCCAGCCGCTGCCGCCAACGGCCAGTTTCTGATGATGCGCCGCGACGTTTACGGCGCCATCGGCGGCCATTCCAGCGTTGCCGGCGAAGTTCTGGAAGACGTCGCCCTCGCCTTGCGCGCTAAGGCCGCGGGCCATCGCATCTGGTTCGGCTCCGGTAAAGGTATCGTTCGCGTGCGGATGTACCGCTCGTTCCAGGCGATGTGGCAGGGCTGGAAGAAAAATCTCTATCGCTTGATGGGCGGCACGCCAAGGGCGGTGATTCGCGAGATGGAGTCAAACCTGCCGTGGATTCCGCTTCTGCTGATCGTGCTGGGATTAAAGTATCCTATTCTGCTGTTTCTGGGAGTTTTGCTGCTGATTGCCCGGCAAACCAGCTACGGCCTCGAGCTTGTTCGTAACCAATACCCCTTTTCCTTCATCTTTTATTATGTGCCCGCCGTGGCGCTGTACGTTGCCGTGCTTTGGGCGTCCTACCGGAGCCATGTAAAGGGAAGAATTGAATGGAAAGGCCGGGAGTACTCCGTTGGAGCTCCCCAATCGGCGAGATAAGCGCACACCTATGGTTCTGCTCACGCGAAAAATCGAGTTTGCCGCCTCGCACCTCTACCACAACCCGAATCTGTCGGCAGAAGAGAACCGTCGAATCTTTGGAAAGTGCAATAACCCTCACGGCCACGGACACAACTACGCTCTGGAAGTAACCGTTGAAGGCGAACCCGATCCGGTGACCGGAATGGTCCTGGACCTGAAAGAGCTAAAAGAGATTCTCGAACGCGAAGTCATGCAACGAATGGATCATCGTCATCTGAATTACGAGGTAGCGGAATTGGCCGGGCAGATTCCCACCTGTGAGAACGTCGCGCGCGTAATCTGGCAATTGCTGGAGCCGAAAATCACGCAAGGCCGGCTGCATCGCGTGAGGCTCTACGAGTCTCCTGACCTCTTCGCCGATTGCTACCGCAACGGCGCGAATGCAGCGGGGATGTCATGAGCGGCGCGCTCAAAATCGAACTAGGCCGCCGGTATCGATTCTCGGCGTCTCACCGGCTGCATAGCCCGCATCTAAGTGAAGAGGAGAATTGCCGTGTCTTCGGGAAGTGCAACAATCCCTATGGCCACGGCCACAACTACGTGCTGGAAGTCAGCATGTCCGGAAACGTTGACCCGGCCACGGGCATGATCGCCAATCTCGCCGATCTTGACGCCTTCGTCGAGCGCCAGGTGCTCGAGGAATTCGATTGCAAATCGCTCAGCGAAGATGTCCCGGCGTTTCGCGATAGAGTGCCCACAACCGAGAATTTGTGCATCGAAATTTTCCAGCGATTGAAAACCTTCCCCAAGGCGAAGCTTGAGCGCATCCGCGTCCAGGAGACCGGAAACAACAGCTTCGAGTACGCAGGGGAAAGCCTAGAAGGGAACCGGCCGTGACCAAACCAACGGAAGAGATTCTGCTGAACGACGGCAAGGAGCTCGAGGCGCGCAGCATCGCCTGGCACATGCGCGAAATCATCAAGATCATCGGAGAAGACCCCAATCGCGAGGGGCTACGCAAGACGCCGGAACGTTTCGAGAAGGCGCTCAAGTATTTGACCAGCGGTTACCATCTGAACCTGGATCATGTATTGAACGGTGCAACGTTCAGCGTGGCCTACGACGAAATGGTCATCGTGAAGGACATCGAATTCTTCAGCCTCTGCGAACACCACCTGCTGCCGTTCTTCGGCAAGGCCCACGTGGCCTATCTGCCCGAGAAGCGTGTGCTGGGGCTCAGCAAGATTGCGCGCGTCGTGAACATGTTTGCGCGCCGCTTGCAGATTCAGGAGCGCATGACCAGCCAGATCGCGCAGTCCATCGAGGAAAAAATCGCTCCCCAGGGCGTCGGCGTGATTATCGAAGCCCGACATCTTTGCATGCAAATGCGCGGCGTGGAGAAACAACATGGCTCGGCGGTGACCAGCGCCATGCTCGGCGCGTTCCGCCACAATAAGCAGACGCGCGACGAGTTTCTCGCGCTCGTGCGCCGGAAGAATTCCTAACTTCAGATCAACGGGTTTACCTGCGGGCCTGGCGATAGGACAATCTCTTCGTCAGGCTTTTTGCTTTTGTGCCGCCCGGGCACGGCGGACACGCGCGCGGTTGCCGCAGGTGCGGTCGTTGCACCATCGCTTGGTCCTGGCTTTTGTCGGGTCATGGAAAACCCAGCGGCAATCCGAATTGGCGCACACCTTGACACGCTCCACCTCGTGGTTCGCCAGCATTTCTCCAAACGAAGCCGCAATCCGGGCGATCACCCAAGTCCAGTCGCTCCGCACCGGAACCGTCTCGGCCCGAAACCCATTTTGGTTCTGTACGAGCTTCTGCCAAACCGGTACGTTCAGTGCATGATTGAGAATGGAAAGCTCTCTTGCACTTAAGGAGCCTCCCGCGGCTAGTTTTTCCGCGGCGCGGCGCAGCAGCTCGCGCAATTGCACCAATTTGCGGCGCGGAACGTCTTTCAAGGGAAGGGGATAGAGGTCCCAATGCTCGAGGAACGTGGCGAGCCACCGCGGGTTCGCAAGGTGATCGGTGAGCTTCCCAAAGCCATCCCATTCCTCGCTGTTGACGAGGTCGACCCAGGGGGCCGCTTTGCCGAACCCCGCCGCGCCAAAGGTGTTGTGCGACGTTTTCATCGTAATGGCTTAAATAAGCTTGACTCGTTACAACAATTCGCCTATGCTGTGGTAATGAGTATAGCAGCGATAGAGCATTACAGCAAGGGGAGCCTGCGAAGCCGTAACGGCGGCTTGCCCCGCCGCTCTTTGGTGAACCAATGTCCATGAAATCCGCGACAGCCATTGAAGAAGTCCCAGTGGTCATGGCTTCTGCGCGCTCGCGCTTGAATCGTGCCGCCGTCGTCTTTTCCTTTCTTTCCATCTACCTCATTTGGGGTTCCACGTACCTCGCGATTCGTTACGCCGTGGAAACGATTCCACCGCTCTACACCGCAGGCCTCCGCCATTTGATCGCCGGTTCGATTCTCCTCGCGTGGTGCCTGGCAAAACGTCTGCGACCCACCTGGGCGCAGGTTCGCGCCAGCATCATCATCGGCGTATTCTTCTTTCTGATCGGGCACGGCACGCTGCACTGGGCGGAGCAAAAGGTGCCGTCCGGACTCGCCTCACTGCTCATCGCCAGCGAGCCCATTTGGGTTTTCCTGCTCACTTCCATCGCCGCCCGGCAGTGGCGCTTGAACACGACGCTTCTGGCCGGAATTCTCTTCGGACTCGGCGGCGTCGGCCTCCTGATGGGCCGCAGCGCCCTGAATTCTGGTCCCGGCGTGTTTGTCGGCTCGCTCGCGGTCGTGCTGGGTGCGCTTTCCTGGTCCGTGGGGATTGTCTACTCCCGGCGGTCGCATCTCTCCGGGCACGCACTTCTCCTGTCCGCACTTTCATTGCTGGCGGGTTCCGCGCAACTGCTTCTCGCCGGAACGGCGGTTGGCGAATACCGCGGATTTTCGTTCGCGTCCGTCTCCTTGCGTTCGTGGCTTGCGCTCGGCTACCTCATCCTTTTCGGCTCAGTCGTGGCTTTCACCGCCTACAACTGGCTCCTCGAGCACTATTCTCCCACGCTCGTTGCTACACACACCTACGTCAATCCCATCGTTGCCGTCTTGCTTGGCTGGCTCTTTGCCGGTGAAGCCGTCACGCTAAACGTGCTCCTGTCAACAGCTATGGTCATCGGCGCGGTAATGCTCGTCGATCGCGGCATGGCGCGCCTTCAGCAGGCTTCTTAGAGTTCCGGCATTTCGCCCAGTCCACAAAAAATCAAAAAGGCGCGCCAGCCCAGCAGCCGGCGCGCCTCCCCGTCAGATCCAATCGCCATCATGGCCTTGCTCGCTCCCCAGACATGAGATGCGCATGCGGCGATAGCCAAATCAAATCGTCCCGAAATTGCTGTTCTCTGACTAAGAACTTAAAGCTAACAACTTCAACCCCCTGCAAACAATGCTACATCTTCGATATGTCCACGGACGCCCGCGTCATCTCCCAATCCATCCGTAGCGTGCAACCGCTGCCGGTCTTGTCAAAAGCGATGGTAAAGTTCTCGACGGCCGAGGGCAGCGCCGACGCCTTCATGTCGATGCGCACCAAATCTTCCGATGCGCCCGGGTAAGGGACGCCCCACTCGCCGGTTTTCTTGCTGATCACCAGCGTCCACTTGTCCTTGTTCGGAATCGCGAAAATGGTGTAACTGCCGGCAGGCACATGAGTCCCGCCGATCATCAGGTCCGTGGTGCTAACGAAAGTGGTGGCCTCATTGGCTCCCGCGCGCCACACTTCGCCATAAGGCACCAACCCGCCAAAAATTTTGCGCCCCTTGGCGCGCGGGCTCGAATAATCCACGGTGATGGTCTTTCCGTCGGCCAACGTGCAGCTGGCTTTCGCCGCCGGACTTGGCCGCGCCGCTTTGTCCATCTGCGCCGAGCCCAGTGCGCCCATCAGGCCCAAAGTCAGACCTCCCACCGCCACAAATGCGAATAGCTTTCTCATTGTTCTCCTCCTCGAGCTGTGCCCAAGCATTGAACCGGATTTGCCCGGCTAGTGCAACATCGAATTCGCCCAATCCTAACTGACGGCTGAACTGACGACTCGTTTCCGCTCTTTTTTATTTAGAGCCTTGCACCTGAACAAAAAAGGGTCTAAACCTAGGATTTGGCGGGTTCCCGGTCGCAGAAGCCGTTGTCTGGGACCGGGGTGCATCTCGTATCGCGCTTCTTGGAGGTGTCTATGCCAGAATCACGACGTCGTATGTTGACGGCATTATTTGGCGCTGCTGGCGTCCTTGCCGTGGAGCCTCTTCTCGCTGGGCTGCAAGCACCAGCACCAGGTTCGGGAGGCTCGCCGAAGGCCAAGGTCTACCCGAACGGGCGAGACCCCAACGCAAATATGGGCATCGACGACCCCAGTCGGCTCGACCCAAGGGCCATCGCGCGGGCAAACCAAATCGAGATCAGAACGGACATCGCGAAGCTTTATGATTTGGTCTCCGAACTTAAGGAACAGATCGAAAAGACCGACGCGACCGCCACGCTATCTATCTCCGTGGTGAAAAAAGCCCAGCAAATCGAAAAACTTGCAAAGCAAATTAAGGAACTCGCCAAGGGTTGAAGGTCGGCCTCTATCGGCCCTCGAACCGAAATGCCTTCCGTTGCCTGGAATGTTAGCCACCGGCCAGTCTTTACTTTCCTTTACACGTTTGTCGAATTTGTGTTAGCCTGAATGGGTCGAAGAGAAGAGGAAAAATTCAGGGGACGACGGAGAAGGGCACTTGAGCGCACCGAAAGCAGCGTTGATCGAACAATTCCGGACCCACGTTAAGGACACGGGCTCTCCCGAAGTGCAAATCGCGCTTCTGAGCGAGCGGATCAACTATCTGACGTCGCATCTCAAGTCCCACGTGAAAGACCATGCATCGCGCCGCGGATTGATCATGATGGTCAATAAGCGCCGCCGTTTGCTGGACTATCTCAACCGTCGCGACCCGGATCGGTACCGCGAGATTGTTGAACGTCTTAGCCTGCGCAAGTAATCGTCCTGCTGTTTCCTATGAGTCAGGACGGTATCCACTGCGTTCTCACGAAGTGACACATTCCACACGGAGTCTGTCGTCAGGCTTCCGGCTGAATTAATGCCGGAATTTCTCGTGGTGTAGTCCGTCGCGTTCGTCAGCCTCACGATCATTACTCGCCTCTCGCTCTTCCTCATGGATGGTCGCGCTGCGGCCAAGTAAACTCAAGGCCCGTTCGTTTGCCCCGCGAACGCGCCTGAAGATGCCCCGGCCTGGCCGGGGCCAAAGGAAACGATTCATGTCTGAAAACACGCACACCCCCGCACCACATCGCGTCTCGGTCGAAGTCGGCGGGCGCACACTGACTCTGGAATCTGGAAAAATTGCCAAACAAGCCAACGGCGCCATTGTCGCGCGCTACGGCGACACCGTCGTTCTGACCACCGCTTGCATGGCCTCGGCGATGAATGACCGCGACTTCTTGCCGCTCACAGTTGACTACCGCGAGAACACTTACTCCGCCGGAAAAATCCCCGGCGGCTTCTTCAAACGCGAAGGCCGCCCCTCGGAAAAGGAAGTTCTCACCTCCCGCTTAATTGACCGTCCCATGCGCCCGCTCTTCCCGGAATCCTGGCGCAATGAAACTCAAGTCGTCTCCATGGTGCTCTCCGCGGACAGCGAGAATGACCCCGATGTCATTGCCGTCACCAGCGCATCTGCCGCGGCCTACTGCTCGGACCTCCCGTTCGATAAGCCCATCGCTTGCGTTCGCGTTGGCCTCGTTGATGGCCAGTTGGTGATCAACCCCACCGTCGCCGACCAGAAGAAAAGTTTGATGAACATCATCATCGCCGGCACGGATGAAGCCATCGTCATGGTGGAATCCGGCGCCCTCGAAGTTTCCGAGGAAGCGGTCGCGGATGCCCTCGAGTTCGGCCACGCGCAAATCAAAAAAATCGTCGCCGCCATCAAGGAACTCCAAGCGCAGCTCAAGCCCAAGAAGGTCGTCGTCGCGCCGCTCCCGTTCGATGAATCCATCTACAAGGATCTCCAGAAGAAATACGGCGACAAGCTCCATGACGCCGTGAACACCGAAAAGCACCCCAAAAAGGAAAGCTACCACCTCGTCGACGCTCTCAAGGAAGAGATCATCAAGGCCATTCCCGAAGAGCCCAAGAAGGAGATGGACGAGAAGCGCACTCTTACCAAGCGCGCCTTCGAGCGCCTCCGCGAAAACATCTTCCGCGACGATGTGCTCAACGCCCGCCGCCGTCCCGATGGCCGCGCCTTCGACCAGATTCGCCTGATCACCTGCGAAGTCGGCTTGCTCCCGCGCGTCCACGGTTCCGCCCTCTTTACCCGTGGGGAAACCCAGGCGCTCGCCACTTTGACGCTGGGCACCAAGGAAGACATGCAGCGCCTGGACCTGCTCTTCGAGCAGGACCAGTTCAACCGCTTCATGCTGCACTACAATTTCCCGCCGTTCAGCGTCGGTGAAGTGAAATTCCTTCGTGGCCCGGGCCGCCGCGAAATCGGCCACGGCGCTCTGGCGCAGCGCGCGCTGGTGAACCTGCTTCCTCCCGAAGCGGATTTTCCCTACGCCATGCGCCTGGTCTCCGACATTTTGGAATCCAATGGTTCGTCTTCCATGGCCACCGTTTGCGGCGGATCTCTCGCCCTCATGGACGCGGGCGTCCCGATGAAGGCTGCCTGCGCGGGAATCGCCATGGGCCTGGTCGTAGGTGACGACAAGAAATACTCCATCCTCACGGACATCGCCGGAGCCGAAGACCACTACGGCGACATGGACTTCAAAGTCGCCGGCACTCGCGCGGGCATCACCGCCCTGCAGATGGACATCAAGGTCCTGGGCATTTCCATCGGCATGATGCGCGAAGCCCTCGCGCAGGCGAAGAAAGCCCGCCTCCAGATTCTCGATACCATGGAGAAGACCCTCAGCGAGTCGCGCACTGCGATTTCCGCCTACGCCCCGCGCCTCTTCAAGCTGAAAATCCCGCAGGACAAAATTCGCGACCTCATCGGCCCCGGCGGCAAGAAGATTCGCTCCATTATCGAAGCCACCGGCGTCAAAATCGACGTGCTCGAAGACGGCACCGTGCACATCTTTTCCACCAGCGGAGCCGGCGGCGATGCGGCCCTGCAGATGGTTCGCGACGTCACCGCCAGCGCCGAAATCGGCAAGACCTACCTCGGCAAAGTCGTTCGCCTCGCGGAGTTCGGCGCTTTCGTCGAACTTTTCCCAGGCACTGACGGCCTCCTGCATATCAGCGAAATCTCCGAGCATCGCATCCGCGACGTTCGCGACGAACTGAAGCTCGGCGACCAGGTCCTCGTCAAAGTTCTCTCCATCGAGGGCAACAAGGTCCGCCTCTCCCGCAAGGCCCTGATCCGCGAAGCCCGCGAAAAACAGCAGAAAGCCGCCGCCGGCGGCGGTGGCAACCCCGGTTCCTCAAGCGCGGAGGGTACAGGCGGCGATTCCGGGTTCCACGAATAATTCTCACATTTCATTTGTAGGGGCGGGCCTTGGCCCGCCTTTCTTTTTTTTGCCACGCACAAAACAAAAAGCCCCCGATCCAATCGAGGGCCTCATTGCGAATTCTTCTCTGCGCTCTCTGCGTTCTTTGGGACCTCTGTGTTAATTCTTTCTCTGTCTTGCTTTTTCCTTACGTCCTTACCTCTTTACATCCTTACTTCCTGTTTTTCGCAATGCACCGCATCCAACGCCCCCCAAAGCGCATCCAGCGCCTCATGCGTCGTCGCCAAAATCTCCTCCTCGTTCCCGGAGGCATGCTCTTCCAGCCACCCGCGCCAAGCCGCGCGATGCGCCTTATCCGCTTCCTCATGCACCTCGAAATACGCCAGCCCCTCCGGCTCCGTCACGCCGTAAAACTTCTTCAGCCCATCGATCTTCGTCGTGGCGATCTCCGGCACCTGCGATTCGTAAGCGTAGAGTGCCGCCACCGCCTCTGCCACCGTCCGGTCCCCGCAAATCTCCCGGAACTTCTGCACCACCGCTTGCGTCCCCGGCAGGGCAGGGCAGCAGGTAATGTCATCCTCGCCCACGCCCACCGCCGCCGCAAAATCCCGCCACAACTTCGGATGCGATCCTTCCGGGTTTTCTTCCTCCGCCAGATTCTCCCGGATCAACCCCTGAAGCGGACCTTCCGTCCGTGCCGCCAGCACCCGCAAGTGCTTCGGAAACGCCTCCACATGCCGGTAATACTGCGCCGCATAAAGCTGCAGCGCCTCCCGGCTCAGCTTCCCCGCCTGCCAATCCTGATAAAACGGATGCTTCAGCAAATTCTTCTCCGCAATGGCCGCGTCCAGCTTCCTCAACAATTCCGCGTTCGCCATGATCGCTCTCCTCCGCAGGCCGCTCCCGCTAAATTGCCCGCGCCCACTCCGCTCAAAATCGTGGCGTGCATTGTACCAAACTTTGCTGGGATTTGCTGATCGCACAGCCACTCCGGGCTGTGCGCTTCTCAACCGCTGCGGCAACTTCGTGATTCGTTTACTTGCCTTTAAATCTTGAGCCAAAGGACTCATCGGCTTCTGTGAGCGCGGAGACTACTACGTCCACTCCTGCGCGGCGGGCCGCTGCAATATCGCTCCCACGCGTCTCAACAAGGGCTATCGCGCAGTGCAGCAAACTTTCTAAGAAGGGAATCACTGCACGGTTCCACGCCAGCCCGGCAGACCCGCGACCAGCGACAAATCTCTTGCGGCATCCGCCAGCGCGCCAGCTTTGTCTTCCAATGCCTCGCCAATCTTCCGGATCAGCGTGTCGCGCGAAAACGGTTTCTGGAGCACAATCGCTTTCTCGAGAGTATCCCCGCTGCAAGTGTCTTGCTCCAGGTACCCGGACATGTAAACAATCTTCAAGTTCGGAAGCCTCGCCTTGAGCTCTAGCGCCAGCTCTGTTCCTCGCATCTTGGGCATCACCACATCCGTCAGCAGCAGCTGGATCAAACTGCCGCGGCGATTCGCCACCTGGAGCGCCTCCACGCCGTCCTTGGCCGTAAGCACGCTATATCCGGCGGAGCTCAAGAATTCGCACGTCAGCGCTCGCACCTGCTCCTCATCTTCTACCACCAAAATTGTTTCCGACCCGCCCCGGGCTCTTTCCGTGACCCGCTCGTAGGAAACCACCTCTTCCTTTTCCACCGCCAACGGTAGATAGATTTCAAACCGCGCCCCGTTCCCCGGCGCTGACTCCACCCAGATAATCCCGCCGCTCTGTCTCACCACGCCATAAACCGTAGCCAGCCCCAGCCCTGTTCCTTTGCCCGGCTCCTTGGTTGTAAAAAATGGTTCGAAGATGCGCGACTTCGTAGCCGCGTCCATTCCGTGCCCCGTGTCCGTCACCGCCAATTGCACGTAATGCCCAGGTTTCAGTGGCGGCCGCGCCTGCGCGTAGGTCCTATCCACCTTCAGTTTTCGTGTCTCGATCGTTAGTTTCCCGCCTTGCGGCATGGCGTCGGTTGCGTTAACCACCAGATTCAAAAGTACTTGCTCGATCTGCCCGGGATCCGCCTTGATCCGCCCGAGAGAGTCCCCCAGCCGCAAGCCGAATTCGATATCTTCGCGAACCAGCCGTTGCAGCAGCTTGCTCATGTCCGCAACCAGGGCATTCAGGTCAAGAATTCTTGGTTGCAGCACCTGCATCCGGCTGAAGGCCAGCAATTGCCGAGTAAGCGTCGCGGCCCGGTCGGCGGTTTTTATGATCTGCTGCGTACTGCCAAAAAAGGAGTCTCCCGGCTGGGTCCGGTCAATCAGCAACTGACTATGGCCTTTGATCACCGTCAAGAGATTGTTAAAGTCGTGCGCTACTCCGCCTGCAAGCCGCCCCAGCGCTTCCATTTTCTGGGCCTGGCGCAACTGCTCTTCCAGTTGCTCGCGCTGCGCCTCATCCTGTTGCAGCGTGGCTCGCATGCTGTCAAAGGCACGCGTCAACTCCGCCAGCTCATCGCCTCCGTGCGCTTCGATGGGCTGGGCAAAGTTGCCCTCTTCTAGTGCCTGTACACCTTCCAAGAGCGCTCCCAGTGGACGCGTAAATCGATCCGAAATCACGTAGACCAGCGTCCCTCCCGCAAGCACCGCCACCAGTCCCAGTGCCAGCAGCAATTGGTTGAGCCTTGCCAGGTTAGCGGCCGCCTCCTCGTACGATTTGAGGATCACCACGTTTGCTCCGGGCGCCATTCCTGGCGTCAGGTCAACCACGCTGCTCAAAAACCGCTCGTTGCCGATGTAGATCTGCTCTTGTCCGGATTGCTCCTGGACCTGCCGAACTACCTCTTGCTCTTGCAACGCTGGCAGTGCGCTCGCCACCACCTGTTTGCCATACCGGAATACCATTTTGCTGGATGAAATCCGGCCCAAATCATAGGCCACTCGATTATCCACAGACCGGCCCACCACTACCGTACCCAGAAGATTGCTCTTTAACGGAGGGCCATCGTAGAAGCGTTGCAGCACCACTTGGTAGACGTTCTTGTCATTGATCCACCACGCCGACCCGCTGCCGCTTCTTAACGAGCGATCCAACATTTCCTGTGCTGCCGCAGTTGGGAAGAGCGTGGTTGTTGAGTGCAGCGCCACGATTTTGCCCTTCTTGTCTGCCAGGGCAAACATGTCGCAATCATCCGATTTCCAAGGGCCTTCGCTGGCATCCTCAATCGCCGTTTTGTCCCCGTTCCTCATGTACGCCAGCGAGGCCAGCAAGTCCGCTCTGCGGTTCAGGGCTACCTGCCGCTGATGTTCCATCACCTGAAACATCAGCGTAGCGTTCCGCGCATCTTGCTCGACTTGATGTTGCATCTGCGCTTCCGCGCTGCGCCGCACCACCAGCAAGGTCGCGCAAGTCAGTCCCGCGGAAAGCACCACAAATGACAGCAGCAGCTTCGTTCGTAGACGCAGGTTTGCTGCACCCCTAACCGCGGAAGAGGTGAACAGGCTGTCCAATAGGACTTTGCCCCACAGCGCTGCCAATTTCATGAGGCCGGAAAGTTAGCACCCCTCGGATGCGGGGGCGAATGGCCAAGCCGTACTACGGGGTAAGTACTTTAGACTCATCCCGAGAGCGCGGGTTCGAATGGAACCACGCAGTAGGCTCTTCCACCCCAGCTCTAAAGCCCCTCGGCAAGCCCAATTACGCCACCGTCCCATGAACGCGCTCAATATCCGCGCCCACCCCGCGTAGTTTCTCTACAATCCCCTCATACCCGCGATCAATGTGATAGACGCGCTCAATCATCGTCTCGCCGTTCGCCACTAGTCCCGCCAGCACCAACCCGGCGCTCGCCCGCAAATCCGACGCCTGCACGACGGTTCCGGAGAGCGTCGATGGTCCGCGCACGGTCGCGGTATGCCCTTCGATCGAGATGTGCGCACCCATGCGCATCATTTCACTCGCGTGCAAAAACCGGTTCTCAAAAATCCTTTCGACAATCACCGACGTCCCCTCCGCCTGCGTCGCCAGCGCCATGTACTGCGCCTGCATGTCCGTCGCAAAGCCGGGATATTCCTCCGTCGTCAAGTCAACGCCCACCAGCTTCTTCGCGCCCCGCACGCGCATCGTTCCTTTGTTTACAATCTCAACTGGCACGCCCGCCTGCTCCAATTTTGCAATCACCGCCCCCAAATGCTCCGGTGCGCAATGCGTAATCGTCAGCTCCCCGCCCGTGATCGCCCCCGCCACGAGAAACGTCCCCGCCTCGATCCGGTCCGG
>Ga0307479_10001534_pt1 | contig 21069 bp, 14 predicted proteins | sample atmos_gasesECM4C_FD_203743 | JGI IMG/M metagenome (GOLD analysis project Ga0307479, IMG submission 203743) | Hardwood forest soil microbial communities from Morgan-Monroe State Forest, Indiana, United States - atmos_gasesECM4C_515 | ecosystem: Environmental > Terrestrial > Soil > Temperate...
CCCAGCGTCAAACTGTCGACGGTCGCGTTGATGTCGAGAGTAACGCTACTGGAGTTGATGGTTGCCGCGTAGGTGACCCCGCCCCCGTTATTGGGCGTGCAATCCAGGCTCCAGTTGGAGGCAACGCTCCAATTTCCAGTCAAGTCGGTCCAATTGATGGGGTTACTCCCTGATACGGCCGTGCATGCTGCGGACACCCCACCAACACCCACTGACAAAAGGACCCCGAGCATGAGCAAAGACAGCAGGAAGCTGCCCGCCGCCCTTTTCCCTTTGCTACTAAGGCTAGTCACCTGAGAACTGGGGAAACTGGGTGCCATGGAACCCCCTATCCGTACTGCTCACCGTCGCGATCGATTTACCCGACCCTTGACCGAACATCCACACCAGCGGGCACACACACCACATCGGCATACACTATTGACCTTAGTCGCTGCACTTGCTGGGCCAGGAGCGTCACCCGAAGACAATTCCCCGCAAGTATTGCTGTTTTCAGAAAGTTACGGGTGTTTACCAGGAGTTTAGATATTCCCCACCGAGGAGGATTTGTGAAGAAGTCCAGACCTGAGGTTACGTAATTGTGCAAAGTCTTGCGCACTGTGGGACGGTGCGATTGGGTCAGCTATCGGTGTGGAACTGCTCTGCGGGACCGGACACCCTGGCAGCCGATCGTAGTTCCGGGGCTGGGTGCCTCTCAATCTTTCGCCTGACGCAACGAATTAAAGTGACGCCGCGCGCAAACGTCAGTGAGCCGTCTGCGCTTGCGCAATCAGCTCTGCTACCTTCGAGCCTGTGCCGACCGGCTCGACGAAAAGAATGTGCTGTGGATTCAGGTACATCCGATCAGGCGCGTGCAATTCTTTCCCTCTCTTAACCAGCACGTTGTTGGCCTGTTTGTTCTCCGGATTTGTCTGCGTCACGATGTAATAGACATCCGTCAGCTCCGGTCGATGTCCTCCATAGCCATGCAGATGGCCGAAATACACAGAACCGTTGGTGAGCAGGACAGCCTGGTAAGGTGTGGCGAACTCGACGGAAGAACTGCCCAGGTTTCGCACAATATGCCATCCGGCAGCAATAATCACGAAAACGCCGGCGATGATCCACACGACCTGGACTGGTAGAACCCCACGTTGATTGCTCGACATGACCACCCTTCTCAAGTTTATAAGACTTGTCACATGTCGCGAAGCGACCTTTTAGAACTATAAGCGGGAAGAGCCTATCACGCCTACCTTCATCTCGCAATGAAACCACCGATGGCGGGTCTACCTCTGGCGCACAAGATCGCCGCCATCACTTTGATCTCTGAAAGATAAGGAGTGTGTCGCTGCTAAGAAGCTCGGCCTGCGCGCTCAGTTTCAGACGCACGAAGGAAAGAGGGAAATCTGCTGTTCGTCAATCGCAATGGACGGCCATTGTCAGCAAACAAGCTACGGGAAAAACAACTTCATCCATTGCTGGTGAGTTGGGCATTCCGCGTGGTGGGTTCCATTCAATCTCGCCGCGGGCGAAACCTTGTATGTGGAGGAAGGTCACTCATAGCAGAGGCGACACGAGAGTCTTATGGCCCTATTTTCGATTTACGAGCGAGCGTTTCGGCCGTGAAAGCCGCGAGCCTTCTGAAGAGCGGTTCGGCGAGCGCTTCCCTTTCTCCGCGTGGAAGTTTCAAGTGCACCTCGACTTCCGATTCCACGTCCTGAAGTTCTTTGGAGGGTGACATTTCCGCCAGTCGCCGGAAAAGCATCCTGTGTGCTTGCTTCCGTTCCATCACCTCCAGTCCATCCAGTATTTGCCGATGCGACGTTCCTTCCCAAATCGCGAGAATCATCGCTTCCCGAAGCCAGCGTTCCGCGCCATATTCAGCCAGCACGCCTAATCCGCCGTGCACTTCCATGGCCCACTTTGCCGTATCAACCGCAAACTCGGCTGTCCAGTATTTCGCAAGATGTGCCACCAGCCGAAACAGATGATAGCGATCCGAGTAAGGCGGCCGCTCCATCCACACGTCGTTCAGGAGCTGAACCGAATCCCACGCCAGCGCAAACGCTGATCGAAGCGCATCCAGGCGATTTTCAAATTGATGACGAAGCAGCGGATGATCGAGAATCCGCTTGCCGAACGCGAAGCGGTGCTCCGCATATGAAAGCGCATCCGTCATCGCGCGCTGCGCCAACGCAACACTCACTACGCTGTTCGCTACTCGCGAGAGATTCAACACTTCGAGGATCAGATAAATTCCCGATTCAGCCGAGCCGAGCAGGTAGCCTTCGCTATCTTTCAACTCTATTTCCCCGGTAGGAACAGAGCGGGTTGCAATCTTGTCCTTCAGCCGCCGAACAAAATAGTTGAGCTCACCATCTTTGCGGTATCGCGGCACCAGGAACAAAGCCAGCCCGCGCACACCGGCCGCAGCTCCTCCCGGGCGCGCAGCCACAACGGCCAATTCCGCGCCGGCATTGCTGGCAAAATATTTGTCGCCTGTCAGGAGCCAGCCATCGCCCGCGGGCCGGGCAACAGTCTCGACGGCGGCTCCCAAATCCGAGCCGCCTTTGACCTCCGTCATCCACGTGGCACCCTGCCACACGAAATCGTCCTTCCGCGAGAGTTGAGCCAGAAAGCGAGCCTGCAATTCGGCGCTGCCATATTTCGCAAGTGGTACCGCTGTGCCGAGTGACACGGTATAAGGGCAGCAAATCCCGGGATCGTGAAACGAAATGTTGTAGATCAGCAGATATGCAGGGATCAACGATTTATCTTCCAGAGCGCGCCAAACAACTCCGGATCGGTAACCCCTCCTGAGAATCATTTGATATTCACGAGGGTAGAGAATTTCATCTACGCGTTTTCCGAGACGATCGAACATCCGCAACCACGGCGTTCCGGCACGGTCGATGGCGTCCGAAATCGCGACGCCTTCGTTCTTCCACCAGCCCTCCTCGGCGTCAAGGGCAGCGAGGTGCGGGATAGCTTGCAGCCTGCTCTGTAGAAAACTCAGAGGGGAACGGAGGGTGTTGAAACTCGTCATTTCAGCGCATGTTAGGTCGACGGCATGGGCGCGTCAACTGACAAGGTTCGCTTCGTCCAACGACATCCTTATCCTTGCCACCCATTCGAAAAGGGGGGTCGGCGCCCTATTACTGTTAACCGGAATTCCCAGTGCGCCCTTGACGACAGGGGTAATGCAGAGGACGATATGCGCCCAAGGAACTGGCTCGCAGCGCAAAAACCCATGAAACTTAACCCCAACCTGCTCAAGGCAACAGTGGTCGGCGCCCTTGGCGGACTCCTGTTCGGCTTTGACACCGCCGTGATCGCCGGCACGACGCACTCACTCACGCTGGCTTACGCCCTGACACCGCGGCAACTGGGTGTTACCGTCGCCATGGCGCTGATCGGCACGGTCATCGGCGCGATGTCCGCCGGCATTCCTGGCCAGAAATATGGAGCGAGAGAAACGCTGCGCGTGCTGGCGATCTTCTATGTCCTCTCGGCGCTGGGCTGCGCTTTTGCGTGGAATTGGGACACTCTGCTTTTGGCGCGCTTTCTCGGAGGGCTGGGCATTGGTGGCTCTTCGGTGTTAGGTCCGGTGTACATCGCGGAACTGGCCCCGGCAAAAATCCGCGGGCGTCTAGTCGGCATGTTTCAGATCAACATCGTCATCGGCATCCTGCTTGCCTATTTGTCGAACTTCGTAATCGCGCGCCTGGGTCTGGGCGCGGCGGAATGGCGCTGGCAGTTCGGAGTCGCTGCGCTGCCAGCTGTGCTATTTCTAGTCATGCTGTTCGGGATCCCGCAAAGCCCGCGCTGGCTGGTCACGCAAAAGCGGGTCGAGGAAGCGCGCGCCGTGCTGCAGAAAATGGGCGCGGAAGATACCGAGAGGGAGTTGCAGGAAATCGTCAACTCCGTGCATCTGGAAAGGCTCGAAAAAACCGAGCCGCTGTTCACGTGGAAATATCGCCTTCCGATTTTTCTCGCCGTCACCATCGGCATGTTCAACCAACTCTCCGGCATCAACGCCATCCTCTATTACCTCAACGACATTTTCGCCGCCGCTGGGTTCAGCAAGCTTTCTGGCGATCTGCAAGCCGTGGCCGTCGGCGGCATGAACTTGCTCGCAACACTTCTAGGCATGTCCGTGATCGACAAGCTCGGACGCAAAACCCTGCTGCTGATCGGCTCGGTTGGCACGGCGTTGTGCCTGGCCGGCGTCGCTCGCGTTTTTCTGACCCACCAGCATCAGGAGTATTTGCTCTGGTTCCTGGTGGCATACATCGCATTTTTTGCCATTTCGCAGGGCGCCGTCATTTGGGTCTACATCAGCGAAGTTTTTCCCAATCGCGTGCGCGCCAAGGGCCAGGCACTGGGCAGTTCCTCGCACTGGGTGATGAACGCCGTCATCGCGTATACATTCCCGCAGCTCGCGAGATCCTCCGGCGCGTACCCATTCATGTTTTTCTCGGCCATGATGGTCCTGCAATTCTTCGTGGTGCTCTTCTTCTACCCGGAGACCAAGCGCGTCTCCCTGGAACAAATGCAGCAGCGCCTCGGAATCGAGTGATGGACTAGAGCGATGGACTATTCTCCCGTGGGACAGCCATTTCTGGCTGTCCTTGGATGAGTATCGAATGAGCCCAAAGGAGCAAGCAGCTGAAAGTCAGCGAAACGATTTCACGCTCGGAGTGGATGTCGGCGGAACAAAGGTTGCAGCAGGACTGGTGAACGCAAAAGGAGCGATAGTATTTCAGACGCGCGTGGTAATGCCGGCGCGCGAAGATGCGGTGGCGGCATTCGCCGCGGTGGAGCGCGCGATCAATGCTGTCTTCGCGGCGCAGCCCCAAGCGCGCGCCGCGCTCGCCGGAATTGGAATTTGCGCGCCCGGACCGCTCGATCCCATTTGCGGCGTAGTGCTGAATCCGCCGAACCTGCCGTGCTGGCGGAATTTTCCGCTCGCCTCGGAAGTGCAGGGCGCCTTCCACGTTTGCGCGAAGGTCGACAACGACGCAAATGCGGCGGCGCTGGCCGAAGCCGTCTGGGGCGCGGGCATCGGATTTCGCAACGTGCTCTATGCCACTCTCGGCACCGGGATCGGGACGGGAATCGTGTTCGATCGACGCATCTACCACGGGCGCACCGGCAGCGCCGCGGAGGGGGGCCACGTCAGCATCGACTACAACGGTCCGCGCTGCGGCTGCGGAAAACGCGGATGTATCGAAGCGCTGTGCTCCGGCCCGGCGATTGCGCAGCGAGCGCGAGCGCGTTTGGCGGAATCGAACACTCCGTCACGAATGCGCGAACTCGCCGGCGGCAACCTCGAGCAATTAACGTCGGAAAATGTTGCAGAAGCGTTTCACGTAGGCGATGCGCTAGCAAGAGAGGTTTTGGAAACGACAGCGGATTTATTGACCGTGTGGCTCGGCAACCTGATCGATTTGCTGGAGCCAGATGTAATCGTGTTCGGCGGCGGCATAGCCCAATTGATGAGCGAATTTTTCCCGCGCATGCAAGCTGCGCTACCAAAATGGTGCATCAATGCGCGCTGCTGCGAAATCCCGTTGCTGCTAGCGAAATACGGCCCCGACGCCGGAATTGCCGGCGCCGCCGCCCTCTGCCGGCAATAAACGGTACTCCGCACAATAATTGCAAGAGCGCCGCTTTCCGCTGTTGCTGCTGACGAAGTACGCTGCCGATGCCGGAATCGCCGGCGCCGCCACCCTCCGCCGGCAATAGCGATGATCGCCCACACAACAGTGCGAGCAGAATCTGACGTCTGATTTTACAACTCGGCCGTTGACAAGCTTATGACGGAGACTATGCTTAGTTCTCCCCGCGATTCTATCAAGAGTAAAGAATCAGTATCGTGGTGGCGCTTACCGCAACCCAACATCACTGACAGGAGAGAAACGATGAGTTCTCGCTTAGTGCTTTTTCTGCGCGTAGCATTGGTACTATTCCTGTTTTCGCTAGTAGTCTCGGCCCAGACTGTGCGTCAGGTTTCTCTGACGCGAAGTGGCTCGCTCCCCCAAACCCCTCCCATCAATGCGAATGCCGAGCAAGGACCGGAGATTGATACGACGCTGATTGGCGACGGCAACGATGATGGTTCTGACGCTGCTGGTCCGGGCATCGCTGTGAACCGAACGATTTCCAAGGGACCCGGCGGCGGCATGTGGCACCACGGTTCTGAAAGGGCCAAGTCCGACCCCGAGTTGACCCTATCGATTGATGGATTAAACCATTTTCAGCAACGCTTTGTCGCCGCGGGCGGGAACCAGTTCTCGGTTGAGCCGCCGGATCAGGGTCTCTGCGTGGGAAATGGTTTTGTGCTGGAAACGGTAAATGATGTTTTGCGGATTTTTGACACCGCGGGCAATCCTGTGAGCCCTCCCACAGATCTCAACAGCTTTTATGGTTACGCTCCGGCCATCGACCGGACAAAGAATCCCCTCCAATTTGGCCCTTCGATCACCGATCCGAGCTGCACCTTCGATGTGCAAACCCAGCGTTGGTTCCATGTGGTGTTGACCCTGGATCGCGCAAATATCTTCACCCAGGGTCTTTCCGGGGCCAATCACCTGGACATCGCGGTGAGTGTCACCGCCGATCCCACCGGCAACTGGAACATCTATAGTCTCCCGGTACAGGACGATGGAACTCAGGGAACGCCAGACCATCATTGCACGCTGGGCAGCAAGCCGGCGCATGGACCGTGCCTGGGCGATTATCCGCACATCGGCGCCGACGCGAACGGTTTTTATATCACGACAAACGAATTCAATCTGGTTTCCCCCGGTTTCCATGGCGCCCAGATCTATGTTTTTTCCAAAGGGCAGTTAGCAGCAGGCGCCCCGGCCGTTAATGTAGTGCAATTCGATACGGCGGATCCGACCTTGGGTGTGCAGTTGAACGGAACCCCAGGGTTTACGGTGTGGCCCGCACTCGCTACGAGAAATCAGTCTGAGGGCGACGAGAGCCGGCAGGGAGGCGAGGGCGACAACGAAGGAGGCACGGAATACTTTGTGAGTTCAGAGGCTATATTTCAGGCCAACGGCCTGGACAACCGCCTGCGGCTCTGGACTCTGACCAATACGCGATCGATCGACCGCTTCCCGGCATTGAATTTGAATGCAATCGTAGTGAGTACGGTTCCTTACGCCGTGCCGCCGCGGTCCGTTCAGAAACCGGGCGACGTCCCCCTGGCGCAGTGCTTGTCGGACTCTTCGCTACCAATCACATCAACACTTTCTGGTTGCTGGCGACTGGTCACCGGAGGACCGGGACCGTTCCCCAACTCCGAAAAGGTCGTTGACAGCAACGATTCGCGCATCCAAGGCGTCGCTTTGGCTAATGGCAAGCTCTGGACCGTACTTGATACTGGGCTCTCGATAGATGGTGACTCCACGACTCGAGCGGGTATCGCGTTTTTTGTAATCAACCCGCATTCCGGCAAGGTCCACCAACAGGGCTATGCCGGGCTGGCCGGCAACAACCTGACGTATCCGGCGGTGGCCGTGACGCAAAGTGGTCGCGGCGTAGTGGCCTTTACTCTGTTGGGCAACGACCATTATCCGAGCGCCGGTTATGCCGGCATTGACGACAAAATCGGCATGGGTGATCTTCACGTCGCAGCCGAAGGCGCAGGACCCGACGATGGATTCACGGGATATCACCCGTTCAGCCAATTCGGAACGCGACCGCGCTGGGGTGACTACGGCGGAGCTGCCGGCGAGGGCAATACCATTTGGATCGCCAGTGAGTACGTAAACCAGACCTGCACGTACAACACATTTATCACCACCAACTTCCGGTGCGGCAACACGCGCACGCAGTTGGGAAATTGGGCCACAAGAATCTCCAAGATCGTTCCCTAAGTTTGTTTCGAAATGTCGAGAGAGCCGCTCTTGGGAACGGCTCTCTTTTTTCGCGCGCAGAAGAAGCGATGGGAAAGCACCGACGCCAGCGAAGGCCAGCTTAGTTGCGATCAAGCGTTGGCGGAGGCGTGTGGAAGTCGAATCCACCATTCGACCCGCTAAGGACCGAATCGCCGGCTTTGAAGGCCGGGGAGATCACCGGACCCCTTTCGCCCCCGGGGGAAGTATAGCAGGTGAGGAAAAGCAGGTTCGGTGCTGGCATTTGGGATGAATTGGAGATAGGTGTAGCTTGCGAATTGTAGCGCGCGCGGAATTCTGGCTCAGGCTGGGGTGGCTTCAACCGCGGTGCGCTGCGTGCGGATTAGGGCGGCGACGAGGTCGTAGAGGGCGGGGCTGGTGCACACCTCGTAGTAGGGATGCGACGAGGGCATGCCGATTTTTCCGTCGGGAAGAAGCTGGCGGGCGAGGCCCTTGCGGAGAACGAGAAGCTCGACGGAATCGCCGAGGGGAACTTCGCCGAAATATAGGGTAACGCTTTCCTTTCCCCAGGGCATGTCGAGCTTGGTCTCGATGGAGTCGAGGGAAATTTCCTCGGACAGTTTCTGAAAGCCTTCCTCGTTCAGTTCGATTCCGTTCATATTGAAACGAACGAGAAATTCGTCGAGCTCTTCGGCAGAGGCGCCTTCCATGGCGTTGAGAAATTGGAAAACGGAAAAATGCGTTTTCTGTGCACCCAGGAGACGCTTGGCGAGCTTGGCGCAACCGGAGAGGCGGTCGGAGAGATTGAGGGCTTTGGAAATCATGATGCGGGAATCGCCGTCGGCCCAGTAGGTGGGGGCGGAGCCTTGGAAAGCGACGCCGACGCCGAGCTCCAGAGCGGGGAGATTGCTGCTGGCGGCGCCGTCGTTGTAGGAATTGCAAACGACGAGAATCTGGCGCGAGAGGATGCATGCTTTGGCAACGGCACGAGCGTAGGCAAGATTGGATTCGGTTTCGAAAATGGCGAGGATAACGGCGTCGCCCTCGATGAAAACTTTTTTGGCGTTGTAGCGGTCGAGAAGTTTCTTGACCGGCTCGTGCAGGTTAAGACTGAAGTGCGAGGCGGGACTCAGTCCGCGGGAGAGAAGGTCCTGGGTCATTTTTGTGGAGCCGCGGACGTCGGCTTTGATGATGACGTGGGAGACGACCTGATCCTGCTGCGGCTTGGCTTCGTCCTGGAGCACGCATTCGTAAAGGCGATTGTTGAGGCGTGAGAGCTCGCGAGCCTGCTCGGTGGTGACGAGATTGATGCGCTCCATGCCAGTGGTGAGATGATCGGCATCGCGCAACTCCCGGCGGAGGCGCAGAAAATCGACGGCGAAACGCAGCACGAAGGCTTGCATCTCTTCGCGAGAATAGCGGCGGATTTTTCGGGAGAGATCCTCGACGGGCTTGAGAGCGAGCTTGCGCGCGGGGACTTGCTTCAGCACGTGCTCGACGCGCTTCATTTCTTCCTTGGAGACGAGCGCTTTGCGAAGCTGCTGCAGGTGGACGGGCGGGCTGTACTCCTGGGCTATGGAGCGAATTTCGTAGCTGGCTAGAACGTGATACAGGATTTCCTGCTGCTCAAGGCGCTCGAGCAGCCGCGCCAACATCTGCGCGCGCAAAGTGCGGTTAGCTTCGGGAGAAAACATGGGATCGAAAAGGCGCTGCGCGTTTTCCGGCTCGTTCAAGTAATCGTCGATGCGGCCTTTGTGGTCCTTCGCCAGGAAATCGATTTTTTGCTTGGCGGCGTCGATCTGCGGGCCGAGCTCTTCGAGCTTGTATTCCTGATGCTTGAGGCGCAGCTCGACCTCGCTGAGAGAAGCCTTCATATCGGAATTGCTGGAGGAGCTGAGAAATTTGTTGAGAAAGGCGCCCCGGTCGAGACGCTTGCGGAGATTCTCGCGCTGCTCTTCGAGGTTGGCGATTTCGGAGCGCATAGCTTGCGCTTGATCGAGCAACTCGCCGTGCGTCTGGTTGGCTTCGGCGTAAGAGGGATCCTCGCTAAGATTGAGTCCCGCTTCGCGCAGGAATTCGTGGAAGAGCACGTCCATGACCTCGAAGCGGTCGGGGTCACGAACGTAATTGCCCAGCAGGACGTAGTTCTCGAGAAAAAACCGGTCATCCTTTCCGCCGTCGAGAAAGATCAGGCGATTCTTCAGCATCTCGTACAATGGCGCGAAATCTTCCCCAAAGAGCGCGCGGCGCGATTTGCAAACGACGTTTTCTTCTGCATCGACAACCATCTGTGCCACTTGCTGACCGACCACGCGTATGACGCGACGCCGTGAAGACTGCAGCTCCGAGAGCTTGGCCTTGATGACGTGGGCCTGCTGGCTGCGCTCGAAATGTTCGCCACGCTGGCGAACCCATTCCTTGCCTTCGAGGATGAGATTGGCGAACTGATTGCCGATTTCAAGAGTGAGAAATTTCAGCAGACCGAGGCGAAAGAGCAGGTCGATCTCGATGTTCTTGTGGAACTTTGCCTGGGTCACCGCGCTCTGCATAAAGTCGGTGAGCAGCTTGCGGAAAGTGGTGTGATCCGGGCCTCTTACGGCGCGTAGCTCGGTGCCGGCGACGTAGGAGCCTTTGGTGTGCTGGCGGATGAGGTCGAAGAGGTATTCGCGCGACGCCTGGACGAACCTGGGACTCAGGAATACATCGTGGTGAATGTTGTCGACCCCGATGGCCAGCGTCCCCATGGGGATGCTGGTGTTGTAGCTCTTGAGTTCGATCCGGGCCGGTTCTGTCGCGCTGGGCGTGAGAATCCTGTTGACCATGATCTCGCCGAGTGGCTTTTTCCAAGCTAGCAGCCGGAACTGGAAGGAGCAAGGATTGGCGCCGGGATGGTGGCGAGAGAGTAAGCGGAGCGAGGGGCGCGGGCCAGCGAGACGCCTGCGCTACTGCGTGAGCACGATGCGGCGGGCGTCGCCACCCAGGTGCTCGAGTTTGAGGCGGAGTTGGGGCCAGGGGGATGGCAGAGGGAAGCGCTCGGACCATTCCAGAATGACCACCGCGGGTTTGGCGAAGACATCTTCGAGGCCGAGAGTCTCGAAATCGTGGAAATTTTCGATGCGGTAGAGGTCGGCGTGGTAGACCTTGGCGGAGTGTGCGGCGCCGTACACATGAACTAGCGTGAAGGTGGGACTGGTTACTTCGTCCTCGGTGGCGGCGCCGAGTCCGGCGACGATGCCTTTGGTGAGCGTGGTTTTCCCGCTGCCGAGATCTCCGGTGAGCAACACGAGGATGGGAGGCTGGAGGCGTTTCGCGAATCCCCTTCCCCACTGCGTGGTTTCTTCCGCCGAGTGCGTGATGATTTCCTCATTCACTCGTTTGCAGCTCCTGCAGGAGTTGGCGGCGCGCGTGGGGAATGGTGGCGGCGACTTCGGTGGCGAGCAGGCCAGACTCGTCGGTATTTTTCGCGGCGCATTCGGCTGCTTTGCCGTGCAGGTAGACGCCGAGGGCAAGGACGCGTGTCCAGTCGGCAGTTTTGAATTGCGCGGTGAGAGCGGCGAGCACTCCGGTCAAGACGTCGCCGGAGCCGCCTTTTGCCAGGCCGGGATTGCCGGAGGTGTTTACGAAGATCTGGCCGTCAGGAGCGGCGATGATGGTGTGCGAGCCTTTGAGGATGACGTGAGCGTTCCAGTGGCGCCCGGCTTCTTGCGCGGTCTTGACGCGATCTTGCTGCACATCTTTTGTTGATCGCGTGAGCAGCCGCGCCATTTCTCCGGGATGCGGAGTAATGGCCAGAAATTTGGTTTTGCGATCTCGTAGGACATCCGCGTTGCCTGCGAAGGCGTTCAACCCATCGGCATCGAGGATGAGGGGAAGCTCGGTTTGCAGGGCGACTTTGCGGATGAAATCTTGTGTTTCGGGGTAAAGCCCCAGGCCGGGGCCTAAGGCGAGTACGTCTTTGTTCTCCGCAATGCTTCCAAAGCGCTGCTGGGCGAGATTTTTCATCGCGGCGGTGCCCTCTGGCGTTGCTGCCAGCGGCTCGGTCATGATCTCTGGGTGGGCGGAGGCCACGATGGGGACCACGAGGTCGGGAGTGGCTACGGTGACCAAGCCCGCTCCGGCGCGTAGCGCGGCGTAGCCTGCCATTACCGCGGCGCCCGTCTTGCCGAGAGAGCCGGCTACTATGAGGGCATGGCCGTACAAACCTTTGTGCGAATCGATGGTGCGGACGAGTGGAAGCTGGGCGAACTCTTGCGGCTCGACCCAGCGCAGCGAGCCTTGGCCAATTTCCTCAACTAGCGAAGAAGGCGAACCGATGTCGGCGACTTCGAGTGTGCCCACGGCGGCAGAATCGCGCGAGATCAACTGGCCGGGCTTCGGCGCGGTGAATGTGACGGTCTTGTGCGCATACAAAACGGGGCCTTCCGCGGGCTGTCCGTCGGACGGAAGGCCGGACGGTGTGTCGACGGCGAGAATCAGAGCGGGCCAGACTACTGTGGCGTTTTTCGACTGCCGATTGATGGCCAAGATTGCTTGCGCGATGACGCCACTCGCGGCTCCACGAAAGCCAGTGCCGAAGATGGCGTCGACGATGACATTGGCGTTGGAGATTTCCGGCCATGCGGTTTGCCAAGCGGTTTCGTCGGTGATGGAAGCTACGTGATTGCCGATCGCGGTCCAGCGGTGAAAATTTATAGCCGCATCACCTTGCAAATCTCGCGGTTCAGAGAAGAGATACAACGTCACCTTGGTGCCTGATGACTGCAAGTGGCGGGCGGCTACAAAACCGTCTCCGCCATTGTTGCCTTTGCCGCAGAGGACCGCGATCTTTGTTGGCCCGGTCGTGGCTCGATCCATGGCGTGATAACAAGCGTCCGCCACGCGTCTGCCCGCAGTCTCCATGAGCTGAAGGCTAGGGATGGCGTAGCGCTCGCTGGTCAAGCGGTCGACTTCGCGCATCTCGGCAGCGGTGAGAACTTTCATGGCAGATTTGCTGGGCGGCTAGAGCATCCAGCCGCCGCTGACGTTAACGACTTGTCCGGTGACGTATTCCGCTTCATCGGAAGCGAAGAAGGCGACGGCGGCGGCAACATCTTCCACGGTGGGCGGGCGGCCGATGGGAAAACGCGCGTCGCGGATGCGGCGTGCTTCCTCGCGCGTCAATTCCTTCTCATCGATGCTGGAAGGATTGACGACGTTCACGGTGATCCCGTGCTTGGCTTCTTCCAGAGCCAGGGAGCGGGAGAGCGCAACGACGGCGGCTTTGGCGGCAGCGTAGGCGGAAATTTTCGCTTGGCCGAAGGCGCGCTCAGCGCCGACAGCGCCAAGATTGATGATGCGTCCCCAGCGGCCGCGGCGCATATGCGGGAGGGCGGCGCGGCTCATGTACAGCACGGTCATCAGGTTCGAGGAAAAGATGCTTTGCCAGTCTTCGAGGGAAGACTCAGCGAGAGTGCCCCAACGGAAATCGCCAACATTATTCACCACGACGTCGATGCGGCCGAACCGATCGACCACCGTTCGCAAAAGCTGCTCAGCGCGAGAAGCGTCGGTGATGTCGGTCTCGACGGCGACACAATCAGCGCCACTAGCCTGCAATTGCAGGAGTGTCTGCTGCGCGGCGGCTTTATTCGAGCGATAAGCAATTGCCACGCGCGCCTCATCTTTCGCCAGACGCACAGCGATACCGCGGCCAATGCCCCGGCTGCCGCCGGTGATCAGTGCCACACGATTGCGAAGGGACATTCCTCTCCTCAAATAATGCGCAGCGAAGCATGCCAGTATAACGCAGGTGGGTGAAATGCCGGGTCACGGCGGATTGGACTTGCGGCTCACTTGAACAAGTATCGGTGACGCGGCCGCAGTGCAACAGTCTTACCGTAGGCGGGCGACGATTACAGTCATGTCGTCGGCTTGCTCGGGGGTGCCAGCCCATTCTTCGGCAGCGGTCATCAGGGACTCGGCGACAACTTGCGGGGTGGCGCCTTGCACGTGGATGGCGGCTTGCTGCAGGCGGCGAATGCCGAACTCTTCGCCGTAAACATTTTCCGGCTCAACCAAGCCGTCACTGTAGCCGACCAGCAGCGAATCGGGCGGCACAAGCACCGCACCTTCTTCGTAGCAATAATCCTCAACCACGCCGAGGACCATGCCGCCTTTATCGAGATGCAGCGCGGAATCCTTGGAAATCAGGAACGAGGGAAGATGGCCGGCGTTGGTGTAGCGCAAGTTGCGCGCGGCGCTATCGTAGACGGCGATGAAGAAGGTGGCGAAGCGGTCGTCACCGGTGTTGCGCACCAGATGCTTGTTGAGGCGAGAGACAAGCTCGGCGGTGCTCATGGTTTCGCTTCCGGCCACCAGCACCTGGCTACGCAGCGCGGCCTGCAGGCTAGCCATCAAGAGCGCGGCGGAAATTCCTTTGCCGGAAATATCGGCGATGGCGATGGCCAGATGCGTAGGGCTGAGCTGAATGAAATCGTAGTAGTCGCCGCTGACTGCGCGCGCGGCTTTGCAGATGGCTTCTATTTCGACGCCGGGAATTTGCGGCAAAGTTCTGGGAAAGAGCTGGTCCTGCACTTCGCGTGCGATGGAAATCTCGTTTTCGAGGCGCTGGCGCTGCTTTTGCTCTTCGATGAGATTACTGATGGAACTGGTCATGAGATTGAACGATTCGCCGAGGACGCCGAGCTGATCGCGGCGCTCGATGCGCACACGGTGCGAGAGGTCGCCGGCCTGCACATACTGAGTAGCGCGGTAGAGCTCGTCTACCGCTTTGGTGATTTGGCGCGTGAGAACCAAGCCGGTGGTCAGCGCCGCGGCCTCAATCACGACGAAGGCGATGACGATCAGAACGAAAGCGATAAGGTATGTGTCGCGCAGCTCGCCGAGAGATCGAAACATGCGGCCACTCAACTGTGAGGGTCGCGCGTTAAAGACGGCGAGCACGGGACGCACGGGGTCGACCGTGCCATCCGGCCCGACATAAGTGGAATCCAGGCGGGAGACCACGTTGACCGGGGTATCGATCCACAGCATCGCGGGCTGGAGAAAGCGGTTATGCGCCACAATGCGATGTATGTTTTCATACTGCACTCCATCCGTGGTGGTGTAGAGCACGCCCTGGTGGCCGCTGCCCGAATACCGCTGCATTAGATTGAGCTGAATCGCGCCCAGATCCGGCGCAATGCTGCCGAGGAATTCTTCGTCTAGCGGCACGCGAAGAGTGACGACGCGAACACCCCTGGGCTCTGGCATGGCCCGGATGCTGATTATGGAGAGCGTCTTGCCCTGCTGCAGCAATCCGGCGAAGGATTGCTTGCCGGAAGCGACGCTGTGTAGCAAACCTGGGTCGTCCGAAAACTCGATCGCTAGGCCTGGAAGCTCACGGTCGTGCACGGAATGCGATTGAGCGGCGAGGATACGCTCCGATTCGGCTTCGCTGACGCCGGGCGGCAGCGTGCTGTGGGCAGAGGCGATATGCTCGGCAATGTCGGCAAGCATTTCCTTACGGCGCTGGACGTCTTCAAAGAGAAGGTAAGAGGCGAGCTGCGAATAAAGAATACTGGCGGAGCGAACGGCCAGAAGCGCAAGTAACAGCACGGGAACGACAGCAATGAACAGACCAGCGACAATGAGACGATTGCGCAGGCTCCAGAGCAGGCGGTTCCTTCCCCAGGCGAGCAATCGGTATAGAAGGTATACGGCGGCAAGAACGGCGACAAATTCCACATAATTGAAGATGCTCCGACGGGCGTCGAACAGGTAAGCGAGCCCACCTGCAAGGGTCAGTAGCGACGCCACGAGATCGAGGCGCGAAATGCGATCCCAGACGGTGCGGATGTTAGCAGCAGCGGTCACACGTCAGCCTTGGACAGAAACACTACTTTACCCTATGGATGGGCTTTGGACCGAGCCTGCGATGCTGCTCCGCCCCGCAATGGCTTGCAGGGAAGCTACTTCGCCAGCGCGCCGCGTACGCGGCTGTGATACCGGCTGTAAGTGAAGTAGATGACCAGTCCGATGACCAGCCAAATAATCAGGCGCGCCCAGTTTTGCCAGCCGAGGCTCCACATCATGAGCCCGTTGATAAGGATCCCCAAAATGGGGACGACCGGCACCCAAGGTGTACGAAACGGGCGGGGCTGACCTGGATTCGTACGCCGCAGCACCATCACGGCGATGCATACGATGACAAACGCTAGCAGTGTCCCGATATTTACCATATTTCCGATAATCTGGATCGGCGTAACGCTGCCCACGATCGCTGCGAGCAAACCGACAAGGATCGTGTTCTTATAGGGCGTGCGGTACTTGGGATGCACGGCGCCAAAGAATTTCTTGGGCAGCAGTCCGTCGTTGGCCATGGCATACAGAACGCGCGTCTGGCCCAGCAGCATAACGAGCATGACGCTGGTCAATCCGGCTAAAGCGCCCAGGGTAACAACATGCGAGGCCATCGCGAGCCCGCGGTCCAAAAACGCTTCCGCAATCGGCGCCTCGATGTTCACATCCTGCCAGCGAACCATACCGGTGAGCACACCGGCGACGAGAATGTACAACACCGTGCAGATGAGAAGAGAAGCCATGATCCCAATCGGCAAGTCCCGTTGCGGCTTCTTGCATTCCTGGGCCGTGGTGGATACAGCGTCGAAGCCAATATAGGCAAAGAAGATGTATCCGGCGGCCTTCAGAATTCCTCCCACGTTATTCGGAGCAAAGGTTGAAAAATCATGGCCCCAATTGGAGAAGTTAACGTAATGGATGCCCAGGCCGATGACGAAGAGCACCACGGCGACTTTGATGGTCACGATCACGGCGTTGAAGCGCGCGCTTTCCTTGATACCGATGACCAGAATGGCAGTGATGACCAGGGCGATGATGAAGGCCGGAAGGTTGAAGCCGATTTCGGCGCCGAAAATGGTGGGGGCGTTGAGGAGCGTGTGAGATCGCTGCAGTAATTCCGGCGAGGGTGTCCTCATGATGTCGCCGACCCTATCAAGGAAGGCCTGCGTCCCCGGCTGAAGAGCTGCGTCGGAAGCCTGCGCCATCTCGCGGGCGACGATTCTCGTTGCTGTGGTTAGGCCGGTCCAGTGGTCGTACGCCAGCCACAACGGCATTTTGATGTGGAAGATGTTCAGCAGCTCGATGAAGTGGTTGGACCAGCCGGAGGATACCGTGCTGGCACCCATGGCATATTCGAGAGTGAGGTCCCATCCGATGATCCAGGCAAGAAATTCGCCAAGCGTCGCATATGCGTAGGTGTACGCGCTACCTGCAAGGGGAATCATGGCCGCGAACTCAGCGTAGCAGAGGCCTGCAAACGCGCACCCAAGGCCCGACAGTACGAAGGAAAGCATGAGCGCGGGGCCAGCGTAGTGTGCTCCCAGTCCGGAAAGCACGAAGATTCCTGCGCCGATGATGGCGCCTACTCCGAGCGCTGTGAGTTGGACCGCGCCTAGTGTGCGCTTCAGGCCGTGCTCACCGGCGTCACCGGCCTCCGAGAGCAGCATGCTCATTGGCTTCTTTACGAAAAGCCAGCTTCTCGGATCGCTGGCTCCGGTCGTATCGAGTTCGTTTGACCTTGTTGCCATGAGGGAAGCACCTCGCAGGGCGCGCCGAGCGCCCTAATAAATTTATCTTACGCCGCGTGCTGGGTTGCCGCCGAGCGGCGTGACCAAAGCAGATACACAGGAACGCCCAACAATACGATGACCAGACCAGGCCAGGTAGTTTGTGTCTTGTACAGCAGCAACACAAACATAATCGCCACCGCCGCCACTATATAGAGCAGCGGAATGAAAGGGTAGCCGAAAGCGCGATACGGCCGGTCCACATGCGGACGCTTGGCGCGCAACACAAAGATCCCCGCGATGGTGAGCGCGTAGAAAATCAAAACCGAAAAGACCACGTAATCGAGCAAGTCGCTGTACAGATTGCCGTAGTTGACGGCGCCCGAGTCGCTGACGCGGCGCGTGCGTAACAAAATCAACACACTAATCCAGATGCCTTGGTAGACCAGCGCGCTGCCCGGCACTCCCCTCTTGTTCAGCCTGCCGGTGGAGCGAAAGAACAGGCCGTCGCAGGCCATGGCGTACGAGACGCGCGCACCCGCCAGGATCAAGCCATTGTTGCAACCGAATGTCGAGATGATGATGGCCACGGCCATGATCGCGGCGCCTGCGGGACCGAAAACCGCCGCGAGCGCGGCGCTGGCTACTCGATCGTCGGGAGCGTTTTGAATTTGTGCGAGGGGCAGTGTGCAGAGATAGGCGAAATTGGCCAGGCAATATAAGGTGATCACTATAAGTGTGCCGAAGGCCATGGAAAGTGCGACATCGCGCTTGGGATTTTTAACTTCGGCGGCGGTGAAGCCGATATTGTTCCAGGCGTCGGCGGAAAACAGCGAGCCAACCTGCGCCACGCCATAGGCGACGAAGACGCCGAATGCGCCAGAAGCCACGGTCACCGTAGGAACTAATCCGCGCAGAAAATTGGCTCCGGGTTCAAGAGGCTGAGCTCCGCGAACGACCCAGAAGTGGCCGAAATTTTCGGAGATGGCCGCTACATTGCGGCCAATAAAAACGCAGACAAAGATCAACCCCAGCAGCGAGAGCGCCTTGGCGCTGGTGAAGATATTTTGGATGAGCTTGCCAAGGCGAACGCCCAGTGTGTTCAGGAAGGTGAGAAACACTATCATTAGGATGCCGACGAGTTGCTGCACGGACAGGCTTATGGCGTACTTCGATGAAAGCGCCACAGGCGGAATGATCCAAGCCGTCGGCGAAATGGAGGGGAACAGCACGCCGAGGTAGCGCGCGAAACCAACGGCAACAGCGGCGATGGTGCCGGTTTGAATTACCAGGAAGAGCGTCCAGCCATAGAGAAATCCCCATAGGGGAGAATAGGCTTCGCGCAAATACACATACTGCCCTCCGGCATGAGGAAACAGCGCAGCAAGCTCGCCGTAAGAAAGCGCCGCGGACACGGTGAGCAAGCCAGTCAGGATCCACGTCAGCAGCAGGCCGCCCGCGGAGCCGGTCTGGCGCGAAATGTCGGCCGCCACGATGAAAATCCCGGAGCCAATCATGGAGCCCACGACGATCATCGTGCCGTCGAAAAGTCCTATGGCACGAACAAAACCAGCCTCCTGCTTCGCGACGACTGGCTCGTGGATGGCTTGTGTAGTGTCTGCCATTCGCAGAAACCTCAGATGGCAGCGGCATGATTTGCCGCATCCAGCGCTTCGAGAAAACGCCGCGCCTGCTCTGCGGGTTTGGCCGCACACAACACATCGCGAATCACAGCAACACCGTCGGCGCCAGCGGCGATAAGTGAGGCCGCGCGGTCCAGCGTAATGCCGCCAATCGCGACGATCGGCTTATTGGTAAGTGGGCGGACCTGGCGAATCAAGTCCAGTCCCACAACGGGATCGGGGTTTGCCTTGGAGGCAGTGGCAAAAATGGGTCCTACCGCAATGTAATCCGCCGAAGTCGCGGCGGCACGGCAAAATTGCTCCGCGTTATGCGTGGAAACGCCGACCCACATTTCTCCTCCCACGACAGCGCGCGCCTGCTCCGGGTCCAAATCCTCTTGCCCGACGTGCACGCCCGCTGCGCCAGCCAGCGCAGCTACATCGGGCCGGTCGTTCACAATCAAAGACGCTCCGTGGGAATTCAGCGAAGAGACAAGTTTCCGCGAGGTTTCCAGTAAGTCACCCGCAGAAGCCGACTTGTCGCGGTATTGCAGCAGCCGGACACCTGCGGCGGCGAGTTCCTGCGCGCAATCGAATGGAGAATTGTTGAGCAATGTTGCGTCCAGTATCACATACAGCCTGGGCAGAACAATGCGCATAACGCTACTTCCCGTTCGTTCCCAGCAACCGCTCGATGAAATGTGTATCGATTTTCCCGGCCGCAAAATCCGCGTCAGCAAGAATGCGGCGATGCAGCGGAATCGACGTCTTGATGCCCTCGATGACAAACATTTCCAGCGCGCGCTTCATCCGCCCCACAGCTTCTGCGCGGTCACGGCCCTTGACGATCAGTTTTGCAATCATCGAATCGTAGTACGGCGGAATCACCGCGTCGGCATAAGCCGCGGAATCCACGCGCACGCCCGTGCCTCCCGGCGCCTGAAAAGTTGTGATGCGTCCCGCGGAGGGAACGAACGTATCGGGGTCCTCGGCATTGATGCGGCATTCGATGGCATGACCCGAGAATTGCATTTCGCCGACGGCTTCCTCGATCCGCTCTCCTGCGGCTATCCGAATTTGTGCCTTAATCAAGTCGACGCCGGTAACCAGTTCCGTGACCGGGTGCTCGACCTGAATGCGCGTATTCATCTCGATGAAATAGAGCGAACCGTCCTGGTCCATCAAGAATTCGACGGTGCCCGCGTTGGTGTAGCCGATTTTCTCCAGCGCACGCACGACCTTCGTGCCCAGCTCCTTGCGCCGCTTGGCGTCCATCCCCGGCGACGGCGATTCCTCGACCAATTTCTGGTGGCGCCGCTGGATACTGCATTCGCGTTCGCCCAGATGGATGATTTTGCCGTGCTGGTCGCCGAGCACTTGAAACTCGATGTGCCGCGGATGCTCCAAAAACCGCTCCGCGTATACGTCCGGATTGCCAAAAGCCTGCTGCGCTTCGCTGCGTGCCGTCTGATACGCGGAAAGCAACTCGCTGTGGTTGCGCACAACACGCATGCCGCGGCCGCCGCCGCCGGCTACGGCTTTGAGGATCAAGGGATAGCCGATTCGCGCCGCCTCCTTGCCGAGCTGCTCTTCCCCTTCCACGATTCCGTCGCTTCCTGGAATGGTAGGCAGGCCCGCCGTTTTCACTTCCCGCCGCGCACGGTCCTTCTCTCCCATCATTTCGATGACTTCAGCGGTCGGACCAATGAAAGTAATTTCGGAAGCTTCGCACACCTTGGCAAAATTGGCGTTCTCGGAAAGAAAACCGTAGCCGGGGTGAATGGCGTCCACGTTGGTGATTTCCGCAGCGCTAATCACCTGCGGGATATTCAGGTAGCTCTCGCTGCTGCGAGGCGGCCCAATGCAAACGGCCTCATCGGCAAATCGCACATGCAAGGAGTTGCGATCTGCCTCGGAATAGACCGCCACGGTGGAAATTCCCAGCTCTTTGCATGCGCAAATGACCCGCAGCGCGATTTCCCCGCGATTGGCGACTAGAATTTTCTGGAACATGTCGGTGGGCGCCGCTTA
>Ga0307479_10001535_pt1 | contig 21068 bp, 12 predicted proteins | sample atmos_gasesECM4C_FD_203743 | JGI IMG/M metagenome (GOLD analysis project Ga0307479, IMG submission 203743) | Hardwood forest soil microbial communities from Morgan-Monroe State Forest, Indiana, United States - atmos_gasesECM4C_515 | ecosystem: Environmental > Terrestrial > Soil > Temperate...
CGTCACCACTCCGATTCTTGACAGTGCTTGCACTCTCCTGTAGTGTCCGCCAGCATCGGCGAAAATGACAAGCGAGTGTCGGGAAGGGAAGCTGGAAGCTGCCCTAAGACGGCGGAAACGACGAGTGCTGGCACTTTGTAACGCCGGCATCTTGCCGGCTGTCGCGAGGGCAGCCTGCCCTCGCCTTTGTCACAGCCTGCCAGACAGGTCCGCGCGAACAAGAACGGTAAGGGCACGAGTTCACTCGTGCCACCCAAGGCCTCGAAAATAGACTGCGCTTTAGCGCCTGAGGTTAGCTTTCGCGGGGACCGAGTTGTTCCGCAAGCTCTTCAGCTGCGCCAAAACGGTTTCGTACCCGTGGAAAAGAGCTCAATGGTCACCATCCGCGACGTAGCCAAGGAAAGCGGCTTCTCCTCGACCACCGTCTCCATCGTCCTGAACAACGCACCGCTGGCGCGCTATATCCCCGCCACCACCAAGAAACGCATCGAGCGCGCCGCCAAGAAACTAGGCTACCGCCCCAACCTCTTCGCCCGCTCCCTGCGCAGCAAACGCAGCCACACCGTGGGCGTCATGGTTTTCGATATCGTCGACCCCTATTGCACGCCCATCCTGCGCGGCATCGAGAACTCTCTCTACCAGTCCAACTTTCTTCCCATCCTCACCGACGCCCACAACGAACGCAGCCGCTTCGAGCGCTATCTCGAAATGCTGCTCGACCGGCGCGTCGAAGGCCTCATCCTCCTCGCCAACTGGCTTTTCCTCGACATCAACTTGCTCGGCGACCTCGAGAAAAGCAGTGTTCCCACCGCCATCATCAGTTGCGAACTGAAAACCGAAGCCATCAGTTCCGTCATCGTCGACAACGAAATCGGCGCCCACCTCGCCCTCGAACACCTCTATTCGCTCGGCCACCGCAAGATCGCCTTGATTCGCGGCCCCAAGGCCCTGGCCGACAGCGCGCCTCGCTGGAAGGGAATCCGCAACTTCGCCAAGGAAAGCGGCCTCCAGATCGACTCACGCTTGGTCGTCGACCTGCCCGAATCTCGCGACCCCCTGTCCAGCTTTGAAGCGGGATACAAACTCACCGAAGATCTCCTCAAGCAGAAACGCCCCTTCACGGCGATCCTGGCCTTCGACGACCTGACCGCGTTCGGCACCATCCGGGCCCTGACCAAGGCCGGTATCCGTGTCCCCGAGCAGTGTTCCGTGGTCGGGTTCGACGACGTGGCCACCTGCGCTATCTATACGCCACCCCTCACCACCGTGCGCCAGCCCATGGAATCGATGGGCGCTACCGCGGTCAGCATCGTCGTCGACGGCATCAACGCCGCCCTCGAAAAACGCGAAACCTCCGCCACCCATCGCAAGGTTGCACCCGAACTGGTCGTGCGCGAATCCACCCGCAGCCTGCTGTAAACCATCCCTCGCTTGGCCCCACAGACATTTTTCGCTTGACAGTGAAAATCGATATAAAGCACTATTCATCCGTTTTAATGAAAGCGTTTTATATAGCAGCGGTCCTGCCTTGCAGTGGGGAATTGCTGGACTCGCGCCATACCCCGGTCCGGTTTTGAGACGTCGCCGTTTTTCGCCGGTCGTTCCGCTAACTCAAACTTGGAGTCGCCATGAGAGTCCGCCTGGTTCTCTTCGCCGTTCTGCTGTCAGTTCTGTTCACCGTGCTCGGCCTGTTCGCGCAGGAGTCCGCCACGGTGACGGGGACCGTCATCGATCCGACGGGTGCCACCATACCCGGTGCCAAGGTCGCCGTGATCAGTACCGAGCATGGCATCGACCGCACCACCGTCAGCAACGCCCAGGGTGAATGGTCGCTGCCGGCTCTCCCGCCTGGAACTTACAACCTGACCGTCACCGCGCCCGGCTTCAAGAAATTCGAAGCCAAGGGTGTCATCCTCCGCGTGGCACAAAAGGCTCGCGTCGATATCACCATGCAGGTGGGTGCGGCGACTTCCGAAATCACCGTCGAAGGCTCGACCGTAGCTCAGGTCGAGACCCAGTCCTCCGACGTTTCCGGTATCGTCACCGGGAAGGAGATCAGTCAACTGGAACTGAATGGCCGCAACTTCACCCAGTTGGTCACGCTCGCTCCAGGAGTGACCAACCAGTCCGGGCAGGACGAAGCCCAAGTCGGTGTGAACGGGAACGTGGCCTACAGCATCAACGGCGGTCGCACGGAATACAACAACTGGGAACTGGACGGTGGCGATAACCTCGACAACGGCTCCAACACCAGCATGAACGTCTATCCCAGCCTGGAAGCCATCGGAGAAGTGAAGGTCCTTACCTCCAATTACGGAGCTCAGTACGGGCGCAATGGTTCCGGTACGGTCGAAGTTGAAACAAAGTCGGGGACGAACACCTTCCACGGCAACGCCTACGAGTTCCTGCGCAACGACGCCTTCAACGCCAACAATTACTTCAACGCTGGCAACCCGGTCCCCGAATACAAAAAACACGACTTCGGCTACACCGTCGGCGGTCCCGTCTATATTCCCGGCCTCTACAACAAGAATCGCGACAAGACATTTTTCTTCTGGTCGCAGGAGTGGCGCCGGGAGCGCACTCCGGCCGCAACCAACGCTACTCGCGTCCCCACCACGCTGGAACGGGGCGGCGATTTCAGCGATGTCTGTCCTGCTGCGGGAGCAACCTACATCCCGGGAACCGGGCCGGGAACGACAGCGGGGGACTTTCCAGCCTGCCCGATTACCAATCCCTCGAGCGGAAATCCACTGATGCCCGCCGGCCCCGTGGGCTTTTTTCCCAACAATAAGGTACCGATCGACACTGCCAACGGCGCTGACGCGCTTGAGCAGTTGATTCCGGCCCCAACCTCAGAAGCCAACGGCATTGGTACCTGGCAGGCCTTCCCAATCTCACCCACCACTTGGCGGGAAGAATTGATCCGTGTGGATCACAACTTCACGCCCCAGGTGCGCGGCATGTTTCGCTATATCCATGATTCCTGGTCCACCATCTACCCCAATCCCCTGTGGACCGGTGGCACCAGCTTTCCCACGCTACAGACGAACTTCAACGGGCCTTCCGTGGGCATGGTCGCGCGTCTCACCGCCACCCTTTCTCCGACCCTGCTAAACGAATTTGTCGCCAGCTACACCACCGATCACATCAACCTCACTCTAGTCGGCCCCTGGCAGCGGCCACCCAACATGACCTTCGGCCTTTTCCCGAACGGTGGGGGCGGAAAGATGGCTGGCATCGGCCTTGCCGGCGGCGCCTTTGACGGCATCTCCGAAGATCCCGGCTATATCCCGAACGGTCCCCTGAACTCCAACCCGACTTACACCTACCGCGACAACGCGACCAAAATCATTGGCTCACACAATTTCCAATTTGGTGCGTACTTCACGGCGGCCCAGAAGAACGAAATTCCCCAGCCCGGCGTGTCCACCAACGGCCTGCTCAGCTTCGACGCCGCCAACTCCGCCGTGACCACCGGAAACCCCTTCGCGGACCTGCTCATGGGCAACATCTCCCAGTTTCAGCAGCAGAAAGACGTCCTCAAAACCTACAACCGTTACAAGATTTTCGAGCCTTATTTCCAGGATGACTGGCATGCCACCAAGCGACTCACGTTGAATCTGGGTTTGCGTCTTAGCCTTTTTGGCACACAGCGCGAGCTTCACCACAACGCCTGGAATTGGGATCCCGCTGCCTACATTGCCGGAGCCAGCAACCTGAATCCAGACGGAACCTTGGCGACCGGCGCCAACCAGTTCAACGGATGGGTGCAATGCGGCGTGGGCAAAGAACCCGCCGGCTGCACCCAGGGCCACCTGTTTAACCCCGCCCCGAGAATCGGCTTTGCCTTCGATCCCAAGGGCGACGGCCGCTGGGCCCTCCGCGGCGGCTACGGCATCTTCTTCGAACACATGAACGCCAACGAGGCCGGAACCGGCGCGCTCGAACCGCAGAACCCCGCCACCCTCACCATCTCCATCAATTCCATCGGCGGCTACTCCAATATTGTTCCCCAGACCGGTGGGACTCTCACTCCGCTCAGCGTGATTTCTCTACCCGACCAGATCCATTGGCCCTACGTGCAGCAGTGGCACCTCGACGTCCAACACAGCCTCCTCAAGAACACCGTGTTGACCATGGGCTATGTCGGCAGCAAAGGAACCCACCTCAGCCGGCAATACGATCTCAACCAGGTTCACTCCACGCCTCTGAGCGTTAACCCCTACGGCCTGCACGAACCCATGGGCGTCAATACCCAGGTTGCAACCGGCACTCCCACCGAGTGCGGCTCCGGCAACAATACCGACGCCTACGGCATTCCCAGTGACGGGACCACTCCGAACGGCACTGCGATCCCTTACGGAGGACCCGGGGTGCTCAGTCCGGCCGTCAACGCCGCCATCGCCGTATGCGGCGTCAACGCCAACCCATTTCGTCCGTACCCGGGCGTCGCCGGGATTACGCGCAAGGATCAGACGTCCTCGTCTGTCTACCACGCATTTCAGCTCAATCTCCGCCAGGCCGTGGGTGGCCTTCTGTTCAACCTGTCTTACACCTACAGCCACTCGATTGACGACGCGTCCTCCGGCGGCGACCTCACCGTCCCCGATACCTACAATCTCGAAGCCTACCGCGCCAGTTCGAACTTCGACCAGCGCCAATCCTTTTCTCTCAGCTACGTCTACGACTTGCCATTCTTCAAATCGCCGGGCTTGACCCACCGCCTCCTGGGCGGATGGCAATGGTCGGGGATCACCCTCATTCAGACCGGAACTCCATTCACCGTGACCAACGGCGGCTTCGGTGGCGTCCCCGGAGATAACGCAGGCGTTTCGAACACCGTCGCCGTGAACGGGGTGCCTTCGCTGCCAGACCGTGTCGGCGATCCCCGGTCCGGCATCGTGCAGATGGCCAACCCCGGATTCGGACCCGCGTTTTTCAACCCCGCCGCTTTCGTTGCCCCGCGCGGCCTGACCTTCGGCGACGAGGGTCGCAACAGCCTCACCAACCCTCGCCGCACCAATTTCGATATGGCTCTGTTCAAGCACTTTGCGGTCACCGAGCGCGTGGGCTTCGAATTCCGCGCCGAAGCCTTCAACGTTTTCAACCACACCCAGTTTGCCTGGTTAGGCGGAGGTGCAGGCTCGGCCGGCGGGAACAGTCCCTTCTCCAGCCCCACCAACACCGCCACCTGCTACGGGGGAGCAAATTTCTCGGCCGGGGATCCCGCTTGCGTGCTTCCGCCCGACAGCGCGACTTCGCCAAATCAAGGCAGCCCATTCCTCCGTGCCGCTGCAGCCCACAACCCACGAATTCTGCAGTTGGGTCTAAAGTTCATCTTCTAAGCAGAGGTGCCCTTGAAGAAGGGGAAAGCAAGAAAATCCCGGCGCGAGAATGAGCGCCGGGATTCTTCCTTGCACCAAACCGAGAACTGAGAACCGAGAACTGAGAACCGAACCTGAAGCCTACTGCCGAGACCCCAAAGCCTCTCTCGCCTGCGCCGGCACCACCGCCAACCCCCGTTCCAGATCCGCAATCAGATCCTCCACATTCTCAATCCCCACCGACAACCGCACCACCTGCTCCGTCACTCCCATCTTCTCCCGCTCCTCGGCGCGAATCATTGCATGCGATGTAATCACTGGGATTGTCACCAGCGAATCCACTCCTCCCAGGCTCGGAGCCAGCGTGAATAGCTCCAGCGCCTCCGCGAACCGGCAAGCATCTTCGCCCGTGCCTTCCACCTCGAAGCTCAGCACGCCTCCGCCGCCCCGCATCTGTTCCATCGCCAGCGCCCGCTGCGGGTGTCCCTCCAGAAACGGATAGCTCACGCTCCGCACCTTGGGATGCCCCTGCAGAAACTGTGCCACCCGCAACGCGCTCTCGTTCTGCCGCTTAACCCGCAGCGCGAGCGTCCGGATCCCCCGCAGCAACAGCCACGCCGCATGCGGATCCATGTTGCACCCCAGGGTCGTCCGCGTCGCATGAATCGTCTGGATCAGATCCCGCCGCCCCGCCACCACGCCGCAAATCAAATCCGAGTGCCCCGCAAAATACTTCGTCCCCGAATGCATCACCAGGTCAATCCCATACTCAATCGGCCGGCAATTGATCGGCGTGGAGAACGTGCTGTCAATCAGCGTAATCACGCCACGCTCCCGCGCCAATGCCGATACCCGCTTCAGATCAACCACGCGCAACGTGGGATTCGTCGGCGACTCCAAATGCAGAATCTTTGTATGCGGCCGCATCGCCCGCGCGTGCTGCTCGTAGTCCGTCGTATCCACCAAAGTCGTCTCCACTCCGAACTTCGGGAGCCATTGGGTCAGAAATTTCGTCGCACCCCCGTAAATGTCCCGTTGTGCAACGATATGATCCCCGCTCTTCACCAGCGCCAGAATGGAGGTCGAAATTGCCGACATCCCCGAAGCAAACAGCAAAGCCGCATCCGCACCTTCCAGTTCCGCAATCGCCGACTCCGCCACGGTGTTCGTCGGATTCCCATACCGCGTATAGAACATGTCGGTATGCGTGGCCCGCAACTGCTGCTCGTTGTCGGTCACCTCAAACGTCGACGTCTGGTAGATCGGCGTAGAAAGCGGCCCATTCTTCTTGTGCAGCTCCGTCCCGCCCCGTACCGCCTCGGTCTCCTGATGTCGCGAATGCTTTTTCATGTGGACTCCCACAGAGAATTTGGGTGCCTCCCCATCAGGCGAGCAATTCTTTCGGCCCCCCTAAAACCTGTCATCGTGTGCCTCAAAATCTGTCATCCTGAGCGCGATGAGGCGCCAGCCGAACGAAGTCGAAGGACCCCGTGTCCCTCTCTACTACCACCAGCCTCAACGGGCTTTTCCACCACGAATTTCAACCAGCGCCTTGATAGGCATCAGCCAATTCCCGCGCGCCCCTCAGCATAGCTGCCGCTCCAACCTCGGGCAAGCAAAACTCACTCCTGCCGCTCTCGCAACCCAACACAACCGCATTGCTATAATCCCCGCCATGGACACCGGCCTGCGCAACCGCGTCGCCATCGTCGCCGCCTCCAGCCAGGGCATCGGACTTGCCACCGCCCACGCCTTCGCAGCCGAAGGCGCCCGCATCGCCATGTGCGCCCGCAATCTCGAAGCCCTCACCGCCGCCGCCGACAAAATCCGTCAGCAACACCACGCCGAAGTTCTCGCCGAGCCCCTCGACGTCTCCGACCCCGATGCCGTGCACCGCTTCGTGGAAGCCGTCGTCGCCCGCTACGGCGCCGCCGACATCTGCGTCACCAACGCCGGCGGCCCACCCGCCAAAAGTTTCCTCGCTACCACGACCGCTGATTGGCGCAGCGCCATCGACGCCAACTTTCTCAGCGCCGTCTACTTCGCCCGCGAAGTCATCCCCCACATGCAGAAACGCCGCTGGGGTCGCATCATCACCCTCACCTCGATCACCACAAAGCAGCCCGTCGCCGACCTCGTGCTCTCCAACGCCGTGCGTGCCGGGGTTGTCGGTCTGGTCAAGAGCCTCGCCAACGAATTCGGCAAAGACGGAGTCCTCGTCAACAACGTCGCCCCCGGTTTCACCGCCACCGATCGCCTGAAACAGCTGGCCAAAGCGCGCTCCGCCGCCTCCGGCCAATCGGAGGAAGATCTCTTCGACGCCTGGGCCTCCGAATCCGCCCTGCGCCGGGTCGGCGAGCCGCGCGAGGTGGCCGACGCCATCGTCTGGCTCGCCTCCGAACGCGCCTCCTACATCACCGGCCAAACCATCCTGGTAGACGGCGGCGTCTACAAAGGCCTGTGAACGCCCCACACGCACTGCACCTCGCAGCAGTGTTAGACTCTAGCCGTTCTGCGCAAAGAATGTTGGCGCGAAAGACGGGAAGGGCACGACTTTCAGTCGCGCCGCTTTAGTCGTCGACGTTAGCTCGTGCTTTAGCCCCTGAGATGAGTTCTTACTACGATTCGAGCATTATCCTGAAGCCGCCGAGGGCAAACGGGGACCCACATGCCAAAATCCAAGCAACCCAAATCCAAACCCCCAAAAAAGAAATCCCGCTCCGCCCGCTCATCCGTAAAGCTCTCCGCCACCGTCGCCAGACGGCGCTCGCAGAAAGCCGACCTCAAACACGTCGCCTGGAGCGCGGTCGAACTCGAAGACCTCACCCCGCTCCTGCAGCGCCAGCTGGTCGTCGGCGGCGATATCATGGTCTCCCGCGTGCTCCTGAAAAAAGGCTGCGTCATTCCCCTGCACAGCCACTACAACGAGCAGTTCAGCTACATCCTCGAGGGCGCCCTCAAGTTCTGGATCGACGGCCGGGAAATCGTGGTCCACGCCGGCGAAGTCCTCACCATCCCCCGCAACATGCCCCACAAAGCCGAGGCCCTCGAAGACACCGTCGACCTCGACATCTTCCACCCCCCGCGCGCCGACTGGATCAACAAAACCGACCAATACCTGCGCCGGGAAAACAAATAGCACTGCTTCCCAAAGCGCAGGTCCCAAAGCGCAGGTCCCCAAAACCTTGTCATTCCGACGCCGAGCGCAGCGCAGGCGGAGGAATCTGCTTTTCGATCCCCACGATCCTCAGGGGAACCACTCTGCTCCGCGTTCTCGGCGGCAGTTCTCCGCGACCTCTGCGGTTAAACGCTGTTTCTCCGCTTTTCCCGCAACCACACCTCGATGGGAAAAGTTCCACCTCAAGTAACCTCTCCCAAGCGCCCCCAGATGCTACGCTAGTATTGCGCCACACGGCGAACCCAACAACCCAGGCTCCATGACCCACTCAACGCTACCCGAAACCCAAGCCCCCTCCCGCCTGCGCTGTATCCAGTGCGGCTACGAGGCCGACCATGCCGCCGCGGATTTCCGCTGTCCCAACTGCGGCAACTTGTTCGAGGTCGCCTTCCCCGGCTGGCAGACTCCCCAGGGACTCAAAGCCGCCGGCTACACTGCCCAAGCGCTCAAGGATTTCTGGCGCGACCGCAAGTCCTCGCTCGCGCCCGCCGACACCAGCGGCGTCTGGCGCTTTCGCGAATTGCTTCCCAGCCTGAAGCCCGGCTACGACCCCATCACGCTGCGGGAAGGGAATACCCCCCTCTATGATCTCCCGCGCTGTGCCCGCGCCGCTGGAGTTCGCGCCCTCCAGGCCAAGCATCTGGGCATGAACCCCACTGGCTCTTTCAAAGACACGGGCATGACCACCGCCGCCTCCTTCGCCCGCCAGAAAGGTTTTCGCTGGGTCGCCTGCGCCTCCACCGGCAACACCTCCGCTTCTATGGCTGCTTATGCCGCCCGCGGCGGCATGCGGAGCCTCGTCCTCATTCCCGACGGCAAAATCTCTTGGGGTAAGCTCTCGCAATCGCTCGACTATGGCGCCGTCACTTGCCAACTCCGCACCGACTTCGATGGATGCGTCAAAGTCCTCAACGAACTCGTCAAGCGCAGGCCCATCTACCTGCTCAACTCGGTCAACCCCTATCGCCTCGAAGGCCAGAAAACCGCCGCCATCGAACTCCTCGAACAGCTCAACTGGCAGCCGCCCGACCACCTTATCGTTCCCGGCGGAAATCTGGGCAACTCCTCCGCCCTCGGAAAAGCATTGCTCGAAATGAAGGACCTCGGCCTCATCGCGCGCCTTCCGAAACTCTCCGTGATCCAGGCTGAAGGCGCAAACCCGTTCTATCGCAGCATCCGCGAGCATGGCGGCAAGACGCTCGTTCCCACTGCAGCCGACACGCTGGCCACCGCCATCCGCATTGGTAACCCTGCCTCCTGGAAAAAGGCGCTGCGCGCAGTGCAGGCAACCCAGGGTTTGGTCGAACAGGTGAGCGAAGTCGAAATCGCACTGGCCAAAGCCGAAATTGGCTCCGACGGCGTAGGCTGCGAGCCCGCATCCGCCGTTACTCTCGCCGGACTGAAGAAGCTGGTCCAGCAAGGATTCGCCCAGCCCGACGAAACCGTCGTCCTGGTCCTAACCGGCCACGTCCTCAAAGATCCGGAGTTCACGCTGAAGTTCCACCGTGGCGACCTCTTCACTGGCACCGCGCAGGAAAAAGACGCCGCCGCGCTAGTTCCCCAGCAGCGCGCCCCTTTCGTCCTCGACGCCACTGTCGACGCCGTGCTAAAGACGCTCGACCAGTTCGAAGCCAAGGACGAAAACGCATGACGGTGCCTTACCGTCATCCCAGGCCTTCGCGCTTCTTTGCGCCCTTTGCGGCAGTTCCTTTGCGATCGGAGCCTGCCCTGAGCGGAGTCGAAGGGCGGTTAAAGTCCTTTCTCGGACTTCATGCCCGGACCCAACACTAGAATGCCGAAAACTAAATCCCCCGCGTTCTTCCGCATCACTCTCCCCGCCACCTCCGCCAACCTCGGCCCGGCCTTCGACGCCGCTGCGCTCGCCTTCAATCTCCACCTCACCCTCGAAGCCCGCCCCGCGCTCCACGACTCCATACAGGCCACTGGCCGCGACGCCGACATCTGCGGCAAAGTCGACAACCACCTCATCCTCACCACCTACCGCGAGGTCCTCTACAACAACGGCAAGTCCCCCGAACCCCTGGCCCTCACCATTCACAATGACATTCCCATCGGCAAAGGCTGCGGATCGTCCGCCGCCGCCCGTCTCGCCGGCATCGCCCTCGCCGATCACTACGGCAAACTCCGCTGGACCGACGCCCAGATCGTCGGCGAAGCCTCCCGCCGCGAGCATCACCCCGATAACGCCTCCGCCTGCTGGATGGGCGGCCTCACCGTAGCCCGTATGTCTGGAGAAGCCGAAGCCCAAGTCGCCCGCATCCATCCGAAAGGGAAGTGGCCGCTCCTGCTCGCCGTTCCCCCCGCCCCGCTCTCCACTGAAGAGGCCCGTCGCGTGTTGCCCCCGCAATATTCGCGCGCCGACGCGGTGATCAATATTCAAAACTCCATGCTTCTGCTGGCCGCTTTCACGCAAGGCAAGCCCGGACTTCTCACCGCCGCTCTTGGCGACCGCATTCACCAGCCCTACCGCGCGCGGCTCTGCCCCTTGCTGCCCGCGCTGCAGGAACTCGCCGGAACGCGCGGCATCCTCGGCGCCGTGCTCAGCGGCGCAGGCCCCTCGGTCCTGATTTTTCTGGATCCCCGCGCGAAAACGCCTGCCAAAAAAATCGCCGCCCAGGTGGCGGCGCATCTTGCCAAGAAAAATCTGACGGCCGAACTCTTCCTCACCGCGATCGCCGAAAAAGCCCTCGCCGTCACTCGCTGAAGCCCGCGCTTCCCCATCCCCTGGTCATTCCGACGCGCGAGCGCAGCGAGACAGAAGGAATCTGCTGTTCATCGAGGTACGGAAAACTGCTGGCTGGTCTTCGTGGAAGGGAACGCCCTTCGCAGCCTGCCGCAAAGCTCGTTTTGAAGGGGCCCGGCTTCCAGCCGGGCCTCACGGCCCGCGAAATCAATACCGGCTTTAGCCGCTGAGGTTTGCTCGTAGCCAATAAGGTCACTTTTTTCCGCAACCTATTCAGTCGTGCCGCGAATTCTCTAGGAATTGTTGGTGCTTCAGCGCCTGAGGTGAGATTTGCTCAAAACACGCACTTAACCACGGTCTTCCCGCGCCGTGAGAGTGCGAAGGTAAATCCGGGACGGCCGCGGGACTCCATTACTCTCGACGCAGCTGGCGGCGACCGGTGAGCCCCTAAAACCGCCGCCCTTCAACGAATCAAAAGACCGTCCCTAGTTCGCCTGCCCGCTCTCCAGTTCCGCGTAAACGCTCGAACAGTGCGTTTCGAAGCTCACCTGCGGCTCCCGCGCTGCCCGTGCCGGATACGATTCCACCGCCAGGAAGTAACTCAGAATCTCGTTCTCCACCTCGCGGCGCCGGGCTTCTTCAACCAGATCAATGCTTGATTTCGACATCACAACTCCTGTCCGACCTGTGCACCAAGCGCATAGTTCCTCGCTCAGTGCGCTGAATTTCAGATCTTTCGATCGGGGGAAGCCCAAGACTAGTTCCTGCGCCACCGACTCGTAAATGGCACTGCCGTGCTAGGGGGATCCCCTGCGGTGACGACACCTTGTCATTCCCACACGCGAGCGCAGCGAGACAGGAGGAATCCGCTGTTCATCGCTCCGCTGCGACCGGCAAAAGGGAGTTCCACAACCGGGGAGTCAAAACTGCAGAAGTCACGGAAGAACGAGGGCTCCGTATCAGGGCGCGCCTTCAGGTGCGCCGTAACCACACAAGAATCAAGCCGGCTTTAGCCGCTGTCCCGCGACTCTCTCGAGCGGCTGCGCATAGGAAGGACACGAACTTCGCACCTTGCCGAGATTCTTCCTCACACTGACTACGACCGACTCCCATTCTCTTGTCATTCCGACGCGCGAGCGCAGCGAGGCAGGAGGAATCTGCTGTCCTAACAGGGATGGCAACACTCGAAGCCCAGTTCTTGAAGGGAAAGGGCCCGACTTCAGGCGGGCCAAATGCGGTTCAGAATGCGTCGCGCTTTAGCGCCTGAGGTTTGCTTTGACCGGACTCACCCCCGGCTCGCCGGTGGCACGATCCCGTTGTGTCGCAAATACACGGCCATTTGTCCATAGTGATCGTAACAATGCCCCACCGTCAGCGTCGCAATCCCCAGTCGCGTGATCGTGCTCTGTCCCCCCGGACTCTTGATGGACTCCGTCGCGTTCGCAGCGTTGATCGTCTTGATCGCCTTGTGCAAGTAGGCAAACGAATCTTTCAGGTACTGCATAATCTGCGCTTTGGTCTTCACCGACGCCGGCCCCGCCTCCCCGTTCGTATCCGGAGGCTTCACTTGCAAAATCGCTGCGCCAAACTGGTAGTTGTCCGCGGCCACATGCTTTACCTGCTCAGCGAAAGTCCGCACCCCTTTGAACTCACCGTCGGTGGGAGCGTACCCATACTTGTCTTCCGGCATCGCGTCGGCCAATGGCACGAACTCTTCTTCGACGTTCGTCAATGCCCGATCCAGAACCTGCGCGACCGTACGCGGCGTCTCCGGCTTCGGCATCTGCTGTCCAACCGCCGCGGTCCCACTCACCGCGAGCAATAAACCGATGGAAGCAAAGATTGTCTTCATTCCGTTCTCCCGATCCTGTCTATGGTTTCCTTCGTGTCCTTAGTGCCACCGTAGTGTCCTTCGTGGTAAAGATTTTCTCCGCGCTCTCCGCGGAGTCGCTCTGCGTCCTCTGCGGTTAAAGGCTGTTGTTCGACCCACAGCCGGACCTCATGTGTCACCGATGAACGACGAGCGACGGACGACTCGAGACTGCTTTTCAATCCCTCACCACCGAAGGTGCCATCGCCAGATGCTGCGCGCTCAGCCGGTGGCGCCGGATCGTCAAAAGTCCCGCCAGCAGCGCCAATGCCGAGCAGGCCAGCGTGTTCGGCAACCCCACCCGCCCCGCCAGCGCGCCCCACATTGTACTGCCGATTGCCATCCCTCCCTGCAAAACCAGCAAATACACCGATAGCGCCCGGGCTCGCACCCACGACGGAGACATCGTCTGTGCAGCTGTGTTCAGGCACGCCAGAATCCCGATCCACGCCCCTCCCGCCGTCGCCATCACCAGGCATAACAGCCCAAACTCGTGCGTCTGCCCCGCCGCGAACGTCATCCCCGCGAATATCACGATCGCCGCCCCCACCAGCCCATCCACTGAGAGCTTCCGCCGCAGGCGTGGCAAGATCGTCGCCCCCATCAGGGCGCCCACTCCGAAACAGCCCAGCAGGACGCCGTATCCACGCGCGCCAAACGGCTGCGCCAGAATCGGCAGCAGCGCCAGCAACGCGATCGCTCCCACGCTGAACGCGCCCGTCCGGATCAGCACCGACCGCACCAGCTCCGATCGCCTCACATACTCCAGTCCACTGCCAATCGCCTCCCACAGCGCTTCCGTCTCCACGCGCTCGGTGGGAACGCGCTTCCACCGGTACAGAACGAGGATCACGCCGAAGAACGACAGCGCATTCAACAAGAACGCCGTCCCCGACCCCGCCCACGCGATCACCATCCCGCCCAGCGCCGGCCCCACCGCGCGCGCCACATTGAACCCCGCCGAATTCATCGCTACCGCCGCCGCGTGTTGTTCCGGAGGTACCAACTCCGGCGTGATCGCCTGCCACGCCGGATCGTTCATCACCGCGCCCAGCCCCAGCGCAAACGTGAAGCCCAGCAGAATCCACGGCGTCACCACGTGAAACAAAGTCAGCACTCCAAGCGCGCCCGACGCCAACACCATCCATCCCTGCGCCACCAGCAGAAAGCGCCGCCGGTCCACCATGTCTGCCAGCGCTCCCGCTGGCAGGATCACCAAGAACACCGGCAACGCCACCGCTGCTTGCACCAGCCCCACCATCAGCGGGGACATGGTGAGCACAGTCATCATCCATCCCGCACCCACCGCCTGCATCCATGTTCCGATGTAAGAGACGATCGCCGCAATCCACAGCGCTCGAAACAGCGGCTCGCGCAGCGGCGCCCAAGCGGAAACACTCGCATCCGACAAACTCGTCGGCGCCGGTGCGGGCGTTTTCACCATCTCGGCCATCTAAGCGGAAACCCCCTCCCGGGTCGGATCGGAGCCAGCGCCGAACGGCCACTCGCTTTGCTTCCACGCGCGGATCAGGTAAATCACAATCCCCAGAATCAGCAGCACGATCGCGTACCGGATTTCCTTAAGCGCGTTCACGCGCACAAACAGGATATAGCTGAAGCCAATCGAAGCAATCAAAGCCGGGAGAGGATACAACCACATGCGGAACGGTCGCGGCATCTCGGGCCGCCGAATACGCAGAACGATCACCCCAATCGCCTGCACCAGGAACTGCAGCATGATCCGGATCACGACCAGCGCCGCGATCACGTCCGCCAGCCGCAGAAAGCAGAACAGCGCCGCCACCGCTCCCAGGCTCACCAGAGAAACGTACGGAAACCGGCCCTCAGGATGCACCCGCGCAAACACGCGAAAATAATTTCCGTCCAACGCCGCCGCATACGGAACCCTCGAATATCCCAGCATCAGGGAAAACACCGACGCGAACGCCGTCCACATCACCAGCACCGTGACCAGTTGGGCCGCCCACGCCCCGTACACCTTCTGCATGAACACCGAAACCACGTACAGCCCGCTGTTAGCGCCGTTTGCGGCGACCATCTCCCGCCACGGCACCACCGCCAGGATGCTCAGGTTCATCAGAATATATAGACCGCCCACCAGCAAAATCGATAGCAGCAGCGCCCGCGGAATGGTGCGCCCAGGATCCTTGACCTCATCGCCCAGAAAACAGACGTTGTAGTAGCCCCAATAGTCATACGTCCCGATCAGCATGGCGCTGCCCAGCCCATGAAAAAATCCCCGCGACAGCGTGAAAGCGCCCGGAGGAAAATCAAACGCGCGCGCCGGGTTGAAGTGTGTCAGCCCCGCGAAGATAATCCACCCAATCGTTCCCATCACCACCACCCACAACACCTTGGAAAGCTTGCCAATCGTGGTGATTCGCCGGTACAGCAGCAGCACCGCCAGCAGGCACATCCCCAGCGCAACCAGAGTGCCGCTGTTCGCCACCCAGCTCATCTGCAGATTGCCGAGCAAGGGAAGATGCCAGTTGCCGGTCCGCGACAAATAAACGTGTTCCAGCCCCGGCCAGAAGTAGGCCGCATAGCCCGCCAACCCCAGGCATCCGGACGCGATCGACAGCGGCGCGCTGAACGACAGCTGCCAGATAAACAAAAACGAAATCAGGCGCCCCATCCTGTTCGGCCCGTAGATCTCCCGCAAATATCGGTACGACCCGCCCGATCCCGGCATCGCCGCGCCCAGTTCCGCCCACACCAGCCCGTCGCAGATCGCAAATCCCGCTCCCAGCACCCATCCCAGCATCGCCTGCGGCCCGCCCATCGCGCTCACGATGAGCGGCATCGTAATGAACGGCCCGACCCCAATCATGTCGAGCATGTTGAGCGAAACCGCGCTTCCCAGTCCCATCCCCCGAATCAGCTGCGGCGAAGCCTGGTTCGAGCTCTCGACCTTCGCGCCCTGATTCGATGTCTGCATGACATGAGACGATGGAGCAACAAAGCATTGACCACTCACCAGTAATCTGTCATCCCGAGCGAAGAGAGGCGCCAGCCGAACGCAGTCGAGAGCCTGCCCTGAGCGCAGCCGAAGGGGACCCTGTGTTCCTGCGCAACCAACCTTCGTGCTACCTTCGTACCCTTCGTGGTAGAGCTCTTCGCGCAGTGTGGATGGCCCCACTCCCACAAGAATTTCTCTGCGTCCTCTGCGCTCTCAGCGCTCTCGGCGGTTAAAAGCTCTTCCGCCGCACTACACTGACCCTCTCACAACGACGGCTGCCCTACCGCCCCGCCGCCAACAGATTCACATACAGCCGCACCGCCCCCGGCACCCCCGGGGGCAGCTGCCGGAAGAACGCATACCCCGTGTAGATGTACACACCCTTCCCGTACTTCGCCATCAGCAACCCACCCTTCAAACTGTCCTCCCCCGGATCGTGCGATGCCAGCAGCGCCGTGTACTTGTCATCCCACTTTTCCATGAAGTACAACCCGCGCTCCTGCACCCACCCATCGAAGTCGCGGTGTGTAATTTCATTCGGGAAATGAAACACGCGTTCCTGCGGCGCCAGCATCTCCACCGGAGCCTCCTCCACCGACACCCGCCCCCGCCCCAGGGTCACCGGATACGGCGCAAACGATCCCCCATTAAAGTTCCCCACGTCGGCCTCGTACTGCACCACCAGCGTCCCGCCTGCCGAAACGAACTCCAGCAGCTTCCTGTTATTCGCAACGACGTCTTTCTGCGTATCGTAAGCGCGAATCCCCAGCACGATCGTCTGATACTTCCCCAGATCCTCCGAAGCCAACTTCTCCGCCGGAACCATCGCGACATCCAACCCCACCTGCCGCAGCACCGTCGGAATGTCGTCCCCCGCGCCCATGACGTAGCCGATCCTCAGGTCGGTGGGCACCTTTACGTCCACGACGCTCACCCGTTGTACCGCTGGCTGGTAGTAGTAGACGCTGGCAAGGTCTTCGCGCGTTACCAGGCTGTAGCCCTCGGTGTAGTTTGCGCCCTCCGATTCGAGTGCCGCGCTCAACTCGAAGCGTCCCTCACGTAACTCTCGAGGGAGAACCTCGAACTGGAAATCCTGAGTGTCGGCGCGATGCTTGAGGCCGACTGCAACGGAAGATGGTTCAACCCGCCATCCGCTCGGAGCATTCAGACGCAACACGCCAGCTGCATGCCCAGATACATTGCAGCTCACGCGCACCGTAACCCGGCTGCTCTTGCCGTTCTCCACGGGAATGATTTGAGTCCCCGGTTCGAGCGACACCGAAAACGCTGGCACGACCGCAACATCTCTCTTGCGCTCCTGACCGCCCCCTTCGGCAAACGGAACCATCACTGTCGTTGAAATCTCGCCCGCAGGACCGGCCGCGCCGCGCACCTGGGCGCCGAAGACCGAAACCTCGGTGTCGCGGTGAAGGTGATACTTGAGCCATGCCCTCAGCGGAGGCGGCGGGAAAGGCAAGGTTGCAAACCGTTCATCGTCGACGCGGTTGACCCCCTCGGTTTCCGGATTGCTCCGATGCCAGTAAGGCCGCGTGGACACTGCCTCCTTCGAAACCCGCACGGCGAACTTCACCGTGCCATCCTTCCCCAGGTCGACGGCGTTCTTTAGTGGCCTCTCGATGTGTTGGATCGTGAATTCGTGATTACTCAACCCCGCGTCGTCGATCAGGATAGTGCGCTTCGACCGATTGCGAATCGTAACCGCCACCGTGAAATCCTGCCCGGGAGAGACCGCCGTCAGCGCCTCTTGCTCACCGGCCAGACTGCCCTTTGCGCCCGGGTGCGCAACAACGCTCGCTTCGAGCGAGACGCCCAGAGCGAGGTTGATGGCGTGCGCCGCCTGATCCCGCTTCTCGCGGAGTCTTTGAAGAATGTCCGACTGCTGGTCCACCTCCAACTCGCTGTGTTCGATTCGCGAAATCAGTGTCTCCAGCTTGTTTCGCGCCAGGAACAGCGGACCCAACGCCGCGCTCGGTTCTTTCTCACTTCGCCGCGTCGCGTCCTTGATGTTGTCTGCGATCTCAACCAGCCCTCCCCGCAACCACGGCACCTTCCCCTCATCCGCTCCCAACCGCCCCGCCAGCCCCGGCAGCGAGGTATCAATCCCGTCAAAAAAATCCTGCTCGTGCCCATCTTTCCCCGCCGTCGGCGGCAACACCGAATCCACCAGCCGGTAGAACGCATAGTGCGGTCCCGCATCCACCGACCATCCGCCCGCCCCTTGCGACAGCTGGTGCCGCAACCCTTCCATCGCAAACTGGATGTAAGTCATCCCCAGATCGGGATCGCGTTCCCCCGTGCTCAACTTCACCGTGTAGTTCTCCGGCGCGCATTCGCTACTGCGGAACGGGCACACGTTGTCGAAGTAAAACTTCTGCGCCTGCCATGGCAGCAATCCTTCCGCAATCTGCTCCGGAAATCGCTTCGCATCGGCTGCCGCCCGAAACGCCTCGCGCGACACAATTCCCGACGCCTGGTGATTCCCATGCCCATCCCGGTCCGTCCCCTGGAACCGCGACACCAGCACATCCGGCCGGAACGTCCGGATCACCCGCACCATGTCCCCAAGCGCCACGTCATGCCCATTCCACTTCTGAAACGTCTCGTCCGGATTCTTCGAAAACCCGAAGTCCGCCACGCGCGTGAAGCGCTGCTCCGCTCCGTAGTATCGGTCTGAGGCGGTCAGTTCCAAAGTCCGCAGCACTCCCAGCACATCGAACAGGTTGCTGCCTACCTTATTTTGTCCGCCTTCGCCGCGGTTCAGCGTGAGCAGTTCCACGGTGTCGCCTTGCCCGCGCGACTCCAGCGTCATCATGCCGCCGTCCTCATCATCCGGATGAGCCGTGGTATGCAGCAGCCGCGCGGTCGTGCTCAGCCGCTTCAGCATCAGCCGCAGCCCAGCTGCACCCGTATCCTGTGGCAGGGGATCCGACGGCCGCGCGCTTTCAGCAGCCTTCAGGCCGTTTGTTCCGGAAATAAGAATGAGAGAAAAGAAAACGACGACAACGCAACGGGCCCACCCACGCCGCGTCGCCTTCTGGAGGGTCTTCGGATCGATCATGTCTTCTAGTAGATGGGTTCCCGAGTGTGCCGGACGCAAGTTTCTAGCAGAACCCCGGGGAGCGCAAACCGTGCACAGGCGCAAGTCGCAACCATTCGAAACGTGGCCGGGTACGTCACTCGAGTCGGGCCGTTCAAGGAAAGCGCACGACTTTGCACATTTTCGACGTAGAGACTCCCAGGTTCGTATCAGGGCGCGCCTTCAGGCGCGCCGTAGAGCGCGAAAATACAACCGGCTTTAGCCGCGGTCCCGACCCTATCCCGAACGCCTGCTGAAGGCAGAACGGGAAGGGCACGACTTCACTCGCGCCAGACAGAGGAATCCGATCACCCTTGTCATTCCGACGCGCGAGCGCAGCGAGGCAGGAGGAATCTGCTTCTGATCGTCCGCGACGCTTAGCCGCTGAGGTCTGCTAGCACCGAAATCACTCTTTCGCAACCTCTTCAGTCGTCCACAACACCGCTAAATAGAACCGGGATTCAGCCCCTGAGGTTTTGTTGCACAGTGCGCTCCGGTAAGCCCTCTCAACGCGATCCGCCCCTCACTCCCCCTGCGCCAGCAGCGGCTGCTGGCAGAAGCGCGCCGCTTTCAATAAATCCGCAAACTCCGGCGTAGCCCGCAGCCGGTCCAGCAGCGGATCATTTTCCAGCGCCGAGTACGCACAATAATTCTGCTCGATCGCCATCCGGATCATATGCAGCGCCGCATCCTTCTTTCCCGCCAGGGCCAGCACCGACCCTTGCTCGTACGCCGCCTCCGGATCATCGCCCGCCGCGAGCGACCTGGCATCTTCCTGCGCCATCCGATCGAGTTCCGACGCCGGCCGCAAGCCTAGGGCGGCCTCTAAGAGGTCACGATGATAGCGCGCGGCCCCCGGCATCTTCTTTACCGCCTCACGGGCCTCGTTCACTTTCCGCTCGCGCAGCAGGATCGACGGCAGCGCAAAACTCGCCCACTCCGACCCCGCGTCCAGCCGCACAAACTCCCGCGCCTTTACGGTGTCCCCCATGTAAAGAAACGCCCAGGCGCACGATCGGAATAGATAGTTCCCCGGATCCAGCTTCGCCGCAGTGTCGCACTCGCGGGTTGCCTCTTGCAGCATGCCTGCATAGCGCAGCACATAACCCAGCGTAAAGTGCGCCTGCGCGCTCTGCGGTCGTTTCTTTACCAGCGCTCGCGCCTGCTGGTACGCCTTTTCCAGTTCTCCGCGCTCCACCCGGTTAATAATCAGTTGCCCCGCAGCGGAAAGCAGATTTGGATCGAGCGCCAGCGCTCGCTCATAGTCCGAGCTCGACTTCTGGAAAGCTTCGTCGCCCCCACTGGAATATTGTGAGTCGAAGTAATAACGCTCTCCTAATGCCTCCCACGCCGGTGCGTAACTGGCATCCAGCGCAACGGAGCGCTCCAGCATGGCGATCGCTTCCTTGTTCGGCTTCTCGTCACGGGTGTTGGGCACGCTGCGCAAGAACAGGTCGTAGGCCTCCTGATTCTTGGGCCGTGTGCTGGTCTCAAGAAGCTCATTTCCCGTGCCCAGCGTCGGCAGCAATCCTGCGCGCACCTGCTTGGCCAGCGCATCCTGCAACGCGATGTAATCCTGGCTCGGCGCCGTGATCGGATTGCTCTGCCAGGTCACGCTGTTCGACGTCACGTTCACCGCCTGCAGCGTCACCATGATTTTGTTGCCCTGCTTCATGTAATGCCCGGTCACGATGTCGGCCACGTGCAGATCTCGCCCCGCCTGCTGTGGATCCACGTCCGCGCTCACATACTTCCGCGTGCTGCCCGTCGGGCGCACATCGAGTGTGCGGTTGTAGGTCAGCACCGACGCAACCTCATCCGCCAGCGCGAAGCGCAGGTACTCCAGCCCGCTGTCATTGGTCATGTTCTGCAGCGGAAGCACCGCGATCGTGTTCGCGGCCACCTCTGGCGC
>Ga0307479_10001536_pt1 | contig 21067 bp, 19 predicted proteins | sample atmos_gasesECM4C_FD_203743 | JGI IMG/M metagenome (GOLD analysis project Ga0307479, IMG submission 203743) | Hardwood forest soil microbial communities from Morgan-Monroe State Forest, Indiana, United States - atmos_gasesECM4C_515 | ecosystem: Environmental > Terrestrial > Soil > Temperate...
GGCGCAGCGGCTGGGCGTACTACTTCGCTCATTCACCCAGCCGTATCAGCCTTCCCCGAAAGGGGGGCGGGTCGGCCTGCGCATCGTCCTTTTCGAGGCTTGCTCGGCGTTCACTCGCGTTACGGCCTGCACACTCGCGCTGTCACCGTATATCGTGACACGCTAACCAGAGGCTTCAGCCACTTCGTTACCTCCATGACTGCTCCGGTTGCTTCCGGCTGGAGCGGTTGCCGGGTGGGACTTGCACCCACTGGAAAGCGCCGCCTTTGCACGGCGCACCCCCGATCAACGGACATTCTCAGAGTCCGTCGGCATGTCCCAAAAGTGCCATTAGCGCATGGCTCAGCGCGTCGCTCTTTGCGCGCAGGCTGCAGCTGCTATCCTGTTTAGACACCGCGCCTGGATCGGTGTATCCGCCGCCCCAGGGCAACGAGTTCGGCAACGAGCCAGGCTAGGAAAAGGGGAACGATCACGATGCCCGCAATCGCATCCCAGTGCACCATGAGGAAGACAGTAGTGCCTACACACGTAGGATCGGCCGTGAAAGAGCAATAAAGTCTCCAAGCTGCGATCCAGGTTTCGTTCCAGAACGCCAGCAGACCGCCCACGATCACCCAAATAACTGATGCCAACACGCCGAAACGTCTCCAGCGTTTGATTTGCATGCTCTCGTTCCCTGCCACTCACCATTGTGATCGAGGACAAGCCTCCCCAGCAATATCTCAGTTGGGTCAACGGACTCGTGCAAGCGCAGGAAACAGCAAATCCCCGCCCGACTACAGCCGGGCGGGCACAAAATTTGGCCTGGTGGGCGTCGATTGTATCACGGACATCGCCCGGCGGCCTATTCGTATGCTGGCTCTTGGAAGAAACCGATTTTCTACGGCAGCCTTTTGATCCAAAGATTACCAACCATCGTAACCGCCGCCATCCCAACCGCCGCGGCCCCTGCCCCAACCGCCGTAGTAACAGCACGGCGGCGGAGGCGGCGGAGCCCAGACTTGACAGCCGCAGCCGCGCCAACCGGCGTTGTCCCAACCGCCACCGCCCCAACCGCCACCGCCGCCCCAAGGCCCGCCGCCCGCCCGACCCCAGCCACCCGCACCAATGAACGCAGAACCAAGGAGCGCAGGACCAAGGAGGAAACCAAATGCTTCGGCCTTGGTGGGAATGGAGGCAGCAGCAAGTGTAAGAGCTGCTGTGAGCACGACGGCTATCCTGCGTAATTTCAGCATCACGACACGTCTCCCCCTGCTTATTTGGCGGTGAACCCGCACTTGGATTGTAGTTTGCGAACTCAGACCTCAAACAAGGCACGAGCTGGGATTTCCCGCCGCCCATTTTGCGATATCTCGCGGCATGGTGAATCCGAGGACCGTCGTGAGTACCAGTTGCGTCGATTGGCCCGCGTCTGGACCATGTCCGGTCTACCCCCCAAAGCCGACGCCACGTCACGGGTCGGGGTCGTCGCGTACTGAGGCGGTCCGAAGGGGAACGTTAGCCATGAGTCTGCGGTCAAAAACTATGCTATTCCATAGTTTCGTGTACTACCTTGTGGGCGTTGAAGGTGATCTGCTCGCATCCGGCCGTGGATTTCTCGCCATGCGGACGGTGGGCACCGACACCGCCAAATCTCTTTATGGGTGTGGCCGGCGATGATTCGATGGATACGGCGCGTCGCGGTCATTCTGTCCGTCGCGTTCCTCGTTCTGGTCGGCTGCATTGTCGTGGGGTTGGGCTCGCTGCGATTGGCGGCGCACTTCAGGGAAACGGAAGTCGCCTCCGCCGCGGCGCCCGCTGACGGCAAATTCGTAGAGAGTGGTCTCGGACGCATGTTCGTCATGGACCCCGGGCCGGCCGACGGCATTCCGGTGGTTCTGTTTCACGGCACGGCCGCCTGGAGCAAACTCTGGTGGCGGACAACGGCCGCTCTGAAAAAGGATGGCTACAGACCGATCGTTCCGGACCTGCCTCCCTTTGGCTATTCCGAGCGGCGGGGCGGCTACACCCGTTCCGAGCAGGCTTCCCACATCGATGGAATGATGACGGGCCTGGGTGCCGGTCGCGCCGTTATCGTCGGTCACTCCTTCGGTGCCGGTGCCGCGCTCGAATATGTCCTCAGGCATCCGGAACGCACGATCGGGCTTGTCCTCGTCGATGCCGCCCTTGGTCTGACGCAAGAGCCTTCCGATGCGCCGGCGATTCTCGAAAATGGCCCCTTGCGCGAGCTCGTGGTCTCGGCGACGGCCACCAACCCACTTGCGACGCGCTTTTTGCTCTCCAAGCTGATCTATCGGAAGGAAGCGGCCAACAGCGAAACGCTCGAGATCCTCAAGGCCCCGATGCGCGTGGCCGACACCACCTCCCATATTGCGGACTGGTTGCTTTATTTCATGGGCTCCGACCTTTCGGCGTTGAGTTCGTCGCGAGGCGCGGTATCCAAGATTGCGGTTCCAGTCGTGATGATTTGGGGTGACCACGACGACGTCACACCGCTTGCCCAAGCGAACGATCTTCGTTCCCTGATTCCTTCTGCGTCCCTCAAGGTGCTGAACGATGTCGGCCATATTCCGCAGATCGAGGATCCGGACGCATTCAATGCTGCTCTGATCGACGCAATCGGCGAGGTCGTGTCGACCGCTCCGACAGGCCCGCGCGCCGGGCAGAACTAGGCGGGCGCGGAGGATCGACCTGGGATGATCGGAACCAGGATGTGGCTGACGCCCGTTCTGTCGATGTGCAGCGTGGTCGTTCCTGCGAACAACCGCTGCGGCCGATCGCGGGGATCATCGTGCAGAAACGGTCCACATCCGCGCAACTCGTTCTTGAAATTAGACAGTTTCGCGCCCGTCGTTGCCTGCCACTCGTAGTCTTTTCCGCGAATGCTCAGTGCGATGCGGTATCCCCTCGGGACCACGATCGATGTCGGCCAGATCTCGATCGCCAGATCAACGGGGCTGCCTGGTTGCAACCGCTGCACCTCATCATGGGCATGGTAAGGACGGTACGGCCGAGACAATGTTTCATCAAGCTTGCGGTGAGACGCGCGCAGCCAACCCTGTGCCACCGGCGTGTGCGGATCGATCGCGCCCGCAAAGGTCACCTCGCGCAGGTCCGGACTAAAAATTCGGAAGACAAGAAATATATCGGCGTCCTCGGTGCTGGAAGAAATCCGCAGGCCCGCCGCCAGGGGCCCGGTGATCTCGGTGTCTTCGGTGAACGGTCTGGAGATGAAAATCAGTCCGTCGCCCATCGCCGCAAAGCTGATCTCCGCGTCCTCAACGGGCGGCTGCACGGAAAGGGTCTGATCCCTGGGGTCAAGGTAAAACCTGGTCCAAACCGTGGATGGCAGCGGCCAGTCGGTTTCATGCCGCTTGACGAAACGATCGATGTGGCGGACCTGCAGTTGAACTTTCGGCTGTTGTGCCCAATCGTTGGCTTCGCCCTTGAGGTAGAAATCGAAGAATCTTCGCTGCAACTGCCGCCCGTAGTCGGTGTAGAAGTGCGTCCAGTGCTCCAGGCCGTGGCACTCCAGCCACTTTTCCGTTGATGCAGCCCGAATGTAACCTTCGAAATTTCCTCTGCCGTGCAAGCCTTGGCCGCCCCAATTTGCCGCTGACAGAAACGGCACCGTTACCTTGTCCCAGTCTGGCGAGCGCGCCTTGTGGTAATCATCGTCGAGGGGATGAGCGAGAATGTCATCGCCGAAATTCGACCGGTTACGCGCCAATTCGTCGTCCGACATTGTCTCGTCGCCGCAGACCAGCGCACCGGTAACTTGGCTGCGAGGCCCTCTTTCCCCCAGACCGTACTGCACGGTCTTCACCTGCATGTCGTACCAGTTTGCCCAGAACGTCGAAAGAATGCCGCCATGGTGGGTCATGTCGCGATACCAGTCGGCCGCACCTTCCCAGATGCACATGGCCTTCAGATGCGGCGGCTGCAGGGAAGCCACCTGCCACTGGTTGATGGCGTAATAGGAAATGCCATTGAGACCGACACGGCCGTTTGACCAGGGCTGGACGCCGGCCCATTCGATGCATCCATAGAAGTCCTGAGTCTCCCGGGGAGAAAAATGATCGACATGTCCGGGCGAGCGTCCGGTTCCGCGCGAGTCGACCCGCACGCAGACATAACCGTGAGGCACCCACTTTTCCGGGTCGACCACTTCCCAATTCTGATATTTGTTGGTTGAGCCGTAAGCAACGTCAGGATGGCTGGCGATCATGCTTTGCCAGGCACTCGGGTATCCATTCTGAAAAGCGAGCCCCTTTGCATACGGACCATATGTGAGCAGGACCGGCCATTTTCCTGCAGCCTTCGGCCGGAACACGTCTGCGCGCAACACCAGGCCGTCGTCCATGACGATCTCGACATCCCAGTCGATGAGCATGTTGTCCTGCTCTACGGTCTCAGACATTTCCCTGCCCTGCCTTCGCCTCGCATGTCGGCATGTCTCAAAGGTGCCGCGAGCGGAGTACCTCTAGCCTGGCTGCCGCGGCAGCGAATGCTCGAGGAAGAAACGCAGCATTTCTCTCGTGGCGTCCGGTCCTTGCGGATCGGTGTAGGAGCCTGCAGGGCTGCCTCCCGACCAGGCGTGTCCAGCTCCGTGGATATTCCAGTGCTCAAAGATTCCGCGCCCGCTCGCGTCGGTAAGGATCGTGCGGGTATAGGCATGCCCTCCGGCTATCCTCCCGCGATGCACTTGCTTTTGCGTGCTCGTCGCTCTGATCGACTGCTCAAGAATTTGATCGCCGTTGTTCGGATGCACCGTCATGTCGCGATCGCCGTGAAAAACAATGGTCGGGACAACTGGCCCGTCACCCGGAATTACCCTGTCATCGGACCCGCCACCCTGTCGCATGGCGACAAACGCAGAGGGAAGATCGATGGCCGCCCCGCAGGCGAGGCCAGAATGCACGCCGATTGCCGCATACAGATCGTTGTACGTCGCTCCCATGATGGCAGCCGCGGCCGCTCCGGCCGATAGTCCACCGACGTAGACGCGCGTCGGGTCAACCGAATAGTCGCGCATGATTTGGCGAGTGATGCCCGCGATCAGCGAAGGTTCACCTCTGCCCCGCTGCTGGTCGGCCGTACGAAACCAATTCCAGCATTTGGCGTGGTTCGCCTCGCTGCGCTGGGCAGGATAGACCACAAAGCAGGTTTGTTCTTCTGCGATAAAGTTCATCCTCGTACCGGCGGCGAAATCGTCCGGCGACTGGGTACAGCCGTGCAGCATGACCACCAAAGGCAGCGGCTGCCCCTGATAGCGGCTGGGGATGAATAGCCGGTAGGCACGGCTTCCCGCCGGATTGCTGTAGCTGCCTTCGATGAACCTTGCGCCCGCCGGCACGATGTCCGGCGTGGACAATGGGGCGCGCTTGATGACTTTGCGCTGTCGAAGCCCCGGGCGTTCCCTGGGCCGGTCAAACAACGCGCGGAGCAAGCGCGGTTGAGCGGATGTCAGGTGCGGACGATTCTTCTCCTCGATCGTCGTGGCCTTCGCGTCAATGATCGGCGGCTCGCGCCCTGCAAGAGCGGTGCGAGCGGTCGTGCGCGACGTCGCGTCCGGCGCGCTCTCACCGCGCAGCATGCGCTGAAGGAGCGCGGTAGCCTCGACGAGTTGACCCGCGCGCGTGAGGCGTGTGGCTTCGCGTACCATGTCCTGATTCAGCATCGCCGTCACCGCGTCCTGTCGGCGAGAGCGGCCTTGACCGCGGGACTGGCGTGCAAAGCTCCCAGCACCGAGACCGAGGCAATTGCGGCGCGAGCAAGCTCGGGCGTGACATCTTGGGCGATACTGGCAAGGCCCAGAACATTGATGTGCAGCATCTGACCGGCTCGCCGCGCCGCTTCGAGATCCTCGCGGCTGTAGTTCCGCAGGCCGAGGTCCAGACTTTTTCGGGCCGTGGACTGTTTGACGACGTCTGCGTGACGTTCGAGCTGGTTGCGGATTGCCGTTCGAATGAAATCGGTGCGATTCGAGTAGAATCCTTCCTGCACCATTAGATCGACGTGACCAAGGTCGACATAACCGAGGTTGATCGTGATCTTTTCGGTGTCAGCGGGCTTTGGGCGGAGTTCGTGGACATTGTCTGCCATGACTTATACCATCCATATAACATCTGTATGGATGGTATATGGATGTCACAGAGCACTTGTCAAGGCCGCGCTTTGCCGCGATCAGCGGACATCGACCGCTTGATCGCCTTGTCTTCGCAGACCTGAAACTTGAAGAGACCGTCGGCAGCGCAACGCTTCGACGCGCAGATCATCCTCGCCCCGGCGACGCTGGTGGCCGGGCTGGCTCACCTGCGTCCGAACACTCCGCCCATCATGCCGCCGATCAAACGACCTGGACCGCCACCGCCACTATTGCGGTGATGGTGAGCACCACCCCCGCCACGACGATGGGCCAAATGGTCGTCATCGGAATTGCCGCTGCCGCCCGTGTCGGCGTGCGCCACCAGGACGATTTCGGCCAGTAGCGCCTTATGCTGGGGCGGATTGAGGAATCCGGTCTGGGGATAGCCGCGTGCGCCCTGCCAGCGCGTGATGACGGCGCGGGTCGGCTCGTCGAACTTTCCGTTGACCTTGGTGCCGAAGCCCAGACCGGTCAGCCCGCGCTGCACGTCGCGACGCTTTGCCTTGTCGAGGCCGATCTGATCTTCGGTGTCCAGAGTTGCTTCATCGGTAAAGATCGCCGGATCGACGGATGCCGACAGGTCGCGGTTGGCCGTGCTCGGACCGGCTTTGGCAGCATCCGCGCTGACGAGCATTCCCAGGACTGACAGTGCGAGGATCAAGACACGCATGGCCTATTCTTCCCCGGTCCTAGCGTCACTCAATGATTTTGCTTTGAAAGACTATGTCGGTTCAGACTCGAACTTGCGGCGGCGTCTAAAATCAAAGGTCGGCTACGGTTCGTCGCTGTGCAACTGTTATCCGGATCACTTGTTCCATAGCGCGCGTCGATTGTTACACGGCATGCAGCTCACCGGCCGGCGTCACCGTGTCGCCTGCTTGCCTTCGACAAAGACAACCTCAACGCCCTTTCTGATCGATTTCGCCAATCGCTCCACGTCCCAGTTCGTCATTCTGACGCAGCCGTGTGACTCGGATTTGCTGACCCGGGAGGGTTCAGCCGTTCCGTGAATGCCGTAGCCGTTCTCGGAAAGGCCGATCCACATGGTGCCGACCGGGTTGTTGGGACCCGCGTTGATGGTGAAGGGCTTGGTCGATTCAACACCCTTGAATTTGTATTTTGGGTCATAGCGGTAGGTCGGATCGGACTCGATCGAAACAACCTTCAACGTGCCTGATGGTGTGGGTTTCTCCTCGCTGCCGACGCTGGCCGGATAAAACGCGACAAGAGTTCCATCCTGCGCGAGGGTTCGCACTGTCTCTCGACCCTTGTCGACCTCGATGCGCGAGACCTTGCTCGATTTTTTGTCGGCCGAGAGACCAGCCACGTTGATCTTGTCGCCGGCGCGATCGAACTTCTGTCCCGGGTTGATCTCCGCCAGCAGATCCTCGCTCATGTGGAAGTGTTCGCCCAGCGCCTCCCTCGCGCTGGTATAGCTCAACCTTTTGAGCGACTTCTTGTCTTCCAATTTGGCCGGCAGCTTGTCGAGGAATGGTCCCTTCACGTCCCGATCGGTCAGGGTGTATTCAACGATGACCGGATCACCCGAGCCTTGCTGTAGCTTGGACCATATCTCCGGGGTGAGAACCTTGCCGGACGGAAGATTGTTCGCTTCCGCGAAGGCCCGAAGTGCCTTCTGGAGGTTATCGCCGAACCTGCCGTCGATCTCGCCCGGAGAGAACCGAGCCCGATCAAGCAGCACCTGAACCTTGACCGCGAGAGGGTTGATCCGATCCTCGGATGAGAGCTTTCCGGTAAAGCTAGCCGCGTTGATCACATCCGGCTTGAGCTCGGCCGCAGCTGCCGGCAGCTGAAGAAGGGCTGTCAATCCGAGCGCTATGATCCACCGCTTCATTTTGCCTCTGGCCGGCGATCCATTGTGTCGCATTCCTGACAAGGCCTTAGCCGTTTCCTGAGTTCCATCACCACGGAAAGATATACCGAATACCCTAGCACCTGACGGGCGGCGAAGAAGCCCACGTGGCTCGGTGCAGGCGGGCTCACTCCCGGTGAGACTCCATACCTAGAGCGACCGCAGGAAATTCAGAAGATCCTGCTGATCGTCCTTCTTCAGCCGATTGAAGAATCTCCTCACCACCACATTGGCCTCGGACCCTGGGCTCCTGTGTTCCTGGATTGCCCGCTTCAAATCCCTGGTCCGGCCGTCATGAAGGAAGAAGATGCGCTGTCCGAGTCCCCAGAGCGGCGCGGTCCGAAACTCTCTCGAGGTGGCCTGGCCCTGACTAATCCCGTCGGCAAGTCCCTCCCCCATATCGTGAAGCGCAAGGTCGGAGTACAGATTTACTGCCTTTCCGCTGAGCGCTGCGACGGTGGAAGTGCCGGTTTGAAGGGTTGGCGTGTGGCATACGGCGCAGCCAACGTCGACAAAGAGCTTGCTGCCGTGTGCAATGGAAGCGGCTCCGCCAGGCGTGTCCTGCGACGGCGTCGGCGGCGCAAGGAAGCGCATGAATGACGCAAATTTCTCGATATCACTCAGAACATCCAGGCCGCTCCTGTCGGGGTTCGTCGTGTCGTTCGGCGTCGGCTTGAATTGACATTTCGCATTCTCTTCTCGCTCTGTCTCGAAGAGCTCATTGGAGATGCCCATTTCCACATTGTATGCCTCACCGGCAAATACCAGAAGAGACTTGTTCTGCGCCTTCCAGCCAAAACGCGAGATGGTGCCGTCATTGCCGTTTCGATTTTGGCGAGCTGTCTGCGCGTGACCCGCATTGATGATGTTCACTCGGCCCCGGATTCCGTAGGGATTACCTCTCGTCTTCGGAAGGTTGTCCAGAATAGCCTGGTCGGGAATCTGCTCGATCAGTCCCGCGCCGAACACGGGCGTTGGAATTCGGAATATCACATTCCCACGTCGCAGCTCGCGGGCGAAGTTGGGCTGCCGCAAAATACAGCCATCCGCGCCTGCAAGCCCCGTGATGGTGAATAGCGAATGGACGCCGCCATCGGGGGTCTTACCGTCCGCGTTCAGCTTGAACCTCGCTTCGCGAACTGGACCACCCTCGGAAATGAAGCGCGGCAGATGGTTGGACTTCTGCAGATTCTTTTGGAAGAAATCGAACTGTGGATTGAGGTTAGGAGGGCTCGTACCACCGATGGTCGGCTGAGCGTGACAGCCGGCGCAACTATCGAGGTTCATTCTCGGCCCCAGACCGTCAGGGACCTTGTCAATGTTCTTGAACTCATCGAGTCCGGCGTTGAACAAGCTGGTCTGAGGCCCCGTCAAGCCGTCCAGAGGTTTGCCGACCGCGGCGGCTCCCACGCGAGGCCCAGGATCGCGCGCGCTTTGCGCCTGCAAGCTGACTGGGACGATCAAAATCAAAACGTAGACGATCAGCATTGCGATCGTGTGTGACTTCATCACGGCCAGTCCCTCCCCGTCCCGAGTTGATGGAGGCGGGAGCTGATAGCGACAGCACGGCGTTTGCGCGGCCAGCAGCCGCAGACTCCTGGATTTTGCGTGACAAATGTAGGGCGGCGATATGATCGGTCAGGTGCGCTTGCGTGAATTCATAAACACGCCTGCGCTGACAGGCTGTGGGTGCCCGCTTTGCTTCCGATCGCCGACGCACCATTGCATTGCAGCGAAGCGACGCGATGTGCCTGGCGATGTCCGCGTCGATCATCAGCGAGACATCGGCGGTTCGCGTTCGCGCGACGTTGCCGCTGCCCGCATGGCGCTATCTCACAAAAGTGGAAGACGCGGCACGTTGCGCACCCGAACCGGCGGCTTGATTTTTCGATTTATTTTTGATATCATAAATTATCTGAAGTCGTTCAGGGAGGTCACACCGTGTCCAACACCTCTGCGTCAGCCCCGCCCCGCCGCAGCACTTTCGTCGACAAGGAACTCCGGACCGTCAACGGATATGTCATGATAGCGACCGGCCTGGTCTTGATCGCGGTTTGCGCGTGGCTCACGAATATCGGATTCGATCAAGACGGCTACGCTCTTTCCAGAGTCCGGTTTGCCGTGCCCTCGATCGTTATTATCGCCATCGCCCTCGTAAAGGGCCTCGTCATTCTCCAACCGAACGAGAGCCTTGTCTGCCTGCTGTTCGGAAGCTACGTCGGCACTGAACACCGCCCCGGGCTTTGGTGGGTCAACCCGTTCAATTCGAAGAACAAGATTTCGCGCCGGCTCGAAACGCTGGAGGCCGGCCCACTCAAGGTCAACGATGCGGTCGGCAACCCCGTCGATATCGGCGCGGTGGTGGTCTGGCGCGTGGAGGACGCCGCAAAGGCACTGCTGGAGGTCGGCTCCTACGCCAACTACGTCAAGGCCCAGAGCGAAACCGCGCTGCGACGGATGGCGAGCGTACACCCCTACGACCAGGTCGACGCCGAGGAAGCGATAGAGCAGGGCGAGCGGCCGGCGACCGGAACACACCCACCGGACGGCGGGCATATGCCCGGGCATATCCAGATGTCCACGGTAACATTGCGCGACGGCGGGGACGCGATCATTGAAACCCTGCTGAAGGAGATCCGGACCCGGATGGAGCCGATCGGTGTCTCGGTCGTCGAAGCGCGAATTTCGCATCTTGCCTATTCGTCCGAGATCGCGGGAGCCATGCTGCGCAAGCAGGCGGCGAGCGCGGTGGTCGCGGCCAGGCGCATGGTCGTGAAGGGCGCGGTCAGCATCGTCGAAGACGCTCTCCAAGAACTCGACAAGAAGCATCTTGCGGACGCCCTCGATCCGGAGCGCAAGGCCGCCATGATCTCGAATCTGCTTGTTGTTCTGGTTGGCGACCGCGAGGTCAGCCCAGTGATCAATACCGGCACCCTCTATTCATAAGCGGTCATGGCCCAGCGAGGACGGCCGCCAGGCCCGGAACGCGTTGCCTTCCCGCTCCGGGCGGAGAAAGCGATTTTAGACGCGGTGAAACGGTGCGCCGTGGCCGACCTGCGCAGCATCAACGCCGAAATCGAGGTGCTGCTCCGCGAGGCGCTGGCGCGCCGTGGAATCCGGATCAAGCCGACCAGCGAAGACGGATAGGTGGTCACCTCACCACCGCGCATGGTCGCATTCGCACTAATCCGGCTCAGTTCAGCCGCAGCTCGGTGATGTGCCGCGGATCCGGGCTCAGCTCATTGCGTTCCACGCGCTTGACGATGTCGGTCAGCACCGCATTGGCGCGGCACGACAGGCCGACCTTCGCGCCCTCGCGCACCGCAAAACCGTTAAGGAATTCGATCTCGGTGCGCCGGCCTTTCTGCATGTCCTGGCCCATCGAGGGGCGCTGCTCGGAGGCGGTGCGCTTGCTGTCCTTGAATCGCTGCTCGTCGCAGGCGTGCATCGCCGCCTCATCGCCCTCGCCCGCGCGCGCGATCGTCTCAGGCGGCAGATGCAGGATCTCTTCCAGTTGATAGCCGTGCGCTTGCCCGACGCGGATCGCTTCGCTGCCGAGCCGCGTGGAGAAGCGGCGGATCGGCTCGCTCTGCAACATCTCGCCGCCGGTCAGGCCCGTGCAGGCGGAGAGCCCGTTGCCCATGGCGTTGGCGACCAGTTTCGACCAGCGCTCGCCCCAGAGATTGCCGGTTACCTTGGCGCTGTCGGCGTAGCCGACCAGGCGGCAGATTTCTTCCGCCCGTTGCGTGATGCGGCCGTGCACTTCGCCGGCGCGAAATACGGTGTGCGCCGCCCCGCCCTTGCCGGCGCCGCGGTGGATGTGGCCGGGCGCGGGCAGATTGACCGTGATGCTGCTCGCAATGCACCCGAGCGTCTTGCCCCAGCCGACGATGCCGGCAATCGTCTCTTCATTCATACAGTTCTGCAGCGACACCACGTAGCCGTCCAGCGCCAGGTACTGCTGGATCAGCATGGCGGCCCAGGCCGTGTCGTACGACTTCATGCACACGAAGGCGATGTCGACCGGCGTCTCCTTGGCCAGCTGCTGCGCGTCCGTGACATGCAGCGCGCGCACGGGGACGGAGAACTCCGTGACGTCCCTGGCATGGGTGACGCGCAGGCCGTGCTTCCTCATGTGCTCGACATGTTCCGGCCACGGATCGATGAACGTCACGTCCTCGCCCGCCTGCACCATATGGGCGCCGGCATACCCGCCGACGGCACCCGCTCCCACGATAGCTATCTTCCGACCCATGTTTTCCTCCCCACATTTTTGTGCAGCCGAAGCTAGCGCGCCGGCCGGGCTCATCACAACGGTTGAACCGCTTCGCGTGAAGCATTATCCGTTAAGCAGGCCCCAAGAGCAGACATCCATCTGCGCAGCAGCCATGTCCGCCCGCGTGACGCGGACGAGTCGCATCCGGTGAAACCTGGAAACTGGGAAACTGCCATGGGGATCAAGAGCCATATCGCCGCGCCTACGGCAACCCTTGCTCTCGGGCTCTTGTTGGCGCCGCCGGCTGCGCTGGCCATCGATGCGATCATCAACACGGTTGCCTTGCACGTCCCGGCCGGCGTCGGCAATCTCGGCTTGATGTCCCCTGCCATGGGTCAGCCGGCCGCGCTCACGAAAACACAGACCGATGCGCTCGATACCTACAACCGTGCGGTCGGCGACTTCAAGTCGATCCTGGCTCAGCGGCGCGCGCAAATCAATTCGAACCAACCGCTGCCGAACCTGCCGGGACAGGCACTCTACCTCGCACGCATCAACATGATCAGCACCTACAAGGACCTCACCGACGCCGTTCCGTCCAAAATCGGAAGGCCCAATAAATTCGGCATCCCTCCGGCTTATTTTGACGCCGACAGCGAGCCGCTGGTCGACGAGTACCGGAATCTTTTCGACCTGATGGAGGCGCCGCCCGCCAACGCGCAAAAATCAGATACGCCATTCAAGGACGTTGTCGATCTGGGAATTGCCATTGCGCGAGCCAAGGGCCTTGATGCGACCCATGCTGAAGCGGCAGGCCGCATCAGCCTGGGGCTGTTCTTTGCCGAGACCAACGGCAATCAAAACGTAGGGAATGCGCGCTCGAACAGATACAAGGGAAGTTTGCAAACCGGTCCATCCGAGGACCAAAATGGCCGGCAGAAGTGGGCCGCGATCAAGCCCTCGATCGCAACCCTTGATCCCGCACTGAGCCGTCGCGACGACCGGGAAGAGGCGCGAGTCGGCAATCTGGACCATCGGTTCAACCACTGGACCGCGGTGAGAGATGCCCTGATGAACGCGCACGCGGACATTTTCCCGCAAGTAACGGCGATCGTGAAAACCCTGCCGAATCCGATCGATCAGATGAAGCTGTTTGAGCTCATCCAGATCGTTCCCACGCCGACCAGATCCGCACTCAAGTCGGGCGACCTCGTCAACTATCGAATTTTCGACCCGAGGATCATGGGATATCTGCGCAACAACAGCATCTTCGCCTTTGGACAGGCTGACAGGGCAAGAACATCCGCAACCTTCCGCGAAATTCTTGATGCGATGTGGCTCTTCAACTCCAAATTCGAACGAGCGCTTGTCAAGTTCGACGAGATCAAGGCGGGACAAAAGGGTTGAAGTCAGCCACGAGCGGGACTGAAATGGACGGCGCAACCGAGCTCGGGATCGTCATGCGGGCCTCGCGCATTCTCGTCGTACTGACGCTGCTGATCGCGCCGCCAGGCGCGCATGGGCAACAAGCGCAACAAGATGTTGCGCCGCCGCTCGACGCAGCGTGTGCGGTTTCGGCCGATGAACGATGGACGCCGCAGGAGAAGTTCGTCTGGGAGCGTGTCTGCGTCGGCGAGATCGCAAATTTCAATGCGGCGCCGGGCTATGGCGGCAAGCTCGATCCGACGAAGCCGGCTGACTGGCCGCAGAGCCGCGTGCTGCGGCCGGCCTTTCTCGAGGCGATCCTGCTCAAGGACCCCTACCGCCGCGCGCTGACCCGACGCGGCGTCATCATTGTCGGTGCTCGCTTCGTCGAGACGATCGACCTCGCAAGCGCGGACCTTCAACATCAACTCGTGCTCGCCTTCAGCCTTGTTGAACACGACGCTGATTTCAGCCGGCTCAAGTCCAGATATGAACTGGACATTACGGATTCGAAAGTTGCAGGCGCCGTCAAGCTGAACGCGGTCGATCTGGACGCGAGCCTGGTTCTGACTCATGGCGAGTTCGCCGTACTCGACCTGACCAGCGCTCACGTCGGCGGGCAGGTCACTCTGGCAGGCTCGAAAGTGGCCGGCGACGTCCGCCTGGGCGGGCTTCGAGCCGGCTCCTTGTTCATGGGAGGGGCTGAGCTTTCCGGAGTAGAGCTTGCCTACGCTCACGTGGGCTTCCTCACCCTCGACAACACCAAAGCAACCGGCCGTCTCCATATGAGCTCGCTTCGAGTCGACGAGACTCTCTCATTGGATGGAGGGCGGTTTGCCGAAGTGGACCTTACCGGACTTCGGGTCGATCAACATTTGCTGATGCGTGACGCGAAGTTCGCCGACGTGAAACTTAACAGCGCCCATGTGGGCGGTTTTCTCAGCCTAGTGAAGTCGAGGGTCGCCGGCGATCTCACCTGCCTTGGCTTGGAGGTGGAGCAACAAGTCATCATGATCGGCGCGACATTTGATGGTTCGATCGATTGTCATACCGCCAAGATCGGAAGCAATCTCTACCTGGCCGGACAATTCAAGAAAGAGGTCGACTTCACTGGAGCGGACATTGGCGGCGGATTGGCGGTCGATGGCTCGCAAGGTGTGAGTCTCGCGCTTCGGAATACGAAAATTGGAATAATTCCCGATCTGGCAGACACCTGGCCTCCCGCGCTCGAAATCGACGGCCTCACCTATCGCAGCGTGGTCGCGGCCGATAAATTCGAAGACTGGTTTCGCCGGACGGATCACTACGCGCCGCAGCCTTACGAGCAACTCGCCGCCGTCGTTCAGAGCCAGGGAAACACGACGCTGGCGACCGCGATACGCTATGCCGGCCGCGAACGGGAACGCAGCGAGGCGAAAGGCGGAACGTGGGCCTGGCTGACCGTTCTCAAATGGATGATCGGCTACGGCTATCACCCCGAACAGTCAATTCTCTGGGCGCTGGGTCTCGTGGCTGTTGGGGCCATCGTGTTGCGGATCTCGGGAGAAGGCCCGCGCAACGGGATGCCATATGGGCTCGCCTACAGCTTCGACATCCTGCTGCCGGCCATCCGGCTGCGCGACAAGCATTATGCCATCGATCTGACAGGCTGGGCCCGCTATTATTTCTACCTTCACAGGATCATGGGTTTCCTGCTCGCATCGTTCCTGATTGCGGGAGTCTCCGGGCTGACGAAGTAGGCGGCTTATTCGATCACGAGTCGGCGCGCAGCAGCAACGATACCGGTATCGAGAGGCCGAGCGCCTTGCCGGCTTTGAGATTCATGACTAGCTCGAATTTGGTTGGGGTCTCGACCAGAAGTTCGCTTGGGCGCGCACCTTCGCAGATTTCTGTCGATCGAAAGCAGAGGACGGACAATGAAGCAAGCTGCCTCGCGGCCAGAATCATACACGAAGAAGGTTGCACTCGTCCTGCAAGGCGGGGGCGCCCTCGGAAGCTATCAAGCCGGTGTTTACGAGGCGCTCGCCTCGTCGGACTACAAACCTGACTGGGTGGCCGGCATCTCGATCGGCGCAATCAATGCCGCCCTGATCGCCGGCAATTCGCCGGAAACGCGGGTTGAAAAACTGCGCGAATTCTGGCGCACGATCACAACGCCGGCAATATGGCCCGCACGGATTTCTGATCTCGTCAACGGCACGGGTTTGCCTTTGGACCTCGGAAAGCAGATCAGCGCAATGCATGCGCTGCTGTTCGGCCAGTCCAACTTCTTCGCACCGCGAAAGCCCGCCGACTGGTGGTTCGGCCACACGCCGACCAGCTACTACGACACGAGCTCGCTGAAATCCACATTGGAGCGGCTTGTCGATTTCGACCGAATTAATTCCAGAGAAATTCGCTTCAGCGTCGGCGCCGTGAACGTCAGGACAGGCAATTTCGCGTACTTCGATAATGCGGAAACCGAGATAAGGCCGGAGCACGTCCTCGCGAGCGGCGCTCTGCCGCCAGGCTTTCCCTCCGTGGAAATAGACGGAGAGCACTACTGGGACGGCGGCCTGGTATCCAATACGCCGCTGCAGTACGTGATCGAGTATTACCCGCGCCGCAGCCATCTCGTCTTCCAGGTGGACCTTTTCCCGGCCCGCGGCGACCTGCCCGGGAATTTGAACGAGGTTACCGAGCGGGACAAGGACATCCGCTATTCCAGCCGAACGCGGGCGGGTACGGACACATTGCGGCAGCTGCACGATCTGCGCCACAGCATCAACATGCTTTGGGAGAGACTTCCCGACGATCTGAAGACCGGCCCGGAAGCCGCCTTGCTCAACGAATTCCGCTGCGTGACCACCATGGACATCGTTCAAGTGATTTACCGTCCGGAGCACGCGCTGGGACAATCAAAGGACTATGAATTCGACCGCCCGACGATGGAAGCGCGATGGGCGCAGGGTCTCTCCGATGCGCAGGAAACGATAGCGGCTGCGCCGTGGCTGGAGCCGATGCCGCCCGAGCTCGGAGCGCGCACATTCGACGTTCGCGCGAAGCGCCCGATCGAAGATACCTCGAAGAATCCGTTGAACAAGGCCAGTGGGTAATGTGACCGCGGCGGCATCGGTGCAACGTTCATCGAAAAGGTCGACAGCTCCGAGCTGCCAGTCCGTGGGATGGGTTGAGCCCTTGCGAAACCCATCAACTGCCTGGGACAAGGTCGTTCAATTGATCTTCCTGCATAACGAGCTTAGAGCAAATGGCCATTCGCCGCTATGGAGAGATCGGTATGGAAAACATCGCAACCTCTATCGAAGCACGAAACAAGTCACTGGTCCGCGACCGTTTTGAAGCATGGGCGCAGGGCAATGGCAGCCCCTTTGAGCGATGATGCCAGCTGGACCATCGAGGGCGGCTCGGTCGCGGCGAAGACTTATGTGGGCCGCGAGACCTTCATGCGCGAGGTGATCAGACCTTTCAATGCACGCATGAGCGTGGGCCTAACGCCTACGATACGCGAGCTATGCGCCGACGGCGACATCGTGGTGATCTTCTTTGACGCCAAGGGAACGACGCGCGACGGCAAACCCTATGCCAACACCTATTTCTGGCTCTTTGAAATGCACGACGGCAAGCTCACCAAGGCGTCCGCGATGTTCGACAGCATCGAATTCAACGATTTCTGGTCCCGAGTCTCTCCGGCCGAGCAGTAGCCCATAGGATGGATTGAGGCTTTGCGAAACCCATTAGCCGCAGCGTGACCTCGGATGGTGGGTTTCGCGAAGGGCTCAACCCACCCTACCGCCCGCTCGCAGCCAGCAACCGCGCTGTATGGCGGGCGATCGTCATCTCCTCGTCGGTCTTGATCACGAAGACGCGGGCGCGGGAGCGGTCGGAGGAAATCACGGTTTCGCCGGCCTGGTTGCGCGTCACGTCGAGCTCCATGCCGAGCCATTCGAAGCCGGAGCAGATGCGTTCGCGGATGCGCCAGGCGTTCTCGCCGATGCCGCCGCAGAATACCACGGCATCGAGCCCGGACAACACCACTGCCATCGAGCCCAATTCGCGGCGAATGCGGTACACGAAATAGTCGATCGCCTGCATCGCCGACGGCGTGCCCGCCGCCTCGAGCTCGCGCATGTCCTGCGACAGGCCGGAAAGCCCCTTCAGGCCGGAGTGCCGATACAACAGGTCCTCGATCTGGTCCGCCGTCATGCCCCTCTCCTTCATGAGATAGAGCACGACGCCGGGGTCGAGCTGACCGCAGCGGGTGCCCATCGGCAAGCCGTCAAGCGCGGTAAAGCCCATCGAAGAACCGACGCTCTGGCCGTCGCGGATCGCGCACATCGACGCGCCGTTGCCGAGATGCATGACCACGACGCCGCCCTGCTCATATAACGGGGCGATCTCTTTCAGCCGCCCGGTCACATATTCGTAGGACAGGCCGTGAAAGCCGTAGCGGCGGATGCCCTGGTCATAGAACTCGCGCGGCAGGGCGTAGGTATCGTTGACCCAGGGATGGGAGCGGTGGAAGGCGGTGTCGAAGCAGGCGACCTGCATCGCGTCCGGAAACGCGCGCTGCGCGGCGCGGATGCCGGAGAGATTATGCGGCTGGTGCAGCGGCGCCAACGGACTGAGCTTTTGCAGGTCCGCTATCCCCTGCTCGTCGAGCACGACGGATTGGGTGAACGCGATGCCGCCATGCACCACCCGGTGGCCGACCGCGGCGATCGCTACGCCGCCGATCTCGTTTTCGAGCAGGTCGAGCGCGACGGTCAGCGCCGAGGCGTGATCGGTCACTTCGGCCGCATCGAGGGCTGCGTCGACAAACCGCTTGCCCGATTTTTCGGCCCGCAGATGCGGCGTCGAGCCGAGGCCCTCGACCTCGCCGCGCACGCCTTCGGCAAGCGCCGATCCAAGATCGAACAGCGCGAACTTGATCGAGGACGACCCTGCATTCAGGGTGAGAATGTGCCGCACTATCCGCCCGCCTGCGCAAATCGCCGCAAGAAGCGGTCAGGGCCTTCGCTCGATTGCACCTTGCTCTTCATTGGGCCCGTCTCACGAGTTGCGCCTGCCACCAGATAAACAGGGGCGCACCAATGATCTCCAACGCCGTAAAGCCGATAAACGGGAGCGGCGGCAACGCGAGAAACACCATCGACAGCAAGCGGCCGATTCCGCCGAGAAAAATCATTCCCCACAGCACGCGAAACAGCTGCGTCTGCTTGTCCACGTTCGGAATCAGCCAATACAGGGCGAAGCCCAAGCCTAACCAGACGCCGCCGAAGAAGCGAAGGTTGCTGTCGAGCAGTGCGTTGGCGGGGACGCCTGAGGACGCGTAGACGGGATCGCTGAGCCCAAACATGCTGATGATGCCGGTAACGACGGGTATGACGCCGAGAATGGCCAACGCGATCTGAAGCCCTCGCTTGTTCATCGGCTTGCTCCGACTTCGCCAGCGTTTCGCAGCGCTGCGCATGCTGCCCCACGCTGGAGACGTAGTGAGTGCACTACACAGGTCAATCGCCAACAGGCGATTTTGATTGACGGCTGCAGAGGCACCCGGCGACAATAGCGCAAAAATTAAGGAGGAAACGAACAATGGCTATCTCCCGCCGCCATGCCCTGACCGCGCTAGCGGCGGCCATGCTGCTTGCCGCACCTGCGCTCGCTCGCGCCGAGACCATCCGGCTCGGCCTGCCGACCAAGACCTTCTGGCCGACGACGGTTGCCGAGACCGCGGTACGGCAAGGACTGTTCGAGAAGGAGGGCATCGGCGCCGAGCTCACCATCTACCGCAGCGGCGCGGAAGCCTTCGAGGGGCTGGCGGCGGGTGCCGCCGACATGATTCTCGACCCGCCCTCGCTGGTGTCGGCGGGACGCAAGAAAGGCGTGATGTCGAAGATCACGGCGAAGGCCACGATGGGCAATTTCGGCTGGCAATTGATGGTGCCGGCGAAATCCACCCTCGGGGTCAAGGACCTCGGCGGCAAGAAGGTCGCGATCACGGCGGCCGGTTCGGGGTCGGACCTGCTGGCGCTGTGGACCGCCCAGGACAACAAGATCGATTTCACCCGCGTGCCGGTCGGCGGCGGCGGCCTGGTGCCGAACCTGTTGGCCGGCAATGTCGATGCCGCCGTGGTGTATTCGCCGCTCAGCTTCCAGATTCTGAAATCGGGCGACGCCCGCACCATCCTGGATTATTCCACCGCGGTGCCGCCGAACCTGACCGGCGGCTGGATCGTGCTCGACAAATTCGCTGCTGCAAAGCCTGAGGTGGTGCAGAAGGCGCTCAACGCGCTCTATGGCGCCGTCCAGTACATGCGCAACAACCGCGACCTCACGGTCAAGCTGATCGCGGACCTCTACGAGATGCCCCCCGAAATCGCCGCGCTCGAATACGATAACACCATCATGAAGCTCGAGACCGAGGGCAACATGGCGGCGCCGAACGTCCTCAGTGCCGTGCAACTGTCGCTCGATCTCGCCAAGCTCGGCGGGCTGAAGGACATCGTGCCGGTGGAGGACGTCATCTCGACCCAGTTCAAGCCGGTCCCGACCACGCCTTGAAAAACCGATGATGGCCACGAGCGTTGGAATCAAGATCGCCCGATTAGCGATCGTCGTCGCCTTCTTCGCGCTATGGGAAACGCTATCGCGGACTGCCATCGTCAATCCGCGGCTGTTGCCATCGGCCACCGACACGCTCGCGACGCTGGCAGAGCTCTTGCAGCGGGCCAGCGTGCGCGGCGACCTCGCGGTGACTGCAAGCGAGGTCGTGGCCGCATTCGCGCTCGCGGTTCCCGTCGGCTGCCTGATCGGCTTCCTGATCGCGGAGCATCGTTATTTCGCCGAGGTGGTGAAGCCGCTGCTGTTCTTCGCCTTCTCGATCCCGAAATCGATCTTCCTGCCGATGTTCATCCTGGTGTTCGGCGTCGGCTTTGCGGAGAAGGTCGGGTTCGGCTTCTTCTCGACGATCTTCATCGTCATCCTGTCGACGACGACGGCGGTCGAATCCGTCAGGAGCGAGTATCTGACGGTCGCCCGCTCCTGTGGCGCGACCAGCGCGCAGACCGCGTTTCGCGTGTACCTGCCGAGCATGCTGCCGGTGCTGTTGGAGGCGTTGCGGATTTCCATGATCTTCAACCTCACCGGGGTCATTCTCGCCGAAATGTACGCCTCGCGCGACGGCATCGGCCACCAGATCGCGACCTGGGGCGAGAACTTCCAGATGCGGCAGCTATTGGCCGGCGTGGTGATGATCGCAGCCGTCGCGATGATCTTCAACGAAATGGTCAGATGGGTGGAAACGAAATGCAGCCATTGGCGAACGTGACGCCGCTGAAGCCCGCGCCGCGCGCCGGCGCGGTCCAGATCAATGGTGTCGGCCAGGTCTTCAAGACCTCCGGCGCCG
>Ga0307479_10001538_pt1 | contig 21059 bp, 19 predicted proteins | sample atmos_gasesECM4C_FD_203743 | JGI IMG/M metagenome (GOLD analysis project Ga0307479, IMG submission 203743) | Hardwood forest soil microbial communities from Morgan-Monroe State Forest, Indiana, United States - atmos_gasesECM4C_515 | ecosystem: Environmental > Terrestrial > Soil > Temperate...
CCGACTATCACCTTGAGCGCGCGTATCCGATGAAATTACGGTGGCCGAGCGTTACCGAGCTAGCATTGGTTGCCGCAAGCCTGGTCGCATTCGTGACCGGGGGGCATTTTGCTGCCACGGCGGTCATCCAGGGACAGCAATCGAGGCAACTCGAAGAGCTGACGGACGTCGCCTTGCGGCGCTCCGAGGTCGCGGTGGAGTTTGGAGCGGCGACGCTCGACGAGCTGGCAAAGCGCGGGCCGCTGAATTGCGATCCGGTATCGCTGCAGTCGGTTCGATTGCAGGTTTACCAGCGCTCCGCGGTGAAGGACATACGCCTCGTCAACCGCGATGGCTCGGTCATCTGCTCGGCCTATTCCGAAACGCTGGAATTCGACAACGGATGGGTCGAACGTCCGGAAATGCTGCGTTCCAAGGATAATCACCTGCTGCTGTTTCGCGTCGATCAGTTCAGCGGGGTCGCGCTTGGCGTTCTCAGGGATATCGACGAAAAAAATTCTCTGGTCGCCATTCTCGGGATGAATTCCGATTTGCTCGACATCATGCCCGCCGAATTGCGCGCCCACAGCGAAGTCGTGCTCGAGCTGGACAACGGCTCCGAAATTGGCCGGTTTGCTCTGAAACGTCCGGCCGAATTCTCGCAACTGATAAGCTTCAACAACGTTTCCAGTCGCTACCCGCTCCATGCGACTGTCCTTGTCGAAGCCAGCGCCTTGCAGCGATGGAATGGCGAAGCCTATTGGCCGGCCATGCTGATCGCTCTGGGGTTGGGAGCGGCCTTCGGCCTGCTCTTGACCAGGACGACGGCCAGACTGGAAGGTCCGATAGCCGATATCGATCGAGGGTTGGCCCGAGGCGAGTTCAGGCCATTCTATCAACCGATCTTCGATCTGCGCACCGGCGCCATTCTTGGATGCGAAGCGCTGGCGCGATGGATACGCGAGGATGGCAGCATCACTCCGCCGATGAGCTTCATCCCGCTCGCCGAATCCAGCGGGCGCATCGAGCCGATGACATGGCAGATTTTGGAGACTGCCCTCAAGGAATTGTACCCCCGTCTTCGGGAAGACAAGCAATTCAGGTTGTCCATCAACGTGGCGCCGCGTCATATGCTCAGTGATGGCTTCTTCGATACACTCCGTCGCGTCGTCCTTGGCGGCAAGGTTTCGGCACGTCAGATCGTGCTTGAAGTTACCGAGCGCGATGAACTGACCGACCTCGGCAGGGCTGCGGCGGCGGTGAAGCAGCTGCGTGAATTTGGCTTCAGGGTCGCGATGGATGACGTCGGAGTCGGACACAGCGGTCTATCCCAGATGAAGGGACTGGGTGCCAACACTATCAAGATCGACAAGTTCTTTGTCGATTCGATCACCGAAGATCATTCGGCGGCAACCATCGTCGAGACGCTGGCGCGGCTCGCGCGCGATTTGCACATGACGGTCGTCGCCGAAGGGATCGAAACCGTCGAGCAAGTTCAGGCGCTGATAGCCTGTGGCATCGAAGAGGGGCAAGGTTATCTGATCTCGCCGCCACTGCCGTTCGCGAAATTCGATGAGCTGGTCGAAATTAGCCGATCAGAAGCCTCGGCCGAGGCTATCGTTCAAGAGGCCACGCTGGTCGCCTAGAGCGCGAGGGGATCGGGTTGAATCACCATCGCGCTCTAGCTTATTGTTTGAGCATGATCTTTTCGGAAAACCGGAGTCCACCAGTCGGGTCGTGGCCCGAGGGCATGCTTTTCCGGATCATGCTCTGATCCGTCACTTCATCATCTGTCCGCGCAGCTCGCCTCCGGGATTGGCCGCCGTGTGGATGTTGGCATACCATTTGCCCGCGAGCAGGTCGGCCGCCTGGTTCTCGGTGAGCGTTGCCGTCCCCTCGATGGGACTTTGCACGGTCTTGAACGGCAGCACGATTCCAGCGTTCTTGCCCGCCTCGCTTGGACCATGAAAGTGAGCGCCCATGGCCGGCCCAGTCAGATCCGCGTAAGTAACGGTCCAGGTCAAAACTCTTGTCTCGGTATTGAACGTCGCTTCGGCTTTTCCCGAAGCCGGGCTGGCATTGGGTGGGACCTCGTTGGTACCCTTCAGATCTGCCTTCAGGGTGATCGTCTCGGCATGCGCCGGTGGAATGCAGAAGGGAAGGCCGACAAGCATCGCAATCGCTGCAATCAGATATGTGGCGGTTTTCATGGTGCCCTCGGGAATGACGCTAATCGCACCATAACACCGGACGCAGCGAGAAATTTCAACTAACGTAAATTTCAACCGCTGGATCGCGCTTGGGCGGTGCAATTTCGATCGGCGATCGGCTGAAGGCGCTGCTTGCTGCGGTGCAAGGGTCTGGACGTGGCGCAAGGCTCATGTGCCATCGCATCCAAACCGCATCATCGCCTCAAGAATCCGGCTTCGCTCGCCGGCAAGGCCAGCCGCGAGGTCGCCTGGGCGATCGCGGCGCGGATTCTCATCACGTTTCGGCGATTGCGGCATCGAACGTCCCGCAGGACATCGTGATCCCCGCCCTCCACCTGACAGGTCTGTCATCACCTCTCTGGCGTAACGCTGCGGATTCACGTGCGTTTCACCGAGTTGGGCAGAAAACCTTTCCACGCCGATAAGGTAAATGACGCCGGTGCAAGGTAGCTGAGGTCGCGATGAACGGCGCGTTCAGGTCCGCTTGTGGCGCAAGCGCGTAGGCTCTCTCCCGTGATCAACCCGCACCAACAGGTGCATCTCTCGGAGACGCAAGCCATGACCCCCGTCAAAAAGTTCTCGATGATCGCGATCGCTCTTGCCACGCTCGGCGCCTCGATGACCGGCGCATCGGCGGAAACGCTGTGGCAGTACAATCACCCGCGCCGCGCCGAAGTGAACGAGCGCCTCGGATATCAGAACTACCGTATCCGTGACGGCGTGGAGGACGGCCGGATCAGCCCGTGGCGCGCGGCCCGGCTGCACGCCGAAGACCGCACCATCCGCCTCGAAGAGCGGACCATGGCCCGCTTCAACGGCGGCTATATCACCCCTGCCGAACAGCGCGCGCTGAACCAGCAGGAGAATGTGGTGAGCCGGCAGATCGGACGGTGAGGTCTCTCGGTTTCCTGTGATTGCGGGCCCTGTTGCATCGGATGCGACAGGGCCCTGCTCTTTGTGCGCAATTTTCATCTGTGCGCGCAAGTTCAAAACTCGTGCCCCTGCGGATCGATCAGCCGGTTGATCCGCTGCGCTGCTGCGATGGCAAAACGCACCGTCATCGATTTCCGGGTCGGCGCCGCCAGGCGGTGCTCCGGCGCCTCGCAATGCATGTGCGCGCCATAGGCATCGGCGACGATCAGCCCGGTGTCTCCGGGGAATATCTCGCAAGGCAGATCCCTGGTGAAGGCAAAGAACAGCCGGTCGCAATGGGCGCGGTAGTCCTCCCATTTGTGGTCGGCGCGCAGATCCTCGACCGAGGACTTGATCTCGACGATCCAGATCTCGCCGCGCTCGTTCAGCGCCACCAGATCGGCGCGCCGGCCCGAGGGCAGCGGCAATTCGCTGATGCAGGAAAATCCGAGCGAGCGCAACAGCCGCGCGGTGCCGCGCGCGATCGCCAGCGCCGTCTCCGACTGGCGGCGGTCAGGCGGGGGAACGAGGCTGATCTGGCGGACCGGCGATTCCATCCACCGAGCTTAGCCGATTTCGCCGCCGGCGCCCAATAGCGCCGACGGGGACGGCAGCGGCAGTCAAGGGAACCTCCCCTGCGCTCGCCGCTTATCCCCGGCCGCCGAACGCCGGAGACCGACCTCGCAGGGCTGCCGCCGCATGATCGATGACCTCTGGTACAAGAATGCGATATTCTATTGCCTTTCGGTCGGCACCTATATGGATGCCAACGGCGACGGCATCGGCGATTTCAAGGGCCTGTTGCGGCGGCTCGATTATCTGCACGGGCTCGGCATCACCGCGATCTGGCTGATGCCGTTCCAGCCCTCGCCCGGCCGCGATGACGGCTACGATGTCGCCGACTATTACGGCGTCGATCCGCGCTACGGCACGCTCGGTGACTTCGTCGAGTTCACCCACGGCTGCCGGCAACGCGGCATCCGCGTCATCATCGATCTCGTCGTCAACCATACCTCCGATCAGCATCCCTGGTTTCGCGAGGCACGAAGCGACAAGGATTCGCCCTATCGCGACTGGTATGTCTGGGCCGACAAAAAGCCCGCCAATGCCGGCGAGGGCATGGTATTTCCGGGCGTGCAGAAATCGACCTGGACGCGCGACAAGGAGGCCGGCGCCTGGTACTTCCACCGCTTCTACGATTTCCAGCCCGACCTCAACACGTCAAATCCGCATGTGCAGGCCGAGATTCTCAAGATCATGGGATTCTGGATTCAGCTCGGCGTGTCCGGTTTCCGCATGGATGCCGTGCCGTTCGTGATATCGACCAAGGGCGCCAAGGTGAAGAAGCCCGTCGAGCAATACGACATGCTGCGCACCTTCCGCGAGTTCCTGCAATGGCGCGAGGGCGACGCCGTCATCCTCGCGGAAGCCAATGTATTGCCGAAAACCGACATGGAATATTTCGGCAAAGCCGGCGATCGCATGCACATGATGTTCAATTTCCAGGCCAACCAGCACCTGTTCTATGCGCTGGCCTCCGCCGACTCCCGTCCGCTCGCCAAGGCGCTCGGGGAAACCAAGCCACGGCCCGCTTCCGCGCAATGGGGCATGTTCCTGCGCAACCATGACGAGCTCGATCTCGGACGCTTGACGCCGGCGCAGCGTGAGAAGGTGTTCAAGAGCTTCGGACCCGACAAGAACATGCAACTCTACGACCGCGGCATTCGCCGGCGGCTGGCGCCGATGCTGGGTGGCGACCGGCGGCGTCTCGAGCTCGCCTATAGCCTGATGTGCACGCTGCCGGGGACGCCGGTGATCCGCTATGGCGACGAAATCGCCATGGGCGACGATCTCGCTTTGCCGGAACGCAATTGCGCCCGCACGCCGATGCAGTGGTCGACCGAACCGAACGCCGGCTTCACCGAAAGCGACCGGCCCGCTTCGCCGGTCATCTCGGGTGGCCCTTACGGATTTGAGCACGTCAACGTCGCCAAGCAACGCCGCGATCCCAATTCCATGCTGAACTGGACCGAACGCATCATCCGGATGCGCAAGGAGGTCCCTGAAATCGGCTGGGGAGATTTTCAAATCGTCTCGACGCCCGACCCCGCTGTGTTCGTCATCCGCTACGACTGGCGAAACAATTCGGTATTGTTCGTGCATAATCTCGACGGGGAGCCGCGCGAGATATCGTTCTCGACCGGGCTTCCGGGCGAAGCCGGAAGGCACCTGATCAATCTGTTGGCCGAGGACCATAGCGAAGCCAACGGCCGCGGCCAGCACAAGCTCGTTCTCGAGCCCTATGGTTATCGCTGGTTCCGCGTCGGCGGGCTGGATTATCTGTTGAAGCGCAGCGATATCGACAGAACGGGGAGGCACCGGGCCACTCACCCGGCCTGAGCCCGGTTGCCGACAATCACGCCTTCATTGCCGCGCAGGTCGAGCGCGCCCTCGATTCTTTCGCCCTGCCGGTCCAGGAATGTCGACAACAGAATTTCGCAGCCGTTGCCGATCGAGCTTGTGGTGACGGAAACGGGTTCGTCTCCAAGATTCAACGCAACGATCACCGCCCCGCCGTCGCTGCTTCGTCGGTAGAGCAGAATTTCACCCTGCGCAGCGACCGGCTCATAGGCGCCGCTCACGAGCTGCGGCAACTCTCGCCTGAGCGCGATCAGCGCCTTATAGAGACTGAGAATGGAGCCGGAATCCGCCTCGAGATTGGCGACGTTCTCATGGGCAAAATCATCGGCCAGCGGCAGCCATGGTCGCGAGGTCGAGAACCCCGCGTAACGCGAGGCGTTCCACTGCATCGGCGTGCGGCAGCGGTCGCGGCCGACGCCAATGCCCGGCACGTTCTTCTCGAAGGGATCGCGCACGTCCTCCGGTGCGATCGCCACCTGATGCATGCCGATCTCGTCGCCGTAATAAAGCGTCGGCGTGCCGCGAAGGGTAAGCAGCAGCATCGCGGCCACGCGCGCCTGCGCCGGCCCAACCCGGCTCGCAATCCGCGGACGGTCGTGGTTGCCAAGCACCCAGTTCGGCCAGGCGCCGGCGGGCAGCGCCTTCTCATAGTCGGCGATGATGTTCTCGATCGAACGCGCGCTCCACAGCGTCGACAACAGCGCGAAGTTGAACGGCATCTGCGCGCCGGTGAGATCGTTGCCGTAATAGGCGACGAGACGCTGCAGCGGGAGATAGATCTCGCCGATCAAGATGCGCGAGCCGAACGCGTCGGTCACGCGCCGCATCTCGGCGATCACCTCATGCACTTCAGGCTGATCCGTGGAATATCGCGTCAGGATCTTTTCATGGGGAGGGCGGCCGTCGTGAAAATGCGGGTTGGGCGGGTTGTCCCGGAACTCCGCATCCTTGATCAGATGCCAGATCACATCGACGCGAAAACCATCGACGCCCTTGCCGAGCCAGAACCGCATCACGTCGTAGATCGCCTCGCGCACCTGGCGGTTGCGCCAGTTCAGGTCCGGCTGCTGGGCGAGAAAGGCGTGATAATAATATTGTCCGGTTGTCTCGTCATAGGTCCAGGCGCTGCCGCCGAACTCCGATAGCCAGTTGTTCGGCTCGCCGCCATCCGGCTTGGGCTCGCGCCAGATGTACCAGTCGCGCTTCGGATTGTCGCGCGAGGACCGGCTTTCGATAAACCATGGATGCTGATCGGAAGTATGGTTCGGCACCAGATCGAGGATGACCTTGAGACCGGCGTCATGGGCCGCGCTCACCAGCGCGTCGAAATCCGCCATCGTGCCGAACACCGGATCGATGCCGGTATAGTCGGAAATGTCGTAACCGAAATCGGCCATCGGCGACGGAAAGACCGGCGACAGCCACATCGCGTCGATACCGAGCGAAACAAGATAGGGCAGCCGTTCGATGACGCCCTTGAGGTCGCCAATGCCGTCGCCATCGGTATCCTGAAACGAGCGCGGATAGATTTCATAAAATATTCCGCGCCGCCACCAATTCTCGTCGTCCTGCGCCATTTTTCGAAAATCATCCTCAAGGGCCAATTGGCAAGGCAACGCGGGAACGCTTGCGAGGTTCAGATCAGCAGACACTTGGACACGGGTACGACGGGCATTCCGTCAGCTCCAACCCGGCCAAATGCACGAATCTTTCACTTGGCGGGCCGCCAAAAATCGGCATTGTGACCGGATGAGCCAGGAAAATCAGACCGAAACCGAGACCCAGGCGAAGGCCGGCGCGATGATCGTGCCGGTGACGCTGTTCGAGCAGAACTGCACCATCCTCTGGTGCGAGGCCACCAAGAAGGCCGTCGTGATCGACCCCGGCGGCGACGTTCCGAAGATTCAGGCGGCGATCAAGCAGACCGGCGTCACCGTGGAAAAGATCTGGCTGACCCACGGCCATATCGACCATGTCGGCGGCGCCGCCGACTTGCGTGACGCGCTGAAGGTGCAGATCGAGGGGCCGCACATCGCCGACAAGTTCCTGCTCGACAATGTCGTGAGCAGCGGCGCCCGCTTCGGCATGACCGGGGTGCGGAATTTTGGGCCGGACCGCTGGCTCGACGAGGGCGAGCAGGTGACGATCGGCGAATTGAGTTTTGACATTCTGCATTGCCCCGGCCATTCGCCCGGCAGCGTGGTGTATTTCAACAAGGACATGCGCTTCGCCCATGTCGGCGACGTGCTGTTCAACGGCTCGGTCGGCCGCAGCGACATTCCCGGCGGCGATCACGCCACCCTGATCCAATCGATCAAGGACAAGCTGCTGCCGCTCGGCGACGACGTCGGCTTCATCTGCGGCCACGGCGCGGGCTCGAGCATCGGCCAGGAGCGCCTGACCAATCCGTTCCTCACCGGCGAGCTGTGAGGCGATCGCCCTGAGGCCCAGTCAGGAATCACGTCGGGACCAACGATCTGATGCCGAAGGACCTCGCACGCGGAATCAGTCGTGAATCACGGCCGTCACCTCGATCTCTACTCGCGCCTGATCGGGCGTGAGCGCTGCGACCTGGACGAGGGTGCTGGCCGGACGCGATCCGCCGAATGTCTCGCCATGCGCGCGGGCAACATGGCGGGCATCTGCCATGTCGAGAATGTAGACCACGGTTCGCACGACGTGCCGCAACTCCGCTCCGGCCTCACCAAGCGCTGCAGCGACGATAGCGATTGCGCTCGTCATCTGCTGATAGGCGTCACCATCGAGATGCGGAGGGCGGGCCGTCGTTCCGGAGACGAAGACGTGATCGCCGACGCGGACGGCGCGCGCGTAGCCGTAGACGTCTTCGAACGGATAACCGGACGAGAAGCTTTTCCTGATCAACGGGCATTCCTCCGCAAGCGGCTACTTTGAGCACGCTACCTTTGGCAACGTCAGCCAACCGCCCCAACAGCGAAACGGTTCATTCCGCGGCGATGTCCGTCGTCTTCCCAGCGGGCGCCAGATGGCGCGAGCCCCAGTCGCGGATCGCGGCGATGACGGGCACAAAACTCCGGCCCTTGCGGGTCAGGCGGTATTCCACTTTGGGCGGGACCACGCCAAAATCCCTGCGCTCGAGCAATCCGCTCTCGGTCAGCGCCTTCAACTCCCGGCTCAAGACGCGCGGCGCGATCTCCGCGCTGCCGTCGGCCCCGCGCAATAGTCCGCTCCGGATCTCGCTGTAGCGCCGCGGCCCGTCCTGCAAGTCCCAGACGATCCGGAGCTTGTACTTGCCGCTGATCAGCTTCTGAAACGCCGCCACCGGGCAGGCGTGCACCGCCGCCGCTCTCGCCATCTTTAGACCTCCGCGAACCGTCCCAGGATAGGAGACGGCGCAAGAAAGTCCATACTATCATTTTTGTCCATACTTGCGCCTTCGCTCATAAACGGCAGATGATCCCTCGCAACTCGACCAGGGAGCACGCGAATGAAATATTCCATGATCAAGTATCAGTTCAAAAGCGGCACCACGGAGGACTGGCATCGCGAGGTCGCGCGGTTCATCGCCGCACTCGACGGCGATCCGGAACTGAAGGGCAGGATCAGCTACCGCTGCATGAAGAACCGCGACGATCAAAACTACTATCACCTCGCGGCCGCGGCCGACGATCAGGCCATCAAGACGCTGCAGTCGCGCGATTTCTTCAAGGCCTATCAGGCCAAGACCCGGCAAGTCGCCGACGGCGAGGTGACGGTCACCCCGATCGAGCTGATCGCGGAGACCGCGGGTTAGCCGCGTGAGATTGGGTTGATCTTTACCTCTCCCGTGGGAGAGGTCGGCGCGTAGCGCCGGGTGAGGGGTTACGGTCTATCGATAGAGCAAGAACCCTCACCCGATTTGCTGCGCAAATCGACCTCTCCCCGCCGGGGCTAAGGCATGCACACATCTCGCAATCCCAATTCGAAGACTTGGAAGAAACCTTTGATATTGCCTCACTTCTCGCGTCTCGTGGGTTACCAACAAGTGCCTCATCTAAGTGTTTGTTGAGACTCGCGTTTTCGAAATCGTGTGCACACCTTAGCCCCGATGGGGAGAGGTGTAGCGAACACGCGGATCGACTGACTTAATCAAAGGCCATCTCGTTCTAGTAGCCGCGTTCGCGATCGATGGCGAAGGGCGGCCGACGGCCGGCTGTGATCGCGTCGGCGGTTGCAAGGAGGGTTTCAGCTACGGCCTCGAGGCGGACCTCGCAGGCATCATGGGGCGTGACGACGACCTTGGGATGACGCCAGAACGGGTGCGTCGCCGGCAGTGGCTCGATCCCGAACACGTCAAGCGCGGCGCCTGCGAGCTGGCCGCTCTCAAGCGCGCCGAGCAAATCCGCTTCGACAAGATGCTCGCCACGGCCGACCTGGATCAGATAACCGCCGCGCCGCATCCGGCCGAATAGTTTTGCGCCGAGAATGCCCCGGGTCTCGTCCGTCAGAGGCAGCAGGTTGACCAGCACTTCGGTCTCACTGAGCATGGCGGTCAGCCCTGAAGGTCCATCGAATCCTCTGATGGAGGGTGGCGTCGGCTTCGCGGTCCTGCTCCATACCATGACCGGGAAACCGAACGCAGCAAGATCCGCAGCAACCCGCTGGCCGATTTCGCCGTAGCCGAGAATGCCGACCGGCACGCTTTGCGCCGGCCGTTGGCCGAGCCGTTGCCAAATCCCGTTGCGTTGCTGCGCCAGATAGGTCGCGAAACGCCGCTGATGTCCGATCGCATGCCAGGCGACGAAGCCAGACATCATTTGCGCCTGCGCGGGGTCGACAACGCGAACCACGTCGATGCCGGGGCGCAGGCTCGGACATCTCACGATGTTGTCGACGCCGGCGCCGATCGAGCAGACGGCCCGCAGGTTCGGATAACGCGCGAAGGCATCGTCGGGCGGATGCCAGGCGACGGCGAGGCGAACATCCACGTCCGGTCCGCTTACGCGATGATCGACGACCTCTATGCGACCCGCGATGCGCGCAAACTCCGCGCCAAAATAGCCGCGCAGGTCGAGGCTCTTGCTGACAAGTGCGCAACGCATCATGCTGCCCTGGACGCCGATATTTGGCCGGGCACGGCGGCAAGAAGTTCGCGCGTATAAGCGTGGTCCGGGGCCGAGAACAGCGCGGTGGTCGGCTTCAGCTCGACGATGGAGCCGCGCTGCATCACCGCGATCCGGTCGCAGATTTGCGCGGCGACCCGCAGATCGTGGGTGATGAACAGCATCGATAGCCCAAGCCGCGCCTTGAGATCCTCGAGAAGTTTTAAGACCTGCGCCTGCACGGAGACGTCGAGCGCTGACACGGCCTCGTCGGCGACCAGAATCTCGGGATCGAGCGCCAGCGCTCGCGCAATGCCGATCCGTTGCCGTTGGCCGCCGGAGAATTCGTGCGGATATCGCTCCATCGCGCTGGCGTTGAGGCCGACCAGGCCGAGCAAGTCGCCGGCGCGCTGTCGCGCGACCGTCGCATCGACGCCATGCGCGATCGGGCCATCGGTGATGATGTTGCCGACCCTGCGTCGTGGATTGAGCGACGCGAACGGGTCTTGAAAGATCATCTGGATGCGGCGGCGCTCTCGTCGCAACGCCTTGCCGCTGATCCCAGTAAAATCAGTATCGCCGAGCCGGACCGTGCCCTGGTCCGGTTCGATCAGGCGCATGACGAGGCGCGCGACCGAGGATTTGCCGGAGCCGGATTCGCCGACGAGGCCGAGGGTCTCGCCCTGAAGGATGTTGAAATTGACCTGATTTGCGGCACGAACGCTGCGCGGCGGCTGAAACCAGCCGCCGCCGCTGACATAGGTCTTGTCGAGGCCGATCACCTCAACCGCCTTGGGTCGATTGAGCAGGGCCGCGCGTTGTGGTGGCTGCATCGTCGGAACGGCAGCGAGCAGCGCGCGGGTGTAGGGATGCTGCGGGCGCAGGAGGACGTCGTCGGCCGTTCCTTGTTCGACCACCTTGCCGTGCTGGAGCACGACCACGCGATCGGCGATATCAGCGACGACGCCGAAATCATGGGTGATGAACATCACCGCCATGTTGCGGCGGCGCTGCAGGTCGCGGATCAGCTTGAGGATTTGCGCCTGGGTGGTGACGTCGAGCGCGGTCGTCGGCTCGTCGGCGACCAGCACCGCGGGCTCGAGCGCCAAGGCCATCGCGATCATCGCACGCTGGCGCTGGCCGCCGGACAATTGGTGCGGATAGGCGCGCATCGACGTCTTGGGATCGGGCAGGCCCACCTCGCGCAACAGGCCGACGGCCTTCTGTTTCCGCTCCTTCGGTGTCAGCAGGCCATGCGCCTCGAACATCTCGGCGATCTGGTCGCCGATCCGCATCAATGGATTCAGCGCCGTCATCGGCTCCTGGAACACCATCGCGATGTGGCGGCCACGCAAGCCGAGCCATTTGTCCTCGTCGAGGATCAAGAGGTTTTGCCCCTCAAACAGAATCTCGCCGGCCTCGCGGACGACGTTGTCGGGCAGCAGCCCCATCAAGGCATGGGCGCACATCGACTTTCCCGAACCGGATTCCCCGACCACGCAGAGGATCTTGCCGGCGGTGAGATCAATGGAAACGCCATCCACCGCGTAGGGGCGATCGCCGCCGGGGGGCAGCGCCAGCTTCAGGTCCTTGATGGCAACGGCAGTGTCTTTGGACATGCGTCAGCGCCCGTCCTTGTTGAGGCGCGGGTTGAGCGCGTCGTTGAGGCCTTCGCCGATCAGGTTCAGCGCCAGCACCGAAATGAGAATGGCAACGCCGGGAAACACGGTGATCCACCAGGCCTGGCGAATGACGGTGCGGCCGGCGCCGACCATGTAACCCCACGACATCAGGTTGGGATCGCCGAGCCCGAGAAACGACAAGGACGATTCGAGCAGGATCGCGGTCGCCACCATCAGCGAGGCCAGCACGATCACAGGCGAAAGGGCATTGGGCAGGATCTCGCGCCAGATGATCCAGCTGTTGGTTTGCCCGGTCACGATCGCCGCCTGAACATATTCGCGGGTGCGCAGCGACAGGACTTCGCCGCGCACCAGCCGCGCCACCGGAGGCCAGCTCACGATCGCGATCGCAAGCACGATCGAAACGATCGACGGCTGCAGCACCGCGACCAGCACGATCGCCAGCGCGAAGCTCGGGACGGTCTGGAAGAATTCGGTGAAACGCATCAGCGCATCGCCAATGCGGCCGCCGAAATAGCCGGCTGCGGCACCAACGGGAATGCCGACGGCGAGCGCCGCCAGCGTCGAGACGAGGCCAACGAGCAGCGAGACGCGGGCGCCGTAGATGATGCCCGCCAGCACGTCGCGGCCGAGCGCATCGGTCCCGAGCGGCAGGCCGTGCATCGTAAACGGCGGCAGGAACGGCCGCTGCACCATGCGCCAGGGCGAGGTCGGAAACAGCAGCGGACCAAACACCGCAACCGCAACCGCGATCGTCAGAATAACGAGGCCGATCAGCCCGCCGGGATTGCGCAGCAGCATTCGCCAGAACTGCCTCATGAGGCAAACTCGATGCGCGGGTCGACCGAACGGTAGATCAGATCGGTGATGAGGTTGAACGCTAGCACCATCGCCGAACAGACGACGAAGACGCCGAGCAGGAGGTTATAGTCGCGTTGCAGCAGCGCCTCGTACATCAGCCGGCCGATGCCCGGCCACGCAAAGACGGTCTCGGTCAGCACGGCCCCGCCGACCAGCGTGCCGGCCTGCAGGCCGGCGAGCGTCACCACAGGCAGCAGCGCGTTGCGCAGCACGTGGCGGCGCTGGATCACGGCATCGCGCAGGCCTTTGGCGCGCGCCGTCTTGACGAAATCGAGCCGCTTGACCTCGAGCATCGAGGCGCGCGTCATGCGGGCATAGGTCGCCATGAAGAACAGGCCGATCGTCGTCGCCGGCAGGATCAGGTGAGCGCCGACGTCCAGCACATGGGCGAGGCCGGTATAGTTGGCGCCGACCGTCTCGTAGCCAAAGCTCGGCAGCCAATCCATCGTCACGGAAAACAGAAGGATCGCCATCAACGCGATCCAGAACAGCGGCGTGGCATAGAAGATGAGCGCCAATACCGTGATCGCGGTGTCGGCCCAGGTGCCCGCGCGCCGCGCCGCCATCGTTCCGAACAGGACGCCGAAGACAAGCGAAATCACGAACGCCGTTCCTGTTAGCAGCAGAGTGGCCGGCAGCCGTTCGAGGATCAGTTTCGACACCGGCATTTGCTGGCGAAAGGAAAAGCCGAGATCGAGCGTGACGATTCCCTCGACATACCTGTAGAGCTGCACCGGCAGCGGCTGATCCAGGCCGAATTTTTCGCGCAATTGGGCGACAAAGATTTTGTCGCTGGCGCCGGCTTCGCCGGCCATCACCATCGCCGGATCGCCCGGGGCCATCCGGATCAAGAAGAAGTTCAGGACGACGATGGCCAGCAGAACGATAACGGCCTTGCCGATCCTCTGGGCAATGAAAGCGAGCATCGTCAATTTCCATGGCGTGCGAGACGAAGTTCCGAAACTTCGATCAGCGGCGGCCGCGGGGCGCGCGCCGCCACTGAGCAAGAGTTATTTGTCGATCCAGGCGTCGCGAAAGCCGTCGTTGACGCCGATCGCCGTCGTGATCAGGTTCTTGACGTTGCAGCGGGTGATGGTCGGGAACTGCAATTCGAGCAGCCAGGCCACCGGCACGTCGTCGACCAGGATCTTTTGCGCCTTGTCGTAGATTTCCTCGCGCTTGGAATCCGGGAACGCGATGGCGCCGTCGGCAAACAGCTTGTCGATCTCGGGATTCGAATAACCCTCGACGTTGTTGAACGGGTTGCCCTTGACGATCTGGCTGGTGACGTAGTTGCGGCCGACACCAAGCGCGGGGTCGCCATACTGATAGAGATAGGTGAAGGCGATATCGTAATCCCAGTCGGAGACCTTCTGGTTCCAGCCGGGGACGTCGGTCGCGACCATCTCGACGTTGATGCCGACGTCCTGCAGGTTCTGCTTCACCGCCTCGGCCCAGCGCTGCCAGGTCTCGCCGTAGGGTAGCGGCAGCATGCGGACCTTCTCGCCGTTGTAGCCGGCTTCCTTGAGCAGGGCCTTCGCCTTTGCCGGGTCGTAGTCGTATTTCGGCACGTCACTCGAATAGTATTTGATCGAGGAGGCGGACGGGCCGGTGGCGACCTTGCCGAGGCCATTCCAGATCACGTCCTTGGCAAAGTTTCGGTCCATCGCGAACATCACCGCCTGGCGGAATTTCTTGTTCGCCGTCGGTCCCGAGCGGTTGTTGAGCCAGAGCCATGACTGCGGGCTGAAGAACTCCCAGCCGTTGCCGGTGACGCAGGCGTTGCTGAGCTTGCTCAATCGCGGCACGTCGAAATTCTCGACCGAGCCGCCCGGCAGCACGTCGACCTTGCCGGTTTCGAAGGCCACCGACCGTGCGGCGGCGTCGGGAATGACGTGCCAGTAGATCTCGTCGATGTAGGGCTTGCCCTTGATGTAGTAGTTCGGGTTTTTCACAAGATGGATGAACGAGCCCTTCTGCCATTCCTTGAACATGAAGGGGCCGGTGCCAACCGGGGTATTGTTGGCCGGATTGGTCTTGTAGTCGGTGCCTTCATAGATGTGCTTCGGAATCATCGGCAGCGAGCCGACCTCGAAAATGCCGAGGAACGGTCCGAACGGCTGCTTCAGCGTGAACACCACGGTGGTGTCATCGGGCGCTTCCACCTTGTCGACCTGCACCATGTTGGCGCGGCCGCGCGGATGGGTCTGTTTCAGGAATTCGATCGAGAACAGCACATCCGCCGAGGTGAACGGCTTGCCGTCGTGCCAGGTCACGCCCTTGCGCAGGTGGAAGGTGTAGATCTTGCCGTCCTCGCTGACGTTCCAGCTCTCGGCCAGACCCGGCAGCGGCTCGAGTTTTGGGCTGTAGCGTAACAGGCCCTCATAGATATTGCCCGATACCATCTGGGTCGGGCCGTTCTGCACCAGACCCATCATCAGGCCCGGCGGCTCGGGCTGGATCACGACATTGACGACGCCGCCCGGTTTCGGCTCTTGCGCCAAAGCCGTGCCGCTGAGGCCGCACAGCACGGCAAGGCCAATCAAGATTCGCTTCAACATGACATCTCTCTGTTTGATCGCCCGATCGGCGCGTTGAAGAATTGGTGCTAGTTGACGAAATCAGGATCGGTTCGCTCCAGCATCCGCTTGAAGGCGGCCCATTCGGAGTCCGGCTCGCCCTTGACTTCGATCTTGTTGTAGGAGTTCGCGTACTGACCGGCGGTCTTGCGGGCGACGGTTTCCGAGAGCGGCGCGATTTCAGCACCGGCCGCCTGAATCGCGAGCTGGGCGCGGCAGGAGCGTTCCAGATTGTGCATCAGCTTGAAGGCTTCGGCGACGGAACGTCCGCAGGTGAGCATGCCGTGATTGCGCAGAACCATGACGAACTTGTCGCCGAGATCGGCGACCAGCCGCGCCCGCTCGTCCAGATCGAGCGCGATGCCCTCATAGTCGTGATAGGCGAGGCGATCGGTGAACTGCAGCGACCATTGATTGAGCGGCAGCAATCCCTGCTTCTGGCAGGAGACCGCGACGCCGGCGACGGTGTGGGTGTGCAGCACGCACATCGCGTCGGCCCGCGCCGCATGCACCGCGCTGTGAATGGTGAAGCCGGCCGGATTGATGCCAAGGCCCAGCGGGTCATCGACGATGTTTCCGTCGATGTCGACCTCCACTAGGTTGGATGCCGTCACCTCCTCGAAGCGCATGCCGTAGGGATTGATCAGGAAACGGTCATGCCGGCCCGGGAGCCGCACCGAGATGTGGGTGTAGATGCTGTCGTCGAGGCCGAGCCGGTGGATCAATCGGTAGGCGGCGGCGAGATCGATCCGGGTCTGGCGGACTTCGTGCGGGAGGGCCGGGGGCGGGACGTGCGCAGTCATGGCTCTGGTTCACCTTTCTTCTGAACGGAGGTTTGCACCGCAATAAGCACGTGGACAAGACTAAACAGTCGACAATCGACGCTTAAATAATGTACACCACTCAAAACGGACCGTTTTCATGCGCCAAATGTCCCCGCCGGTTGGATTACCAGCCCTTGCCGAGACTGATCTCGTCGGTCAGGTCGCCCGTGTTTTGACCCAGGCCATCGTTCAGGGCCGGCTGTTGCCCGGCGCCAAGGTGTCGGAAGCGGGCATCGCCAGGGAACTCGGTGTCAGCCGGGCGCCGGTGCGCGAGGCCGCGCGGCTCTTGGAGAGCCAGGGGCTATTGGTGGCGAGCCCGCGCCGCGGCTTTTTCGTGCGGCAATTCGCACCCGACGACATCGACGACATCTACGATCTGCGCTTGTGCGTGGAGCGGCATGCCGGCGTGCTGGCCGCGCGCAATCTGACGCCCGAGACCCGCGACGCGCTACGGCGGCAGCTCGACGTTCTCTATCAGACCGCCGATCTCGATGATCAGGCGCGCCAGGTCGAGGAAGACTACCGCTTTCATCGCCTGATCTGCGAGATCGGCGGCAACCGGCGTCTGTTGCGTCTGTTCGACGATCTGGCGTCAGAGCTGCGCATGATCATCGGCCTGATCGGCCGCCTCTACGACGACCCGCACGAAATCGCCCGCACCCACGAACCCGTTCTTGCGGCGATCGAGCAGGGGCACCCCGAGCGTATCGTCGCGCATATCGATCATCACATCGGTCATGCCTGGCGCGAGGTCGGCAAGCTCGTGCGCGAGATTCCGCCGCCGAGCGCGGGTGCGAAGAGAACTTTTCGAAATCTTGATGGAGTAAACGAGTGAAGGCCGTCTATACCGAACTGCATCGAAGCCACGACCCGCAATTCTTCCTGGTTCGCGGCGTCGTCAGACGCACCACCGAGCAGCCCGAACGCGCCGATCGGCTGCTTGCAGGACTGAAGGCCGGCAAGCACGAGCTGGTGGCGCCGACCGTGTTCGGGCAGGGGCCTCGCGTGCGCGTCCACAGCGCCGAATATCTCGGCTTTCTCAGCGAAGCCTGGGACGCCTGGTCGGCGCTCGGCGATGCCGGTCCGGAGATGATCGCCAACATCCACCCCGTTCGCAACGCCGCGACCTATCCGACCCATATTGTCGGCCGTCTCGGCTGGCATACGGCCGATACCGGCTGCCCGATCGGACCCGGCACCTGGGCCGCCGCCTGCGCCGCCACCGATGTGGCGACGACCGCGGCTCAACTGGTCATGGACGGAGAGGACGCCGTTTACGCGCTCTGTCGCCCGCCGGGCCACCACGCCTATCGCGACATCGCCGGCGGTTTCTGTTTTCTCAACAACAGCGCGATCGCGGCCGAACATCTGCGGCAAAAGCACGAGCGCGTGGCGATCCTCGATGTCGATGTCCATCACGGCAACGGCACGCAGGGCATCTTCTACGAACGACCTCACGTGCTCACGGTTTCGATCCATGCCGATCCGACCTTCTTCTATCCCTTCGTGTGGGGTTTTGCGCACGAGCGCGGTGTGGGGCCGGGGCTCGGCGCCAATCTCAACATTCCCTTGGCCAAGGGAACGGGTGACGACGGTTATCTGCAAGCGCTGGACGTTGCGAAAAAGACCATTGAGGCCTTCGCGCCCGGCGCGCTGGTCGTAGCCCTCGGCCTCGATGCGTCGGAGCACGATCCGCTCGCGGGGCTTGCCGTCACCACCAACGGCTTCCGTCGCATCGGCGCGGCCATCGCACGATTGGGACTTCCGACCGTGCTGGTCCAGGAAGGCGGCTATCTCTCGGATATCCTCGGCGCCAACCTGACCGCGGTGCTCGCGGGATTCGAAGAGGCGCGGTAGAGCAGGACGAGATTGGATCGCGTTGTTGCAGCGACGGAAGTGCGCTCCCTCGCCCCGCTCTTCGCGGGGAGAGGGTTGGGGTGAGGGGCTCTATCCACGAGTCCAGTTCGTGGAGAGAGCCCCTCACTCGCCGGACTTCGCTGCGCTTCGCCGGGCGACCTCTCCCCGCGAAGAGCGGGGCGAGGTGGAGCAAGCGGCGCATCCGCCGATTCAACTCACACTCATTCTGTGTTGTTCGCCCGTCGCCCTCAAAACGTCGGCGGCGTGCAGGCGCTGATCAATTCGCAGGGTTTGGCGCCGACGCAGCGGAAGCGGTGCGGCCGGCGGCTCTCGAAATAATAGGCGTCGCCGGGACCCAAGATGCGGCGTTCGGAGTCCACGGTCACTTCCAATCGACCGCTCAATATGATGCCGCCTTCCTCGCCGTCGTGGACCAGCGGAACGCGGCCGGTGTCGCCGCCGGGCTCGTATCGCTCCTTCAATATCTGCAGCGCGCGGCCGAACAGGTTGTCGCCGACCTGACGGTAGGAGATCGCGCCTTTGCCGATTTCGCTCAACTCGTCGGCCCGATAAAACGCCTGGCGCGCGCGGTCGGGCTCGAGCGCAAAGAACTCCGCCATTCCCATCGGAATACCGTCGAGGATGCGCTTCAGCGCGCCTACGGACGGATTCATCTGGTTGGATTCGATCAGCGAGACCGTCGAGTTGGTCACGCCTGCGCGTTTGGCGAGTTCGCGCTGGGAGATCTTGTTGCGGTTGCGGACGAAGCGCAGCCGCTCGCCGACATCGATGCTCATCGCCGCTCTCCGGAAATGCGAGACGCCGCTGTTTACAGTGTTGCGGATCAAGCAAACACTACCAACCTGGCCTTGTGAGATCAATGACTTGGGAAGTCGCAGAAAAGGACTTGCTGCATATCATGCAACATGATGTCGATGCGAAAACCCCCCGCACAGGAGCCCCGTCCGTGACCGTTCACCAGATTCCCAACACGCTAAATCTCGACGCGTTCTGGATGCCGTTCACGGCAAACCGGCAGTTCAAGGCCGAGCCCCGCCTGCTCGCCTCCGCCGAGGGCATGTATTACACGACCGTCGACGGCCGCAAGGTGATCGACGCATCGGCCGGATTGTGGTGCGTGAATGCCGGTCACGGCCGGCGCGAGATTACGGACGCGGTGCAGCGGCAGTTGACGACGCTCGATTATGCGCCGTCGTTCCAGATGGGCCATCCGATCGCGTTCGATTTCGCCCAGAAGCTGGCGGCGATCGTGCCCCAGGGGCTCGACCGCATCTTCTTCACCAATTCCGGCTCGGAGTCGGTCGATACCGCGCTGAAGATCGCGCTGGCCTATCACCGCGCCGCGGGCCAGCCGACGCGCACCCGCCTGATCGGCCGCGAGCGCGGCTATCACGGCGTCGGCTTCGGCGGCATGTCGGTCGGCGGCATCGTCAACAACCGGCGGCAGTTCACGACGCATCTTCCGGGCGTCGATCATATCGGCCACACCCATAACCTCGCCCGCAACGCCTTCTCCAGGGGCCAGCCCGCGCACGGCGCGGAGTTCGCCGACGACATCGAGCGTCTGGTCGCGCTGCATGGCGCGGAAACCATCGCCGCCGTTATCGTCGAGCCGGTCGCCGGCTCGACCGGCGTCTTGATCCCGCCGAAGGGTTACCTGGAGCGGCTGCGCGCGCTGTGCGACAAGCACGGTATCCTCCTGATCTTCGACGAAGTGATCACCGGCTTCGGCCGCCTCGGCGCGCCCTTTGCCACCAACTTTTTCGGCGTCACGCCCGATCTGATCGCATCCGCCAAGGGCATCACCAACGGCAGCATTCCGATGGGCGCGGTGTTCGCGAGCCGCAGGATTCACGACGCGCTGATGACCGGGCCGAACAATCAGGTCGAGCTGTTCCACGGCTACACCTATTCCGCGCACCCGGTCGCCTGCGCAGCGGGGATCGCGACCCTGGAAATCTACGAGAAGGAGAAGCTGCTGACGCGCGGCGCCGCGCTCACCGAATATTGGCAGGACGCCATGCATTCGCTGCGCGGTTTGCCGAACGTGATCGATGTCCGCGCCATCGGTCTCGTCGCCGGCATCGAGCTTTCGTCGCGGGCGGATGCGCCGGGCAGCCGCGCCTACGAGATCATGGTCGATTGCTTCAACCGCGGCCTCGTGCTGCGCGTAACCGGCGACACCATCGCGATGTCGCCGCCGCTGATCGTCGAACGCAGCCACATCGACGACATCGTGGCGATCCTCGGTGATGCATTGAAGCGCGTGGCCTGAACCTTGCTTCCCGAATCTTGCGCGACGGACCAGTTCAAGGCTTGCCCAGTTCAGGACTTGCCCAGTCAAGACTTGGCCGTCGCGGAAATCTATGCGACAGCCGGGCAGCGGCCGTAGCGGGGGCAGATAGTCGGTGAAGGTTCTGGTTCTCGGCGGCGGCGTCATTGGCGTGACGTCAGCCTATTATCTTGCGAAGGCGGGCCACGAGGTCACGGTCGTGGACCGCCAGGCGGAGGCGGGGCTCGAGACCAGCTTTGCCAACGCCGGCGAGGTGTCGCCCGGTTATGCGTCGCCCTGGGCCGGCCCCGGCGTTCCGATCAAGGCAATCAAGTGGCTGTTGATGAAGCACGGCCCGCTGGTGATCCGGCCGAAGCTCGATCCGGCGATGTGGGTCTGGCTCCTCAAGATGCTGCGCAA
>Ga0307479_10001540_pt1 | contig 21047 bp, 17 predicted proteins | sample atmos_gasesECM4C_FD_203743 | JGI IMG/M metagenome (GOLD analysis project Ga0307479, IMG submission 203743) | Hardwood forest soil microbial communities from Morgan-Monroe State Forest, Indiana, United States - atmos_gasesECM4C_515 | ecosystem: Environmental > Terrestrial > Soil > Temperate...
ATCTCTGCGTCGCTTGCCCCCTTGAATGTGAATCACCATCCGCTTGCGGTCGATGTCGCTGACTTTCAGGTGTGTCAGCTCAGGGTTCCGCACTCCAGCCGAGTGCCCCCGGTGCCGGCTTCGCACCTGGGGCTTTGACTTTGCCTGGGGCTTTGACTTTGCTTTTTCTTGTGCCTCTTGCGTCATCAGAAACCGTTCACCCCGCCTCCGCTGCCATTCAACCCTCAATTTCGACTAGAAGTCGCGCTTCCGGGGGAGGCGTCGCCCATTCAGCCGGGCTGCCGACAAGCACACCCAGCTTGAGCCACATTGCGAGGAAGGACCAAATGTCAGCGGCAGAGGTTGTAATTCCTTAGCGTTTGGTTTCGAGCATGGCGCAGTTTTCGACGCACTTCACAAACTGCATCTCGATTTCGGCCTTCTTGTGGGGCACGCGATCCGTGGATTCCGGCGCCACGATCAGCGACTGCGGACCATCGGCCAAATTGAAGCTGCACTGGAATTCCAAAGACTGTACACCGCGCTGCTGGCAAGGGTTTTTCTCCAACGCAGACTCGAACATCTCCGGCCTTGCATGCAACTGGTTGGCGATATCCGACGGCAGCATCGCCACGACCATCGGCACGGGAGATTTGATTCTGATGCTGACTTGCGCACCGTCATGGTCCGGCGTGAACCCGCCATAGACTTTTAGGAACGACGTCAGTTGATACTTTTCTTTGACCTGCCAGGTCCACCGAAACTCCGGCTGGAGGCAATTTTGCACGCACAGCCAGCGGAAGTATTGGATGTGCACATCGTTCGGCGCTTTGAACTGCCGCTTGGCCGATTCCCGCTCCGCCAATACCGCCGTGATTCCCGTGATTCCCGCGCCCACTGCGCGCTCGACCCGATTATTCGGGTCCATGACCGCGCCGAGTCCGGAAAAGACCGCGTGATCGGGACTATAGCGCTCGTCGCGAATGATGAGCGTCATCGACACTGGAGGGACGAAACAAGAATATCTGGTCTCCACCACATGTTCTCTGGCGCACAACTGTTGCAGGTTGTTCAGGCCCTCGGGATGTTGCACCGCCCCGTTCCACTCTTCGGAGCGCACCAGGAAGATCGTGACCGGCTGCTGCGATTTGATATCCACCTGCATGTTGCCGCCGTCTCCGTTCGCGTGATAGGTCTGCCCGGCGTGATAGTTTGCGGGGTCCAACCGCACATCCTCTTGATTGCCGGGCTGCCAGTTGAAAACGCGCTCTGGCTGCTGCCCAAAGGACGGCGCGGCGAACACACCCAGCAGCAAAACTGCGACGAGGAAGGGAATTTTGGTGTTTCTCATAGTAATTCCATTGAAACGCCAAGGCCCTATCCCCGCAAGTTTTCCGTGCGCAAGTGTCTTCTGGAAGTATCCTGTCCTAAAGGACAGCCATCTGTAGATTATTTTTCAATGTCGAGAAAAGCCAAGTTGCGCCGCGTGCGCTCTGTTCCAACGCTACCGGCGCACGCTGACCTGCGCCACATCCGCTTCGTAACCCTCGTCCACCACGGTTTTCTGCGCCGCCGCGGCAACTGCTTTTTCGTCCGCGTTCTTCGGCAAGTTGCAATAGCGCCGAATGACTTCTTCCCCGTTCACAATGCGAACCAGCCACTTGGACTTGCCCGCATCCCAGGAAACTTCTACTTGATCCGCACGCATAGCTACCTCCCATTGCGCTTCCTCGTCAGAAATCCATGCGCCAGCTTGCCCCGAGCTTGCCGAAGGGGTGCGCTCTTCGCCTTGCCGCAGCCGCCACAGTATTTGCGGGCGAAGGCGTACCCATCCACCGGTTCCGGCCAGGGGGTCGCGCCGCGTTCCGGCGCTTAAGCCAGCTTGGTCACCACTTTGCGCGCCGCCATAGACAGCATCAGCCGAGCTGTTCCACTGAAGAGCATGCTGATGCCTACCAGCGTGCCGATGGCCCACGCGCTGCTCGAGGGCCAGGCCCTCCAAATGAGCACCGCGAGGATCAGCGTGACGATTCCATCAAATGTCAGCCACCCTGATCCAGGCAGCCGCCGCAGCAGGAACGACAAAATGAGTTCCAGCACTCCTTCGGCGAGCAGGTAAATCGCCAGTGCCAGCGTAAGCGACGCCAGTCCGGCCGCCGGATTCCACAGCAAGTACCCGCCGGTGAAAAGATAAAGTATCCCCACGAGGATTTCCCACACAATTCCGCCCATTCCGCGCGCGTGCCACGCGAACACCAAATGGGCGCCGCCGCTGAACACCAGCAGCCAGCCGACCAATACCGCTATCGCGATTCCGGCCGCCGGCGGCATGACAATAGAGAGGAAGCCCGCAATGATCATCAGCACGCTCAACGCGATGGACCATCTCACTGACGCTTTCACGATTGTGGCAACGGGAGCTAACGTAGCGCTCATGACTTTTCCTCCAACGGCCCTTCAAGAGCCGGACGATTCATCAACGAGCCCGAATTCCCATTTTGATATTTCCACCGGCTGCCAATGTATACCCTGCTGTCCCCGTACGCAACGCCAGCGGCTGTCTCCGCCCTCCTCATCCCGCGAAACCTCTGCTAGAATCGCTGCCATGAAAAGACGCACATTGCTTCGATCGCTTCCCGCGGCAACTTTGCTTCCGACGGCAGGCTGGCTTGCCGCGACCCAGGAAAGAGGCGGCTCCGCGCAATCCGCAAACACCGTTTACGAACTCCGTATCTATCACGCTTACGAGGGCAAGCTGGACGACCTGTTGCGGCGCTTTCGCGAACACACGACAAAACTCTTCGAAAAGCATGGAATAAAAAACGTGGCCTACTGGACGCCCACGGACGAACCCCTCAAAGGCAAAACTCTCGTCTACATTCTCGCGCATCCCAGCCGCGAAGCCGCCACCGCCAACTGGAAAGCCTTCCAAGACGATCCCGAATGGCAAAGCGTGCGCGACAAATCCGAAGCCAACGGCAAGCTCGTGGAGAAAATTGATTCCACTTTTCTCGTTATGACGGACTTCTCCCCAAAGCTCCCTTGAGTCTTTAAATCTTTTCTCGTCTATTCGAGAACTGCTCAGATTTCGAGACCTTAGGGAACTGGCTTGAGCCGGCGCTGAACGCAGTGGGGTAATCCTCGACGAATCGTTAGCGCGCCGTCACCTACCCGTCACTCTGGCGGATGGGGTACGCTAGCCGTGAATGGTGTAATGGGTCCGTAATGGTAAGCAGGGAATTCGCGGCGGCCACTACTCGTTCAGTACGTGAGGGACCAGCCGACCACTGTCATTGTCAGGACCAGAAGCAACATGCCGGTGCTAACAATGCTCAGGGTCCGTCCGTGCCCCAGCAAGTAGTCGCGAGATTCGGGGTCAATGCAGAGAAGAATCGTGACGACGAGCACCACGCTCCATGCCAGCATAACTGGCACGCCGGGGTGCCGGCCGATCATCGAGAGGAATTCCCCTGGAGGCTGCCCAGCCGGTATCCACCAGGGGAGCAGCGGCGCTACCCCCGCCGCCAGCGAGAACGTCAGTAATTTGCGCGTAAGCCAGCCCTTGACCTTTGGGCGGGCTTCTTTCCATACGAAATAATCCCAAGCCAGCAGTCCGAGCGCCAGCGGCACCCAGCCGTACATGGCCGCCTGCTGGTTGAACCAGGACCATCCGCGGAACAAGACGTGTCCGTGGTGTGCCGTTGCCAGACGGGGCAACAAGAACAGCCCCAAAACAGTGTTGCAGAGCACGGCCACAAAAATCGTGACCAGACTCATGAACTGGAACCAATACCGCGTGGGCACTCTCTTGCAACGAGTACACACGGACTGTTTGGGCAGGAAGTTCAGTCCACAGCGGTCGCAATACACGGGTGCTCTCCCAGTCGCAGGGATGGAAACCAGCGACGCCGCCAGCTTACTGCGTTTGCCGTTCCAAAAACTACTGGTCAGAGGGTCAGTTTTGGTCCCGGTGGTTTTTCTTGCACCATAGTTTGAATGGCCTGGTTCGCGTCAAATTCGCCGTTTTCTCGCGGCGCGATGATCCGCCCCGGCGCGCAGTTGCTCCTGCGCGACGGCGTTTGGTACAGTGCTATTCACGCATTCGAAAGACGAAACCTCTTCGGCGGAGATCATCATGGCGATTCCGAAATACGCTCTGGACATATTGGTTTGCCCCGTTTGCAAGACGCGGGTGGAATTGCTCGGCGATGGATCGGGCCTGAAGTGCGTCACCTGCCGCCGAGTCTATCCGGTGCGCGATGAAATTCCCGTGATGCTGCCAGAAGAAGCGAAGATCGCCGAGGAATAGACGATCGAGCGACAGAAAAATCACAGAGACCGCATGTCCTCGAACATTGCCGATGCCATACCCCGGTTGAAACGATGGATTCCGCGGCTGCGCGGCAAGCGCATCGCCGTGCTCGGCGACGTGATGCTGGACCGCTACCTTTGGGGGACGGCTTCGCGGCTTTCGCCGGAAGCGGCCGTTCCCGTGGTGGATTTTGTGGAGCAGAGCGAGTGCCTGGGCGGGGCAGGGAACGTGGCGGCAAATATCGCCACGCTGGGAGCGCGCGTGGAAGCGTTCGGGGTGACCGGCAATGATGAGCCCGGGCGCGCGTTGCAAAAATGCTTTCGCGCGGCAAACATCGCGGACAAGGGCATCATCGCCGATGCGAAATGCGTCACCACGGTAAAAACGCGGATCATCGCGCGGCACCAGCAAGTGGTTCGCGTCGATCGCGAGCGCCGCGAACCGCTGCGCGCGGAAACGCAGGAAAAACTCTTACGTTTGCTCTTTACCGCGCTGAAGAAACTCGACGCACTAGTGCTTTCCGATTACGACAAAGGACTAATCACCGACGATTTCGCCGATCGTGTTCTGAGCGCCGCGCATCAGTTGCACGTTCCTGTTTTTGTGAAGCCAAAGACATCCAGGCTATACGCTTATCGCGGAGCGCGGGCCATCGTGTGCAATGCCAAGGAAGCGGGTTTCTACGTCACCCGCTCGCTGGCCGACGAGAAATCCGTGGAAGAGGCCGGGCGCGCGCTGCTCGCGCACTTCGGCTGCGGCGCGGTGGTGATCACGCGCGGCGAAAAAGGGATGAGCGTATTTGAGGAGTCCTCGCCGCGCCATTTGCGCGTACCGGCGACGAGTTTTGAAGTGACCTACGCGCGTGTGGGCCAGGCGGGGATCGAGCGCGGGGCCACCGGCCGGCAGGTCTTCGATGTCACCGGGGCCGGGGACACCGTTCTGAGCGTTCTGGCCGTTGCGGTCGCGGCCGGAGCGCCCCTCGCCGACGCCGCCATGCTCGCCAATACCGCCGCCGGCGTGGTCGTGGGCAAACTCGGCACGGCCAGCGTCAGCGCGGAAGAACTTCTTCACGCGCTGGACGACATCCGCGAGTAACCGCGGTGAAGAATTTTTTTTGCGGAATGATCAGGGAACCGGGAAGCTGAAGGATTTATCCGCGGCCAAAACCCAAATTTCGACGACTTTGGTCTTGCGGCTCTTTTCCGTGTCGGAAATGTCCGGCATCGGCGAAAAGGGACTGACCTCCACCGCCACAGCGACAGCATTTGAGCCGCTGGGCGCTTTGGCATGGAGAATCTTGTAACTCTTCACCGGGCCGTAGTAGCCCTGAGGGCCCCAGTCGGCAAGAAAGTCCTTCATGGCGTAGGCCGGGCCGGGCTTCCAGAGTTGATAGGCCTTAGCAGTGTCGCCGGCGACGAGGGCATCAAAAAAATGTTCGGCGGCTTTCTTCTCCGGGTAGTAGCGAAACGTAAACCAGAACGCGACAATCGCGACTACCGCGAGCGCCGCGATGGTAAAAGCCATGGCCCGGGATTTGTCTGGTTTATCGGCAGGTGGATCGGTGAGTGACATTCGGTAGTCTCCTGCCCCGCGAGCGTCGGAATCGAAGTTGCCGCTGTGACGGCGCCATCCCTGCACCGCGCAGCTGCAGTGAAAATCCTAACAGAGTCTGTGCGTCCGAGTAAAAGGCGCCGGAGTGCGGGCGCGGGATCGGCATGCGGACCTGAGAACGCAGGTCTACCGTATGCGCATGGGCATCGCCAGGCCATGTTGGTGCCAACGGAGTTCTTGATTCACTCCAGGGTCGTTCCGCAAAATTTTGCTGCTGACAGATTGAAACTTCCTGCTTGACAGAGATTCCGCCAGTGGTTAGCCTTGCACAATTTTAGTAATGTTTTGGTTCGCACCGTTGTAATGCCTGGAAAAACATGAATCTGTGAGTGGGAGGACGCTATGAACCGCAGATCACACCTGGCGGGGCTTTCACACTTTATTTCACGGAAAGGTATCGCAATGGGCGGAGCCCTGGCCCTGGCGGTGCTCGCCCAGTTAATTGCTGGGGGCATTGCCTTGGGCCAAGCCACGACGTCGCTTCGCGGCACGGTGAGCGACAGTTCCGGCGGATATGTCGCTGGAGCTTCGGTGACGCTGACGAATCCGGAGTCCAAGAGCGTGCGAACGGCGACGACAGGAGATGATGGCGGTTATCAATTTCTATTTCTACTTCCCGGAACTTACACGCTCGACGTGTCTGCGAGTGGCTTCCAGAAATACGAGCAGACGGGATTGCAACTGCTGGTGAACACTCCAGTGACGGTGAATGTACAACTCAAAGTCGGCGGAGGGAAGGAGACAGTGACGGTCACGGCGGAAGAACCGGTGCTGAACTTGGTGGATGCGTCGATTGGAAATTCCTTTGACGAAACACAAGTGCGCGAAATTCCGCTGGAGGGCCGTAACGTTCCCGATTTGCTGAGCCTGCAAGCCGGAGTGAGCTACACGGGCAGGAATATTGCTGACCAGGGTCGCCAGGATCAGGACACCCGCAGTGGAGCGGTGAACGGCGCGAGGAGCGATCAGAGCAACATTACACTCGATGGCGTGGACGTAAACGATCAGTCCACTGGATATGCATTTACCTCCGTACTTCCGGTGACCCAAGACTCCGTTCAGGAATTTCGGGTAACCACCACTAACTATGGAGCGGACCAGGGACAAGGTTCGGGAGCGCAGGTGGCCCTGGTCACCAAAAGCGGCACGAACATCTTCCATGGTTCCGCCTACGAGAACTTGCGCAACACCATTACCAGCGCGAATGACTACCTGGTGAAACAGTCCGAGCTGAATATTGGAGCGCCCAATAAGCCGCTCAAGCTGAACCGCAATATCTTCGGGGCGTCGGTGGGTGGACCGCTGCGCAAAGACCGGCTGTTTTTCTTCACCAATTACGAGGGAACGCGCAGGCGAGAAGAGCAGGAAGCGGAGCGTGTTATTCCCACGCCGTCTCTCTGCCAGGGAATCTTTCGGTATCAATATCAACAAACTCCGACCAGCCCGATTCAGATACTCACGATGACGCCCACGGACCTCAAGAATCTCGACCCGCGTGGCCTTGGAATTGACCCCGCCATGCTCGACTTGACCAATCACACCGGCTATCTGGATAAAACCTTTTGCACGGGGAAGACGATTACCAACGACCTTTTCGCCGGTGATGGATTGAACTATGCCGGTTTCGTTTTCCGCGCGCCGACCAGCTATGACAACGATGTTTTCATCGCTCGCGCCGATTACCGCCTCACCGCCGACGGCAAGCACCTCATCTTTTGGCGCGGCAACCTGCAGGATGTGCGCAACCCGGGCGCACCCTTCCTCCCGGGCGATGCTCCCGAGCAAACCAATGCCGACCACAGTAAAGGATTTGCGGTTGGCTACACGGCCATCGTGAACTCCACTCTTGCCAATTCCTTCCGTTGGGGATTCACCAGGCAGAGCGTCGGAGCTGAGGGCAATACGAACCAGCCATGGAACGCATTTCTGGGACTGGATCAAGGTTTCACCTATAGCCACAATTTCCAGGTGGGTACGCATAACCTACTGGATGATTTCTCCTGGACTAAGAAGAGTCATGCCTTGCAGTTCGGGACGGCGATTGGGCTCGCGCGCGACCCGCGGTCAAGCAATCTCCACTCGACCCATCTGGGCCTTGGGACAACCAACTGGACGTCCCCGATCGGGTTTGCGGGAACCACGAGCACGCTCGATCCCATGAACGCCACGGCCCATCCAAATCTCGGGACCAACGGGACTGCGCCTGAACCCCTAACCGCAACGCAGTACGACCGACCACTGCTGGCACTGTACGGCATGATCTCCGACGTGGTCGCGAACTATAACCTGGACCGCAACGGCATCGCGCAGCCTCAGGGTGCTTCGGTAAAACGGAACTATGGGCTCAACTGGTATGAGTTCTACGGGCAGGACACTTGGCGGGTCAAACCAAACCTTACGCTGACCTACGGGCTCCGCTGGTCGCTCTTCCCTCCGCCGTGGGAAACCAACGGCCTCCAGACCGCACCTACGTTCGGCTTAGGAACGCAGTTTGATCAAAACGTCAAAAATATGAAGCAAGGTTTGGGGTATACGTCGGAGCTGCCGATTGCTTTCAACCTCGGTGGTCCTGTGAATCACCGCCCTGGCTTTTACAACTTTGAAAAGACGGATTTCTCGCCGCGGATCTCCATCGCGTATTCGCCGCGCTTCGGCGGAGGCCTGCTCAAAAAGTTTTTCGGCGAGAATGACAAGACCGTATTTCGTGCCGGCTTCAGCCGCGTTTACGACCGCGCGGGATTCGCCCTGCTGAACACCTCTGACTCGGTCGGCGCGGCCGGTTTGACGACCACCTTGCAGAATCCCTGCTGCACGTTTAATCAGACGGGAGCCGAAGACCTGCCGCGGATCACCGGCATCAACACCATTCCCAAGTTCAACAACCCGCCGACTGGGATAAGCCAGGTCCAATTCCTGAACGACCCGCCTCCGCCAGGCTTCCCACAGGTACCCGGTACTACAGCTCAAGCCAACCTGTGGGCCAACGACGACACACTGAAAACCCCGCACGCGTATGCGGTTGACTTTTCCGTAGGTCGGGAACTGCCGCAGCGATTCTCGTTGCAAGTATCTTACGTGGGCCGCTTCGGGCACCGACTACTCACGCAACGCGATCTCACCCAGCCGCTGGATATCGTGGACCCCAAGACCGGGATTGACTACTACACGGCGGCAGCGGCCCTGTCCAATTTGGCGAGGTCCTTCGCTGCCGCCAGTCGCGCCCAGGGACTCGGTGGTACCGCCAATTTTTACCAGGCAGTCATCACCCCGGCGCAGATTTCCAGCGTTACCGCCGCGATGCTCGGCCCGACCGCGCAATACTGGGTGGACATGCTGCCAACGCTTCGATCCGGTGCCACTCAGTATGAAGACCTTCTTGGAACTGGATTTGTCAACGCGGCGACTAATCCTAAAGATGGCTTAGTTCAGGAAGTCTTCAACCTCTATTACAATCCAGCGCTTTCCGTGATCGGAGACGAAATTGTAGGGCTAGCAGACATTGACGCTTACGGCGGACTGGGGGACAACAGCGGTTCCGGCGTGCCCTATTTCTTCAATGGCCCGCCGAGCATGTTGCCAGGCTTGTGTCCCGGGTCTTTCTGCCAGTCCGGCAAGTTCTTGAGCAACCAGGCTTTCTCCATGTATGGATGGAGCTCCGTCGGCACGTCGAGTTATCACGCGCTCCAGGTAAGCCTGAGGAAGCAATTCAGCCACGGAGTTCAATTCGATTTCAACTATACGTTCTCCAAATCCATCGATATCACTTCCGCGGCCTCGCGTGTGGGCTTTTCTGTCTACGGGTATCAAAACATCGGCCTTGTGGGAACCCGCCTGGCAAATGCTTTTTCCCCGAACCTGGCCCGCGCGGTCTCCGACTTTGACCTGACTCACCAGATGAACCTCAATTGGAGAGCTGAACTTCCGATTGGCCGAGGCCGGGCTCTGGCACGCAATGCCAACGGAGTCGTGAATGGTTTCATCGGTGGGTGGGAGATTAGCGGCGTTGCCCGCTGGACCAGCGGATTTCCTTTCAGCGTTGATGGCGGCCAGCGCTGGCCCACGGACTGGTTCCTAACAGCTATCACACAGATGACGGCTAGGCCGAAGACGGGCGTTTTCAAGGGAAATGGAAGTGTCAGCGCTTTTGCTGATCCCGTTGCGGCGCAAGCGGATTTTACTCTGCCCCTTCCGGGGGGAGTTGGCTCGCGCAATGTCCTGCGGGGCGATGGCTTCGCGAGTTGGGACATGAGCCTGGGAAAGCGCTGGAGATTGCCTAAGGAAAACCACAGCCTGCAGTTCCGCTGGGAGGTGTTCAATGTACCGAACCTCACGCGCTTCAATGCCCAAAGCGTGGGTTCATCATCGCTGCTCACTTCACTTACGCAGTCGCCGAGCAGCTTCGGGGCGTACACTAGCCTGCTGACCCAGCCGCGGGTCATGCAGTTTGCTCTGCGCTACGATTTCTAATTTTGCGCTCGGCTAGCCTTCGAGTGCGCCCCCGGAGCCAGCGGGCAGCTCGATCTGATATTTGGTGCGGGCTTTTTCGGCGTGCTGTTCGAGGGCGAGGGCGATCAGCTTGTCGATGAGTTCTCGGAAGGGGATGCCAGTGGCTTCCCAGAGCTTGGGGTACATGCTGATGGAAGTGAAGCCGGGGATGGTGTTCGCTTCGTTGAGATAGATTTTGCCGCCCTTTTTCTCGAGGAAGAAATCGACGCGGGCCATGCCGCTGAGTTCGAGAGCGCGGAATGCATCTACCGCGTACTTCTGGATTTTTTGGACTTGCGCGGGCTTGAGCTGGGCGGGGATGAGGAGCTGCGTGCCTTCTTCGAGATATTTCGCGGCGTAGTCGTAAAATTCGCGGTGCGGGACGATTTCACCGGGGACGGACGCCTGCGGGTTGTGATTGCCGAGGACGGAAACTTCGATTTCGCGTGCGATCACGCATTGCTCGACCAAAATTTTCATCGCGAATTCCGAGGCGAGATTTAGGGCCGGGGCCAGTTCCTCGCGCGAGTGCGCTTTGGTCATGCCAACAGACGAGCCGAGCGTGGCTGGCTTCACGAAAACGGGGTAGCGGAATTTCAGTTCGACGGCGCCTTGAATTTGTTCCGGGTTGCTTTCCCAATCTTGGCGTTGAACGGCGATCCAAGGTACGACGGGAATCTTCGCGGCTTGCAGCAAGCGCTTGGCGACGTCCTTGTCCATGGCGATTGCAGAGCCAAGAACTCCGGCGCCGACGAAAGGCAAGCCAGCGAGATCGAGGAGGCCCTGGATGGTGCCGTCTTCGCCGAAGGTGCCGTGCATCACGGGGAACACGACGTCGAGGCGCTGTCCGCCGCCGCTGCCGTCCAATTTTACGAGTGCAGCGTCGGTAGGATCGGCGGTCATCATGACCCGTTGGCCACCCTTTAAAACTTCGGGAAGCATTTTTTGCGCGCCTGCTCCTATGAGCCAATGGCCCTCTTTAGTGATGCCAATGGGCACGGCTTCGTACTTGTCGGGGTCGAGGCCACGTATTACCGAGGCGGCGGAGGCGAGGGAGACTTCATGTTCGCCGGAGCGGCCGCCAAAAAGTATTCCGATGCGGAGTCGTTTTTTGTCGGGGGTCATAGGAGTTTTCAGTTGTCAGTTCTCAGTTATAAGTGAAAAAAGAAGACTGGTGGGACGGTTGTTTTTTGCGCGGTTCTGAATTGACAACGGAGGTTGTGGGCGCAAGAAGAGCCGCACACTCCAGATCAGAGGATTTTTTGGCCGAGGCCGGAGAGGACGAGTTCGACGCCGAGGAGCGCGGTGCGATTGTGCTCGTCGAGGATGGGATTGATCTCGACGACTTCCAGCGAAACCATGGACTCAGTGTCGGCGATCATTTCCATGGCGAGATGGGCTTCGCGGTAGGTGACGCCGCCGCGCACGGGAGTGCCGACTCCGGGCGCGTCGGCGGGATCGACGAAGTCCATATCGAGGCTGACGGCGATACCCGCGGTGTCGTCCATGGCGTACTTGAGGGCGTCGGACATCACTTCGCGCATGCCGCGCTCGTCAATATCGCGCATGGTGAAGACGTGGACGCCAGATTTCTTGACGATTTTACGTTCCTGCGCGTCGAGATCGCGCGCGCCAACGATGACGATGTTGCCGGGCTCCGCTTTGGGCTTGAAGCCAAGGAGGTCGACGAGTTCGGGCGCGCCGTAGCCCATGATGGCGGCGAGCGGCATGCCGTGGACGTTTCCTGAAGGAGAAGATTCCGGGGTGTTCATGTCGCCATGCGCGTCCAGCCAGAGGTAGCCGATCTGTTTTTTGTCCTTGCGAAAATAGTTGGCGACGCCGGCGGCTACGCCTGCCGCGATGGAGTGGTCACCGCCGAGGACGAGCGGGAGAAATCCTTCGCCTAAGGATTTTTCGGCAGTGGCGGCGATATCGCCGCAGGTTTCGGCAATTTCCTGCAAGTACTTGGCGCGCTTTTCGCCGACGGGCATCTCCTCCGGTTGCTTGACGGAGAGATTGCCGATGTCTTCGACCTGAAGGCCGAGTTTTTTGATGCTGGCTTGGAGGCCCGCGCCGCGAAGCGCGGAAGGGCCCATGTCCACGCCGCGACGGCTTTGGCCGAGGTCCATGGGGACGCCGATGATACGAACTTTTTGCGCCATGTGAGGCTCCGTGACTCGTGACTGTTGACTCGTGACTGTTGAAGCGCGCAGCCCGTGAGCGTTGCTTCGGCGGAGCAAGGCACGAGCGCCGGGCAAACCAAGTTCCAGATTGCGGGAACAGCGGGAAAAAACGCCAAACTACCCCGCCCTAAGGATACACGCGGTAAATCATGCGAGGGAAGGGGATGACCTCGCGAATGTGTTCGGTCCCACAAATCCAGGCGACGGTGCGCTCCAGGCCCATTCCGAAGCCGGAATGCGGCACGCTTCCATAGCGCCGCAGATCGAGATACCACTGGAAGGATTCTTCCGGCAGGTTGTGTTCACGGAGGCGCTTCAGAAGCAAGTCGTAATCGTGGATGCGCTGGCTGCCGCCGATAATTTCGCCGTAGCCTTCCGGGGCGATCATGTCGAAAGCGAGGGCCAGCTCGGGCCGCTGGGCGTCCGGCTGCATGTAAAAGGCTTTGATCGACGTGGGGTAGTGATGGATCAGCACGGGGCGATCGAAGGAACTGGAGATGATGGTTTCTTCATCCCCGCCGAAGTCGTCGCCGAATTTGGCGGGATTGCCTTTCTTGTTCAACACGGCGACCGCATCTTCATAACTGATGCGGGGGAAGGGGGGCTTCACGTTTTCAAGCTTGGTAGTATCGCGCTTTAGAGTTTCCAGTTCGCGCGTTTTGTTTTTCAGAACGCCCTGTACGATGGCGCTGACTAGGCCTTCGCCGAGCGACATCATCTCTTCAAATTCGACGTAGGCGGCTTCGGGCTCGAGCATCCAGAATTCGGTGAGGTGTCGGCGGGTCTTGGATTTTTCGGCGCGAAAAGTGGGGCCGAAGGTGTAGACCTTGCCGAGAGCCATGGCGATGGCTTCAGCGTAAAGCTGACCGCTTTGGGTGAGGTAGGCTTTTTGGTCGTCGATGTAATTGACTTCGAAAAGAGTGGAAGTGCCTTCGCAGGCGGCGGGGGTGAACATGGGCGCGTCGGTGAGCGTGTAGCCCTGGCCGTCCATGAATTCGCGCGCGGCACGGATGGCTTCGGCGCGAATGCGGAGTATGGCCGCCTGGCGAGGCGTGCGAATCCAAAGGTGCCGCTGGTCCAGCAGGAAATCGACGCCATGTTCCTTGAGCTGGATGGGAAACGGAGTGCTTTCTGAAACTTTCTGGACGATCTGGATCTTGGTGACGCCGATCTCGTAGCCGCCGGGGGCGCGCTTTTCCGCGCGAATCTTGCCGGTGACGATTACGCTGGATTCTTGGGTGAGACCCTTCAGCGATTCGAACGCCTCGGGATTTTCCTTCAGCGCGCAGACGCCCTGGATGATGCCGGTGCCGTCACGGAAGATCGGGAAAAGCAATTTGCCGGATTCGCGAAGGTTGTAGAGCCAGCCCTTGAGTGTGACTTCCTGGCCGTGGTACTTTCCGGCCTGTTCGATGGTGATCGTCGTCATGGTGAGATTCTCTGCTGATACATCAAACGAACAGTTTACCAGAGCCCCCTTTCTGACGCAGGCGCAGCGCAGCGATCCAGTGGCTCAATGTCCGGTAAGGCAACTTACCCGGACTTAGCTACTGCGCGCGACTTGGTTTACTTTTGGTTGCGTCTCGGGGTCGTCGGGGTCGAACTCGTACGAAAGCGCGAGAGCGCTTCGCCGAGATTCTGGATGAAAGATTCCGAACTGTACAAATCCGCATCGGGCCTGAGGGCTTCAGGAGGGGCGACGGGTTCAACTTCATCCAGCTGAAATTCCCGGGCAATGTCTTCAATGACCTTCGGTACGATGGGCCGTTGTTGCTCCACGTAAGCGTTGATCAATGCATGTTCGCACAGGAGATTTATGACGCGCGGAACTCCCATCGAATACAAGTGCACCGTTTCGATCGTTTTCGCGGTAAAAATCGGCTCTCCGTCCGGAAGCGCTCCCGCGATTCGGAGACGGTCAAAGATATAATCGCTCGTTTCATCCTTTGTTAAAGGCATTGTTTTGCAACGGATGGTGATTCTCTGTCGCAACTGCCGCAGTTGGGGGAGCTTCAGCTTTTCTTCAAGCTCGGACTGTCCAGAAAGAACGATCTGCAGAAGCTTTTCGGTTGATGTCTCCAGGTTGGTCAGGAGCCGGATTTCTTCCAGCACCGGAAACGTCAGATTTTGGGCTTCATCCACGATCAAAACGGCTGTCTCACCGGCGCGATAGCGTTCCAAAAGCCATTGATTCAGCTTCATTACTTGCTGGCTCTTGGATTGCGAATTGCACGGAATGTCGAATTCCGCCAGGACGAAATCAAACAGCTGCATCGAATTCATTCGGGAGTTGAATAGAAACGCAGTCCTGACTCGCTGCAGTCGCAGCCAATCAAGAAGCCGATTGACAAGCGTTGTTTTGCCCGTCCCGACCTCACCAGTCAAGGTGATGATGCCTTTTCGGGCCTGGACTCCGTACATCAGCCCGGAGAGTGCTTCCTCAATCTGCTTGGTCAGAAACAGATAACGCGGGTCAGGATTGACGTTGAACGGGCTTTCCTTCAGACCAAAGTAGTTCTTATACATAGGGTGTGAGCTTTTTCGCTAGTTCGTTTTCCAGCCTCGGGGAGTACTTTCTTCCCGCCATGAGGCCTCTTTTAAAGTCTCTCAGTTTCTTTAGCCCTCTCCTCGGGTCCATTACTCGACGACCAGCGGTCTCGAGTGCCACTGAAAGCTCATCCAAATGCTGTGTTGCAGGTAACTGGTGCCGCAGCCAGGGCCGTTGCACACGGCTTGATTTGCTTGTTCAATCTGCGCCCGGTAACCCAATGAGAAATTTATGTCGCGTCCGAAGGGAGAGGTTGCTCCGGCTCCAGTATACCAACTATTGTAATGCGTCGAAGGTTGCCCCGTGTTGCTAAGCAGCGCTCCATTTCTCGCATAACCGAAGTCTAGGCTCCCTTGCCAGACACGCGTCAGGGAGTGCCCCATGTTTGCGGTGACCATGTTACTGTCCGCGCCGGCGAAGACCCCGCTGCCTCCCGTCACTCCCCTCATATAGCTCACCGTCAATAGTCCGCGTCGCGTCCCATAAAGGAGTGTCGCACCACCTGAGCCTCCCGTCCGGCTTCGCTGTCCAGAGATGGGCACGCGCAGGCTCGAGTACTCCGGCCCCGCGTAGAGCTGCAGGGATACCCGCCCTGTGATCTTCCGTTCGTAAGCCAGCTGAAGCGCCTGGTCACCAACTGCCTGGGGGTTTCTCGAGTAGTGAAAGGCCCCAAATCGATATTGTATGCCGATAGTATCGTTCTTGGTGACTTGGTAGCCGTAGCCACCACTGAAAATCGGATTGTCACTGTTAAGGCTGCCGCCGTTGACAAATCGCAGGATTCCGTAGGCCCCTCCAAAAGTGACGACGCTCCTTGCACTCAGGAGGTAGGTTAGTTGAGCGCCGGAGACATTACTGTATCTGGGGCCCGCTGCCGATAAGATACTTTGGTTCGGCACGTACCCCGCCTGCAAACCCGGCAGGGAGGCGCCTAAAGTTCCGGCGACACCAGGAATCGCCAGCGCCGTTGTGCCCCCAAAACCGAAACCGCTTTCTGGCAAATACGAGAACTGCTCCAGAATGACCCATTGCCAGCGCCGCAAATCCAGATGGTAACCCATCGAGAGCTGGTGAAATTGTCCGTTGCCTGAGCCGCCGTCCCTGGACACGATTCCACCGCCGGAATAATTTACTCCGAGAAGAGAATGGCCCCAGGCTTCCAGCAGGGTCATATTCCCCGCAAAATAGTTTGACGAATTCCATCCTGAATTGACCGCTGGATTGGGCGAACTTGAGCGAATGGTATTGCCGTATTCTAAGCCAGGAACCCAGTAACTGTGACGCAACCGCGAAGTTCCCAGCGTGGCCGCTTCAATCCCGGTCAGCGGCCGATTGTCTGGCTGCAAGTCAGATGACGAGCGGTCTGCATTTGGATCCTGCTGGCCATTCAGATCCGGCAAAGGCGCATAATCGCGAGCGGCGGGCTTTGGCTTTTCTCCCGTGGCTTCCTGGGCGCGAACTTGCGCCGACCCCGCGTTCAACGTCGCCAAGAAAGCCATCCCAAGGACGATTTTGAGTATGTGATTCATTTTTTTATCTCAAGGGACAACGATAACATCGCCGGGTTGCAACTGAATATTCTGCTCCGGCTTCTTCCCCCCGATCGCATCTTTATAGTTGAACAAATATTTGGCTTCCTTGCCGTTTTCCGTCCGAAGGACGTAAATATTCTTGACCCTCGCGAACTGTGTGAATCCACCGCTGCTCGAGAGTGCTTGCAGCACAGTCATCCCGGGCAGAAGTGGAAACGCACCAGGACGCAACACTTCTCCGGTCACGTAGATTCTCCGGCTATTGATTTCCGAGACGCTTACGGTCACCTGCGGGCTATTTATAAATTTTTTCAGGCCGTCGGTTATCACACCAGCGAGTTCGAGGGGCGTTAGCCCGGCGGCCTGGACATCATTCAACAGGGGCAACGTGATTTTTCCGTCCGGCCGCACCGGGGCGGTCCGTGTCAATTGCTCCTCTTTCCAGACATCAATCTTCAATACATCCTGAGGCCCGATCTTGTACTCACCTGTTTTGGAAGAACTGTGCTCTGTTTCTTGATTCACAGCGGCCGGCGAGGGATTAGCCTTGTCCTGCCACTGGGAAAAGCTTTGCCCGGCTTCCGCGCTCGAAATCCCCATCGCCAGGCACCCCACAAAGACCGGCCAGATCGACAGTCTCATGTTCGCTCCTTCTGTTCGCTTCTTCATCAATCTCCCGGTTTCGTCCTCTCCACCCCAGTCAGCTTGATCTTGTAAAGCAATGATTTATAACTGATCTGCAGTTCTTGAGCCGCCCGTTTCCGGTTCCAATGGGTGCGCTCCAGCGCCTTTAGAATCAGTCCCCGTTCTGCTTGTTGGGAAGCCGCTTTGGCCGCAACCTTCAAGGAAGAGCTTGGAACTTCTTCCTGGATGGCCGGTCCGGCCGCCTCTCGGAAATCTTCGAGAACCATCTTCGGATTGCCCAGGGCGACGATTTTCCTCGCAAGATTTCCCAGCTCCCGGATGTTCCCGGGCCAGTCATAAGCGATGAGGAGCCCCACTTCGGCTTCACTCAAGTGCGGAGCCTCGTGCTTTAGGTCAGACGAATGCCTTGCGAGGAAGTATTCCATCAAGGCGGGGATGTCGTCCTTTCTCTCGCGAAGCGGCGGCAAACGCAGGCGTACTCCACTTATTCGGAAATATAGCTCCTTGCGAAATCGTCCTGAAGCGATTTCCTTGTCCAGATCTCGCATAGCTGAAGAAATTAGCCGTAAACGTTTGCCCCCATCCTTGGCCTCGTCATCCGGCAGCAACGAAAGCAGGACCTTTTGACAACCTAGCTCGAGTTCGTCAACCCCATCTAGGTAGAGAGTGCCTGGCACCTCGGCATGCCCGTCCCCCGGAATGTCTTCGAGGACCCGGAATTCGGCAATGACTTGACCGGGTTCCAACGCCGCGCAATTGAGCCTCTTCAGAGGCAGGTGGCCGAGCGACGAGAGCCGATGGATTAGCCGCGCATAAACCGCTTTTCCGGTACCACTCTCCCCCGTTAGTAGAACTGGAATATCCGTTCGTGCAATATCACCGATAACGGTATTGACGTTTTGAATCCCGTCCGACTGCCCACACACAAACTCCGGTTGGCAATTCAGAGTGTCAGCAGGTGTGGCAGGGGCATGCATATTCGGCTATAACGGGGATAGCACGTTCCATTCCAGTTTGGGGGTATTTGGTACCCTTCTCGAAGCTGCGTAAGCGTTGTAATATCAATGAATTACCTCTGATTGCGGCCGGTGGTCCCGGCTTCTCCGCTGGAGAAACCCAACTTTCTTCCACGAAGTGGCAGAGGATTTCCCACATTCCTTCCCACTCTAATCAGAACTGACTGGGGTCAAGAATTCTTGATAAGTATTTTGTTGTCATACAGTTACGTAGACTTTGATTCATCTGCCGCGGATTCACGGTGTTCCCCCTTCCTGGACCCTAAATCGACCAATGAAGCTGCCGTCTATTTCGGAATTCAGGCTTGACTCTCACCCAGAGGAGAGCAACCTCTTGGCAGTGGCACAAGGGAGCACTTCTGCTCCCTGGCTTGCACCCGGGGAGAATTCAGGGCCTGCCATGTTCGTGATCGGCTTCCCGTAATCGCGGTGAGGTCATTGCCGTCTTGACCTGATTCCAATCCATGCGCGACCGCGCTTAAGGGCACAGTGAGGCGCAAAGGATTGCCACGACCGCAACGCTGTCCTAATTCTGTCCTACTGGCCAGTATCAGGCCTTCACGAGCAATTCGTAGACTCTCAGCGTGACGATGAGAGATATCTTTGCCTCTGAGCGCACCAACTCCTTGTACGGCAAGCTCTTATACCCGGGCCGCCGGAACTCCTCCAAGTCCAATAAGCGTCCATTCATCGCACAGATCGCCCTACTACTTCTCACGGGGTTGGGCATTGCAGGCTGTGGAGGTGTGACCACCACTGCTTCCAATGTCGGTGGACCAACTATCGTCTCTTTTGCAGCAAATCCGGGCAGCATCAATTCCGGCGGCAGCAGCACGTTGGGCTGGGCGAGCAGCGGGGCGACGAGCATTAGCATCAGCCCAGGTGGATTTACATCCACGGCGGCGAGCGGCTCGACGAGTGTGGCGCCGACCGCGACTACGACTTACACGCTGACGGCCACCAACGGCGCCGGGTCAACCACCGCCACGGCGACAATCACCGTAACAACGGTGCCAAAGCCAACAATCAGCTCGTTCACCGCGAATCCCACGAGCATCAACTCCGGCGGCAGCAGCACGTTGAGCTGGGCGACTAGCGGGGCGACGAACATTAGTATTAGCCCGAGTGGTTTCACTTCCACAACGGCGAGCGGCTCGACGAGCGTGATGCCGACGGCGACTACGACTTACACGTTGACGGCCACCAACGGCGCCGGGTCAACCACCGCCACGGCGACAATCACCGTAACAACGGTGGCAAACCCAACGATTAGCTCGTTCACGGCGAATCCCACGAACATCAATTCCGGCGGCGGCAGCACGTTGAGCTGGGCGACTAGCGGCGCGACGAGCATTAGCATCAGCCCCGGAGGATTTACATCCACTGTGGCGATCGGCGCGACGAGTGTGACGCCGACGGCGACAACGACTTACACCCTGACGGCCACCAACAGCGCCGGATCAACCACCGCCACGGCGATAGTCACCGTAACGAACCCTACGGGTTCCGCTTGCAGCGGGATGAGCGCAGGCATACTCGGGAGTTTTAACGGTTTTGTTCCCTTCCCAAGCACAAATCCGTGGAATCAGGACATATCGTCCGCGCTGGTGGATCCAAATTCGTCTTCCATCGTTAACTACATCGGATCGACCGTGCCGGTGCATCCGGATTTCAGCAGCTCGGGTGGCGGAATTCCATACACCGTCGTCGATTCATCGACTACCCCGCTTGTTACAATGAGTCTTACAGATGCCTCCCAGAGCGACTTGATGCCCATGCCGTTCCCTGCGAATGCCCGCATTGAATCTGGCTCGGACCACCACGTCCTCGTGGTGGACAAAAATACCTGCTGGCTCTACGAAGTGTGGCTCGGGGCGTTCAGCAACGGCCAGTGGTCTGCCAACAACAGTGCTGTGTGGGATCTGCAGAACTACGAGAGCCGCCCCTACACGTGGACTTCTGCTGACGCGGCGGGACTGCCAATTCTACCAGGACTGGTGCGTTATGACGAAGTGGCGTCCGGCGTAGTCAATCACGCCGTCCGGTTCACCGTGCCGAGAACCTGGGCTGCATTTGTAGCCCCCGCCACCCACTGGGCAGCTACGAATAGCGGTTCACCAATTCCTATGGGCCTGCGGATGCGTTTGAAAGCCAACGTCAATATCTCAACCTTTTCAGCCGCCAACCAAGCCATCCTGACCGCGATGAAGAAGTACGGCTTGATCATGGCGGACAACGGCAGCGCGATGTATATCAGCGGGACGCCAGATAGCCGCTGGAACGATAGCGACCTTCACAATCTGGGCAGCCTAACGACTTCGGATTTTGAAGTCGTGCTCATGCCGACAGAAATCACCAACAGCACGGTTCCGCTGGGGCCGTCTCCCATTATCAACGCATTTTCAGCCTCCGCGACAACGGTTTCGGCCGGCGCGGCCGTCACTTTGAGCTGGAGCGCAACTAACACTTCCTACTTCTATTTGAATCCGTCTGCCGGAAACAAAGTCGGAGTGGTGCGTGGCAGCAGCATCGTGGTGAATCCAACAGTCACGACAACGTACACGCTCTACGCGACAAATGCCTTCGGGCGGAGCACCGCCAGCATCACGATCAACGTACAGTAAGGGAAACAAACCAGCGTGCGTATGCCGGTCACAATCAAAAAGAGCGCACCCGAAAAGCCGCGGGGTGTAAGCTTCTTCGCTGGCCGGCGACTGAGAACTCGAGTGAGCCGAG
>Ga0307479_10001541_pt1 | contig 21038 bp, 17 predicted proteins | sample atmos_gasesECM4C_FD_203743 | JGI IMG/M metagenome (GOLD analysis project Ga0307479, IMG submission 203743) | Hardwood forest soil microbial communities from Morgan-Monroe State Forest, Indiana, United States - atmos_gasesECM4C_515 | ecosystem: Environmental > Terrestrial > Soil > Temperate...
CGGAAGCTCGGAACCTTGGTCGAGAGCCGCCGCGGACCGGGTGACACAAGGCCAGGACTCGCCAATCCTAAAGGCCCTGCATCAACCGCGCGCCTTCTCGGTCACGCGAGCCGGCCCGGCGCATATTCACAGATCGCAATCGGCGCCGAGATGCCCTTGACCTGCTCGGCGCCGATCACGCGGACGCGGGTCCGGTCGGCGAGCGCGCCGGCGACCACCTCCGAAATCACGCAGCGAACGTTGTGGGCCCGCGCGGCCTCTTCCATCCGCGCGGCGATGTTGATGGCGTCACCATAGATGCCGATGGAGCGGCGCGCATCGCCCTGCTCGCTGACGATCACGGCGCCGCCATGGATGCCGATGCGAAACGCCGGCGCCACGCCGAACCAGCGCTGATAGGCATCGGTTTCGTGCGCGACGGTCGCGAACATCGCATCGACCGCCCGCAAGATCGCATCCTGCCTGAACGCGTCGGCCCAGTTCCAGATCGCGATCAGGCCGTCGCCCTTGTAGAGATAGATGTCGCCGCCATGGTCGACGATCGGCGGCGACAGGTCGGAGAGGAATTTTCGCACGAAGGCGCGCATCGTCAACGCGCCGAGACGTTCGCTCAGCGCCGTCGAACCGTTGATATCGAGGAACAGCAGCACCTTCCGCTCCTCGACCGGACGATGATAGGTGCCGATGATCAGGTCCAGCAGCGTCCGCAGGCCGACGAAATGCGCCACCCGCATCATCAGGATGCCGACAATCGAAAACGCGGTGAAGAAGGCGAGCCCATAAGGCAGCCGCCGGTACACCACCGGCAGGTCGTCGAGCCGGCCGAGCACAACATGCGTGACGTGCAAGGCGACGAGGTAGAGCACCATGACGACAAGGATCTCGATGACGATCACGCGCAGCGGATGCATCGCGCGCATCCAGTTGCCCCGCGGGCCCTGCACATAAAACTCCTCGAACAGCCCGATGCCGGCGCCGATCAGCAGCGCGTTCAAGGTGCCGATTTCGATCGGCCGTCCAACCGCGGCCGTCGTCACCAGACCGAGGCAGGCAAAGATCGCCATCGCCAGCAGGACGGCTGCAAGCCTACGGCGCGTCGTTGCGGTCATGGCATGGCCGTGGCTCCGCCCCTACACCGGCCGCTCGCCCTTCACGGTGACACGGGTGCCGGAGCGGGTGTGCGGCCAGTAATCCCACATCGCGCGATGCTGGGTGCAGCGGTTGTCCCAGAACGCGATGGCGTTCTCGGTCCAGCGGAAGCGGCACTGGAACAGCGGGTTCTCCGCGTGCTGGTAGAGATAGGCCAGGATCGCCTCGCTCTCGTCACGCGGGATGCCAATGATGTGGCGCGTGAAGCCGCGGTTGACATAGAGCGCCTTCCTGCCGGTCACCGGATGCGTGCGCAGCACCGGGTGCTCGGCCTGCGGATAGCTCACCTTGTCGGCGACGCCGTAGTTCGCATAGAGCCCGCGATAGACGGAGGCGCCGTCATGCAGCGCGATGAGCCCATCGAGATAGGCCTTCATGCGGTCCGACAGCGCCTCATAGGCGGCATACATGCTGGCAAACAGCGTGTCGCCGCCCTGCGGCGGCGACTGCCTGATGTAGAGGATCGAGCCCATCGGCGGCTCGACGTCGCAGGACACGTCGGAATGCCAGCCCTCGCCGTTGGCGCGCGGCGAGTCCTTGTCGGCATGGATCTTCATCAGTGCGGGATCGTCGCCCTCATGCGGCGCAGCCGGATGGACGTGCAGATCGCCGAAGCGGCGGCCGAAGGCGAGATGCTGGTCGGGCGTGATATGCTGGTCGCGAAAGAAGATGACGAGATTTTCGGCGAGCGCGCGATGGATCTCGTCGACCTGGCGGTTGGGACGGTTGTCGGAGACGAGCTTGCCCAGATCGACGCCGGTGATCTCGGCGCCGATGATCGGGGTCAGCTTCTCGACGCTGATGGTCTCATAGGGCCCGGTGTCCGAGGCCGTGTGCTTGTAGCGCGGGCCGTCCCGGCCTGACAGCGAGCTCATGGGTGTCGCTCCCGATCGTTATTGATTGGGAGGATGGTAGCTCTACCGAAATGAAACGCAATGCGCGCAATTTCGATAGCCGTCATTGCCCTGCGCAATAGCGCCGACTTGTCCGCCGAAGCTCGAGAGAGCGAAGGCGCAAGCAATCCAGACTGTCACCGCGGCGAGATTCTGGATTGCTTGGCTGCGCTCGCAATGACGTGGTGAGCGCGCGCCGCACCACGGTCGCCAGTGGTCATGGGCCCCCGCTTTCGCGGGGGCGACACGGAGAGGGTTTCGCCTACTGCGCCGCTGGCTCGGCGATCTTGCCCGTGGCGCCATAGCGCTGTTCGATATAGTCGATCACGAGCGCCTGGAAATCACTGGCGATCGAGGGGCCTCGCAACGTGCGGAACTTCTTGCCGTCGACGAACACCGGCGCGGCCGGCGCCTCGCCGGTGCCGGGCAGCGAGATGCCGATATCGGCATGCTTGGATTCGCCGGGGCCGTTGACGATGCAGCCCATCACCGCGACGTTGAGCGTCTCGACGCCCGGATATCTGGTCTTCCAGGCCGGCATCTCGTCGCGGATGAAATCCTGGATCGAGCGCGCCAACTCCTGGAAGGTGGTCGACGTGGTGCGGCCGCAGCCGGGGCAGGCCGCGACCAGCGGCACGAAGGTGCGGAAGCCCATGGTCTGCAGGAGTTCCTGGGCGACCTGGACCTCCCGCGTCCGATCGCCACCGGGCTCCGGCGTCAGCGAGATGCGGATGGTGTCGCCGATGCCCTGCTGCAGCAGGATGCTGAGCGCCGCTGATGACGCGACGATGCCCTTGGTGCCCATGCCGGCCTCGGTGAGACCGAGATGGATCGCGTAGTCCGAGCGCGCGGCGAGGTCCTGATACACCGCGATCAGGTCCTGCACGGCCGACACTTTTGCCGACAGGATGATGCGGTCCTTGGGCATGCCGAGCTCGATGGCGCGCGCGGCCGACAACAGCGCCGACTGCACCATGGCCTCGCGGGTCACCGCGCGGGCATCGCGCGGACTGGATGACGTCGCGTTCTCGTCCATCAGCCGCGAGAGCAGCTCCTGGTCGAGCGAGCCCCAATTGGCACCGATGCGGACCGGCTTGTCGTTCTTGTTGGCGATCTCGATGATGTCGGCAAACTGCGTGTCGCGCTTGTCCTTGAAGCCGACATTGCCGGGATTGATGCGGTATTTGTCGAGCGCCTCGGCGCAATCGGGATAGTCGGCCAAGAGCTTGTGGCCGATATAGTGGAAATCGCCGATCAGCGGCGTCGTGATGCCGCGCTTGCGCAAGGCGTCGCGGATATGCGGGACGGCCGCGGCGGCCTCATCGCGGTCGACCGTGATGCGCACGAGCTCGGACCCGGCGCGCGCCAGCGCTGCGACCTGGTCCACCGTGCCAGCGACATCGGCGGTGTCGGTATTGGTCATCGACTGCACGACGATCGGCGCACCGCCGCCGACGGCGATGTTGCCGACCATGACTTTTGTGGTCTGGTGCCGGGCGCTGGGCCCGGCGATATCGTTCTGGGGCAATTTTTCGGGCTTGTTCATTTTTTCGGGCTTGTTCATGGCGCCTCGAATATCAGGTTTTGGTGACGGTCAGCAACGGGACGGCTCGCACGGCAGGCAGCTGTTTCAAGGCCGGTTAACCAGAAAAAGCCCAGCAATGACAAGCACCGCCGCCGCCCCGAACACGGGGGTCAGGGCGTCATGCATGATGAAATAGCTGGCGATCACGCCAAATAAAGGGGTGATGAAGGTAAAAGCCGACAATTTGCTCGCCGAATAGCTCTTCACCAGCGCGAACCAAAGCGTGAACGTGGTTCCGACCACCCAGATCGCCTGATACACCAGGAGTGTCAGCGCCAGCGTCCCGGGGACGTGGGTCAACCTCTCCCCGGCCAACCAGGCCGCCAGTCCCAGGACGGGAATCGAGACCGCGACCTGATAGCTCAACACCTTTTCCGGCGCGCCGAAGCGCAAGCTTGTCCCCTTGGCCAGGATCGTGGTCGCCGCCCACAGCGCGCCGCCGCCGACGATCATCAGGTCTCCGAGCAGGACCTTGCCGTCGACATCGGCCTGCGGCACGCCGATCGCCAGCGCCACGCCGCAAAAGCTCAATGCCAGCCCGGCCCATTGCACGTCGCGCAACCGCTCGCCGAGAAAGCGATAGGAGCCGAGCGCGACGAAGAACGGCGTGGTGTAGAGAAACACCACCGCGCGGGACGCCGAGGTATAGCGCAGGCCCTCGAAGATCAGCACGAATTCGAAGCCGAAGATGAGGCCTGCCAACAGGCCGGGACCGAGCGTGCCGTCGCGCTCGAACATTCTTACCCCGCGCAGCCGCGCAGCCAGCAACAGCACCGGCAGCGCCAGGATCGATCGGATCGTCGCCTGCAGCATCGGCGGGATGTCGGGCAGCGCGAGCTTGACCGCGATCTGGTTGAATGCCCAGGAACCGCACAGCACCAGCATCAGTGCGACGGCGCCCGGGCTCAACGGACGCCCGGCGGTTGAAACCACTCTCTTGTGCATGTTTCCTCTATGGCCGGCTTGCGCGCCGCGTTGTTTGTCAGTGTGAGCGAATCTCTTGCCCGGACGGAGGTGCGCCCGCTCTCCCTTTGGGAGAGGGCCGGGGTGAGGGGTTACGGTCTCGTGAGAGCGGCGCCCCCTCACCCGCATCGCATCTTACGATGCGATGCGACCTCTCCCTGCAGGGGAGAGGTGAACCGAGCGTGCGGACAGATCACCGAAAAATTGCATGTACGACAATTCCATTCCTACTTCGGTGCCTGGCAATGGGCGCAGGTGCCGGTGATCTCCACGACCGAGAGCTTTGGCGCAAAACCCGAGGCGCGTGCGGCGCTGTTCAGGCTTTGCGCCACCGCGAAAGCCGGAATCTCGCCGACCGAACCGCAGCGCTCGCAGATCAAGAACGCCACCAGCGCCGCGGCGTCGTGGTCATGCGCGCAGGCGAGATAGGCATTACGGCTTTCGATGCGATGCACGAGGCCATTGGCCATCAGGAAATCGAGCGCGCGATAGACCGTGATCGGCGCCGGCCGCGGCATCGCTTCGGCAAGCGCGTCGATGATCTCATAGGCGCCGAGCGGCTTATGGCTCGCAAGCAGCGCCTGCAGGACGTGACGGCGGATCGGTGTCAGTCGCTGCGACCGCTCGCCGCAGATCCGTTCGGCGTGCAAGAGCCCGTCGGCCGCGCAACGATCGTGATCATGGTCGGGTGCGGGAAAAGCGGGTCGCGTCGGGGTCATCGTCACAATTCTGTATGCCGGCGCACCGGGCTGGCTGTCCGGTCATTATAACCCAATGTGACCGAAAATCCTCACCCGCGCGCAAGAGCCATGAGCTTTTGGCGGGGCAGCCTTCTGCCGGCCGACTGGTGACGAATTCGTAAGCAAGCTTATTATATCCGAAGCTTAGCAAGGGGGCGAAGGTGCGCGGTTCCGTGGATATGAACTTCCTGTTCACGCTCGGCGAGGTGTTCCGCCTGGTGCGCGCCTATGCCGACAAACAGGCCGCGCAGCACGGCATCACCCGCGCGCAATGGGCCGTATTGGCCAAGGTCGAGCGAAGCGAAGGCATGAAACAATCGGAACTCGCAGAACTGATGGAGATGCAGCCGATCACGCTGACCCGCCTGATCGACAAGCTCTGCGACAATGGCTGGATCGAACGGCGCGGCGACGAGAGCGACCGCCGCGTCAACCGGCTTTATCTGAAAAAGGCCGCGCGGCCGCTGCTCGGCAAGCTCGCCGGCCTGCGCTCGGAACTGACGGCGACCGCGCTTCAAGGCATCAGCCCGCAGGACGCCCATCGCATGCTCGCGCAACTGGAGACGATCAAGGACAACGTGCGCAACGCCATCCAGACCACAGAACAAGAGCAAGCGAAGGAGCAGCGTTATGGCTGATCCGGTGCTGAAATTCCCGCCCGACCAGAAGACCCCTCCGGCGGGCGCACCGGACAAGGCGGCCGCAAAGCCGCGTCGTCGACCGATGGCGGCGCTGCGCCGCTATCGCCGCGTCCTGCTCCTGGTCGTGCTGCCGCTCGCGGCCGCGGCCGGCGGCGTGGTGTTCTACCTCAACGGCGGCCGCTATGTGTCGACCGACGACGCCTATGTCGGCGCCCAGAAGGTGCTGATCACGCCGGACATCTCCGGCAAGATCGACAAGGTCGTCGTCAGAGAAGGCCAGCATGTCAACCAAGGCGACGTGCTGTTCGAGATCGATCCGGTGCCGTTCCGGCTCGCGGCGGCGCAGGCCAAGGCGACGCTCGAGCAGGCGCACACGACCTACGACAACCTCGTCGCCAACATCCAGATCTACGGCCAGATGCTGGATCTCGCGCAGCAGGGCATTGACCTCAAACAGCGCGACGTCGATCGCAAGACGCAGCTGGTGAAGAACAATTACGGCTCGCAGCTCGACCTCGACAACGCCTCGAATGCGCTGGTGACCGCCGGCGCCCAGGCGCAGTTCATCAAGCAGCAGCTCTCCAATGCGAAAACCCAGCTGCTCGGCAATCCCGAGCTGCCGCTGGATGACTTCCCGCCCTATGCCCAGGCCAAGGCGGCGCTGGACCAGGCCGAGCGCAATCTCGACCATACCACCATGCGCGCGCCGATGCCCGGCATCGCCACGCAGGTCGACCAGATCCAGCTCGGCCGCTTCGTCGCCGCGGGCACGCCGGTGTTTTCGGTCATCGACGTCGCAAAACCCTGGGTCGACGCCAATCCGAAGGAGAGCGATTTCACCCATGTCGCGGTCGGCCAGCCGGTGACCTTGGAGGTCGACGCCTTTCCCGATCACGTCTTCAAGGGCACGATCGGCTCGCTCTCGCCCGGCACCGGGGCGCAGTTTGCAATCCTGCCGCCGCAGAACGCCACCGGCAATTTCGTCAAGGTGGTGCAGCGCGTGCCGGTCCGGATCTATTTCGACCAGAACGATCCCAGCGTCGCGAATCTCAAGGCCGGCATGAGCGTCTACGCCACGATCGACACCGGCCATCGCCGCACGCTGGCGGGCCTGCTCGGCTTGGCGACGGCGGCTGCGAAGGCGGAGTAGCCGATGTCGGTCGCGGCGCCCGCTCCCAGCATGGTCCCCGGCCTGCGGCGCAACATGGTGACGATCTGCGCCATGACCGCGACCATCATGCAGGCCCTCGACACCACGATCGCCAACGTGGCGCTGCCCTACATGCAGGGCACGCTGTCGGCGTCGCAGGACCAGATCAACTGGGTCCTGACCTCCTATATCGTCGCGGCCGCGATCATGACCGCGCCGGTCGGGTGGGTCGCCAACAAGTTCGGGCGCAAGCGCATCTTCATCATCTGTTCGGCTGGCTTCACGATCGCCTCGGTGCTGTGCGGGCTCGCGCAGGACATCAACCAGATGGTGCTGTTTCGCCTGTTGCAGGGCGTGTTCGGAGCGGCCCTGGTGCCACTGTCGCAGGCGGTGATGCTGGATTCCTACACGCTGCAGGAACGCGCCAAGGCGATGTCGATCTGGGGCATGGGCGTGATGATGGGCCCGATCATGGGCCCCTCGCTCGGCGCCTGGCTGACCGAAACCTATTCCTGGCACTGGGTGTTCTTCGTCAACCTGCCGTTCGGCTTCATCACCGTGCTCGGCCTCATCGTCTTCATGGACGAGACCAGGAAGGACCTGTCCCTGCGCTTCGACTGGTTCGGCTTCGCCGCGCTCGCGGTTTCGATCGGCTCGCTGCAGCTCGCGCTCGACCGCGGCGAACAGCTTGGCTGGCTGGAGTCGAACGAGATCGTCGCGGAGTTCATCATTTCGGCCGTGGGCTTCTACTACTTCCTCGCCCACTCCTTCACGACGCAGAACCCGTTCATCCAGTTCGGCCTGTTCAAGGACAAGAACTTCATCACCGGCTGCATCTTCATGGCGGTGATGGGGCTCGTGCTCTATTCGACCATGGCGCTCGCCTCGCCCTATTTGCAGAACGTGATCGGCTATCCGATCATCACCGCGGGCGTACTGCTCGCGAGCCGCGGCTGCGGCACCTTCGTGGCGATGATGCTGGTCGGCCGCATGATGCGCTTCCTCGAGGCGCGCACGCTGATCGTCACAGGCCTCCTGCTCACCGCGTTCTCGCTGTTCGAGATGACCGGCTGGACCGACCAGACCGGCGCGTCCGAGATCGTGACCTTGAGCATCATCCAGGGCTTTGGCTTCGGCCTCGTCTTCGTGCCGCTCTCGACCGTGTCCTTCCTGACGCTACCCGGCAATCTGCGCACCGACGGCACCTCGATGCTGACCTTGATGCGCAACATTGCGAGCTCCGCCGGCATTTCCATCGTGATTGCGCAGCTCACCGAGGGCTCGCGCCGCATCCACGCCATCCTGGTCGAGCACGTCAACCCGTTCAATCACGCGATGCAGATGCCCGACGTCGCCGGCATGATCAACATGAATACCGACACCGGCCGCGCCATGGCGGATGCGATGGTCAACGTTCAGGCGCAGATCATCGCCTTCTCGCAGGACTATCAGCTCGTGATGCTGTTCATTCTCTGCTCGATCCCGCTCGCGATCATGATCGGCTCGACCAAGGCGAGCCTGCGCAAGCAGGCGGCGGGGCCGGAACATGCCGTGATGGAGTAGCCTCGATCTCACATCGTCATGGCCGGGCTTGACCGGCCATTCACGTTTTATCGCGCCGTCGTTCCGGGGCGATGCGAAGCATCGAACCTCAGGTGCGCAATTGCGCACCGGGGAACCTCGAGATTCTCAGGTGCGCAATTGCGCACCATAGTTCATCGCTGCGCGATGCCCCGGAATGACCGATCAGTCACGGTTGCCCTCATCAAGCCCGGACATGACGAGGAAGGATGACACCTACTCCTTCGCCGGCGCCGCGCCGTTTGTCACCGGCAGCACGGCCGAGGTCAGCGCCTTGATCGGATCATCGCCGGCCTTGAAGCCGGACTGCGCCAAAATCTCGTCGATCAGCGGTTTCAGCGCATGGACGCGCAAGAGTTCGCCGGCGAGGCCCTCGCCGAAGCCGACATTGCCGCCATTGCCGCCATTGCCGCCGAACGCGCCGCCGGTGTGCAGGATGCGGACGTCCTTCAGGTTGCCGATCGGCTTCACCATCTCGCCGAGCGCCGCCGGCATGGTCTCGATGCGCTTCTTGGCCAACTCGAAATCGATCACGTTGCTGCCGAGCTTGTTCTGCGCCTCGTTCTTCAGCGTGATGACGGCAGCCTCCGCCTCGCCGATCTCGCGGACGCCGGCGGCCTTGATCTTGTTGGATTCGGCTTCCGCCGTGGCCAGCGTCTTGGTCGCCTCGCCGCGGTCGATGGCGGCGCGCTTCTCCGCTTCGGCCGCGACGATGACCCCGGTCGAGCGCTGCTCGGCCTCCTTGCGCGCCGCGAGCACCGCGGTCTGCCGCTCGCGATCCGCGATCTCCATGGCGCGTGCGGTCGTGACCTTTTCCTCCGCGGAGACCGCGAGCGCCTCGGCCTGCTTGGCGATCGCCTTGGCTTCGGAGGTCTCCTTGCTCTTGGCGGCGACCTGGATCTCGTTGTCCTGGGTCGCGATCTGGATCTCGCGATCGGCGTCGGTCTTGCGCCGGGTGATGGCGAGGTTCGACTCGATCGACGCGGTCTCGCGCACCTTCAGCGACTCCGCCTCGCGCTGGGCGACCTTCTGCTGCGCCTCGATGCGGGCGTTCTCCTCGGTCAGCCATGCGGTCTGCGTCGCGGTTGCGACCTCGGCCCGCGTCGAGGCGGTCTTGTTGGCGATGTCGCGCTCCTGGCTGAGCTCCGCCTCCTTCTTGTTGCGTTCGATCTGCAGGGTCTGCTGCTTGGCCTCAAGATCCTTCTGCGCGATCGCGACCTCGTTGTCGCGCACGATGGCGTTGCGATCGCGCCGCTTGGTTTCGGTGATGGTCTTCAGCCGGGTCAGGCCTTCGGCATCGAAGAAGTTGTCGGCATTGAAGAACGAGAGGTCGGTCTGGTCGAGCTTGGTCAGCGACACCGCTTCGAGCTCCAGCCCGTTCGACTGCACGTCCGCCTCGACCGACGCCTGCACATGCTTGACGAAATCGGAACGCTTCTCCTGCAGGTCGAGCAGCTCCATGGTGGCCGCAACCGAGCGCAGGCCGTCGACGAATTTCGCCTCGACCTGGTCGCGCAGCGCCTCCGCGTTGTTGGTCAGCGCGCCGAGCGTCTGCGCCGCCAGCGCGATCGAGTCGATGTCGGGCCGCACCCGCACATAGAACTCGGCGTCGATGTCGACGCGCATGCGATCCTTGGTGATCAGCGAGTCCTTCTTGCTGCGCTCGACCTGAAGCCGCAGCGTCTTGAGATTGACCCGCGCGATCGAGTGAAACACCGGCAGCACGACGGCGCCGCCATCGAGCACGACCCGCTTGCCACCGAGCCCGGTGCGCACGAAGGCTTCATCGCGGGTCGAGCGGTGATAGAGCACCGCGAAGACGATGCCCAGCACGAAGAGGAGGGCAACGCCGATAGTGGCTGGCATGACAAGATCGTACATGACGACTCCATGATGGCTTGGCTGATTGGATGACGGCTAAGTCTGACGCTGTTTTGCGACTTCGACCTCGTCGGTTGCGGCGATGGCGATGAAGAGCCGATCCCTGCAATCGACGAGCAGAACCCTTGCTCCCTTCTGGAGCGGCGGCGAATCCGGCGCGGCCCGCGCCATCACCGTGTGCCAGTTGTCATGGACGTCCTTGACGCGCACGCGTCCGGGCAGGCCCTGGTCGAGCGGTCCGACCACGACCTGTCCGACGCGCCCGATCAGATCCGAGAGCGAGACCGCATAGCTCTCGTCCTGCGGAATCACGCGGGCGACCTCCCGCGTCGAGGCACGCAGCAGCGGCAGCGCGACGGCGGCGGCCGCCAGCGCCGCGATGGCCGCCGGCAGCGGCGCCAGGACAAGGCGTGCGACATCCTGGATCAGGAAACCGGCGATGGAGAACAGGCCCAGCGCCAGCAGGATGAAGATCAACAGCGGCACGCCGCCGACGTTCAGCCACAACAGTGCATTGATGAAGCTGGAGTTGCTGTCGTGATCGAAGCCGATCGCCTTGCCCATCATTTCGCTCAGCGACATGCCGATCAGCATCGACAGCGACTCGATGGCGCCGATGATCGCAATCATGACCGCGGCGATGGCAAACGGCCGGACCTCGGGCGCCAGGAAATGATCGATCAAGCCCATCGGGGTCACCCCCCTCTCACAATTCCGACTTCAGGCGCGCCAGCCGGTTGGCGATTTCCTTGTCGCGATGCAGTTTGGAGAGCTCGTCGATATCGGGCGTTGGCCCGACGGACACGGGAACGCCGGTGGCGCGGGCGATGGCGCGTGCAGCGCGGCCCGCCTTGGCGATCGCTGGCGTCGCCGCGCGCCCGCCGGGAGCAAGTTTCGAATCGAACTTGCCGGTCTCGCTGGCCTCCAGCTCCGCAAGCCGCATTTCCGCGTCTTGCAGGCCGGAGAGGATCGCGCGCAGGGTCGTGAGCGTCGTCTCGATGCGTTCGCTGTTCTCGTCGATCGCCTTCGACAGCACCTCGAACTGCGCCTCCAGGTCCATCTGCCGGGCAATGCCGGCGGAGGCGAGATCGTCGCGCTGCTCGCTGACCGCGAGACGAATCTTCTCGGAGAGCGCCGTCATCTCGCGGTCGATCTCGGCGCGCCGGGCGTTGAGCCGATATTCTTCGGCGCGGGCCTGGGCCAGGTTGTCGCGGGCCTCCTTCTCGGCGGCCTCGATTTCCCGGATCGCCTGCTTGACGACGGCGACCTTGTTGTTGTCCTCGGCCTTTTCGATCGCGCCATAGGCGATGCCCGCGATCAGGCGGCCGGCCCGCGACAGGATGGTGTCCGGGGCGGAAGGATGTTCGGCCATCATGACAATCTCCTTTTCAGATGTGGTGCTGGTGGTGACCCCAAAGCGGATTTCGAAACTGCCATCGTCGTTGCGGACGAGATGCGCCGGCACGCTGTGGCCCCAGCCCTTGGCGTAGCCTGCGACGTCGTAGGCGATGTTGAACCGCCCCTGCGCGGTGCCGAGCGAAACGGTGGACGCGTTCCTGACATTGACGAGCCGCTCGTCGAGCGGCAGGCGGGTGATCTGCGAGGCGCGGTAGCTGGCGCGATCGCGCAGTCCGAGCGTGACCAGCCGCGACGGCAGCCGCGTGGCCTTGCGGATCGCGTCGTAGGCGTGCGCGTGAAGCGCGACCAGGTTCGAACCGATGTTCTTTGCGGCTGCGATCTCATCGAGCATGTCCATCATGCGCCGATAGTCGTCGAACGTCGCCTCGATCGCGGCGCGCGCCTCGTCATCGGGCGCGAGGCGGTAGCGGAGAGCCATGTCGGGTGGTTGCGACGAAGCCATATCCAAGACTAAAGCACAGTTTTTGTACTTTACAATCTGGGCGGCAAAAATTTTTTTGAGCAGCCTCAGGGCGCTGTGAGGCATAGCGCCGAGTGTGGCGCAAATATATGAATTTACGTCATAAACTCGAAGATTCGGCCAGCCCCTGGCGGCGCAGGGCGCGCGGAACAGGAGGCTTTCGGGGATTGGTCGCGCCCGCCGGTGCGTGCGTTCATACCGCTGGAAACACGGTTCCGCGATGATGCGCTGCGGTAATTAGGGACCGCGTGCTACTTGATCGGGGGCCGCGGCAACACGGTCTCGCCGGCTTCCATCCGGTAGAGGTGATCGAGCGCATACCAGGGCGGCGCGACATCATGCGCGGTCGGATGTGGCTCGTCGTGCCGCACGAAATTGCCGAGCAGCGCCTTGGTGACGCCGAACTGCACGTCGCTGTCGATATGCGGGTCGGCCGGATCGTAGACCTGCGAAATCAGCACCTTGAATCCGCTCCTGCAGATCAGCGCATGCAGATGCGCGGGCCGATAAGGGTGCCGGTTCTGCGCCTTCAACAGCCGGCCCACCACGCCATCGGTCGGGATCGGATAGCCGACCATCATGACCGAACGAAACGCGAAACGGCCCTCGGCGTCGGTCAAGAACTTGCCGCGCAGGTTCATGTCGGCCTGCCCGGGATCCTGGTTCTCGTAAAAGCCGACCGGCGAGGCGTGCCAGATGTCGACCTCGGCACCCACAACCGGATCGCCATTGGGGTCCACGACCTTGCCGGTGACGAACAGCGCAGGCCCCGGCGTCTCGGATCGCACGATCGAGCCGCCGTTCTCCACCCGCGGCGAATTCATGCGCCAGAACGGCCCGAGCAGCGAGTGATCGGTCTCGGCATTGCCCTGGTCGCCATTGTTGAGCAGGCAGATCAGCGAGGAGACGCCGAGCGAGCCGGCCATCAGCACCGCCTCATTATGCGTATCGGTGGAGCGCTTGCCGAGTTCGATCAGAACGGCGCAGGCGTCGCGGAATTCCGCTTCCGTCAGGCCGGTATCGCGGATGAAGCCGTGCAGGTGCTTGACGAGCGACACCATGATCGCGCGCAAGCGCGGGTCGGATGTCTGCGCCATGACGGCGAGTGCCGCGGCCGTGACGTCCTGCTCGCGCTCGATGATCATGGGCTACTCCGAAACGCCTGCCTCAGTACTTTCCGTCAATTCAGCATCTCGATCGCCATTGCGACGCCCTGGCCGACGCCGACGCACATCGTGGCGAGCGCGCGCTTGCCGCCGCGCTTTTCCATGCCGTGCACCGCGGTCAAGGCCAGCCGCGCGCCGCTCATCCCCAGCGGATGGCCGAGCGCGATCGCGCCGCCATGCGGATTGACGAAATCGGCATCGTCAGCGACGCCGAGCTGGCGCAGGCAGGCGATGCCCTGCGAGGCGAAGGCCTCGTTGAGCTCGATCAGATCGAAATCGCCGATCGCAAGGCCGAGCCGCTGCATCAGCTTGCGCGTCGCCGGCACCGGCCCGATGCCCATGATGCGCGGCGGCACGGCTGCGGACGCAAGCCCAAGGATTTTTGCCCGCGGTGTCAGGCCGTGCTGCTTCACCGCAGTCTCGGAAGCCAAAATCATCGCGGCCGCGCCGTCATTGACGCCAGACGCATTGCCCGCCGTCACCGTGCCGGGATTGCGCACGATCGGCTTCAGCTTGGCGAGCCCTTCCAGCGTGGTCTCGGGTCGCGGATGCTCGTCCTTGTCGACAGTGACCGGGCCGGCCTTGCCGCCGGCGATCGTGACCGGCGTGATCTCCTCGGCGAAATAGCCGCTCGCGATGGCTTTGCCGGCGCGCTGCTGCGAGCGGATCGCGAACGCATCCTGGTCGGCGCGCGACACCTGGAATTCCTCGGCGACGTTCTCACCGGTCTCCGGCATCGCATCGACGCCATATTGCGCCTTCAAAAGCGGATTGATGAAGCGCCAGCCGATGGTGGTGTCGAAAATCTCGGCCGAACGCGAAAACGCTTCCGCCGCCTTGCCCATCACGAACGGCGCCCGGGTCATCGACTCGACGCCGCCGGCGACGGCGAAATCGATCTCGCCCGACCTGATCGCGCGGCCGGCGGCGCCGACCGCATCGAGCCCCGAGGCGCAGAGCCGGTTGAGGGTCTGGCCCGGAACGCTCTCCGGCATGCCGGCCAGCAGCAGCGCCATCCGCGCGACATTGCGGTTGTCCTCGCCGGCCTGGTTGGCGCAGCCGTAAAATACTTCATCGACACAGGCCCAGTCGAGTTTTGGATGCCGCGCCATCAGCGCCTTGATGGGGTAAGCTGCGAGATCGTCGGCGCGCACCTTGGCAAGCGACCCGCCGAATCGGCCGATCGGGGTTCGCACGGCGTCGCAGATAAAGACATCACGCATCATTTCTCTCCCGGAATGCCGTGCTTTTAGGCCGCAAGTTCGGCTCGACCTGATCGCGAGTTTTAGGAGCGCCCTGCCACGGGGTCAATTGACGGAAAAGCGGCGTTTGCATGGACAATTGCATGGCTCGTGAGAGTGGAAAACCTGGAGGGCGGCGGTAAAGCCATAGGAGGCGAGCGTCAAATTCTATAGGTTGCGCGTCCCATGACGATCCAACCACCACGACCCGCACCTGCACCCACGGAAGCTGCGCCCGCTGCCGATACCCCGGCACGCGTCACCCCGATGATGGAGCAGTACCTTGAAATAAAGGCGGCGCATCAGGGGCTGCTGCTGTTCTACCGCATGGGCGATTTCTACGAGCTGTTCTTCGAGGACGCCGAGCTCGCCTCCAAAGCCCTCGGCATCGTGCTGACCAAGCGCGGCAAGCATAATGGGCTGGACATCCCGATGTGCGGCGTTCCGGTGGAGCGCGCCGAAGATTATCTCCACCGCCTGATCGAGAAGGGCTTTCGCGTCGCGGTCTGCGAGCAGACCGAAGATCCCGCGGCTGCGCGGGCCCGCGGCAACAAGAGCGTCGTGAGGCGCGACGTGATCCGGCTGGTCACGCCGGGCACGCTGACCGAGGACACGCTGCTCGATGCGCGCGCCAACAATTATCTGCTGGCAATCGCGCGTAACCGCGCCTCGGGCGGCAACGACCGTTTTGGGCTCGCCTGGATCGACATCTCGACCGCCGAGTTCATGGTGACCGAATGTTCCACCGCCGAGCTCGCGGCGACGCTGGCACGGATCAACCCGAACGAGGTTGTCGTCAGCGACGCGCTCTACAGCGACGCCGCGCTGGAGGTCGTGCTGCGCGAACTATCGGCTGTGACGCCGCTCACCCGCGACGTGTTCGATGGCGCGACCGCCGAGCGCCGGCTGTGCGACTATTTCGCTGTCGCGACCATGGACGGCCTGGCGGCGATGTCGCGGCTCGAAGCCACCGCGGCCGCCGCCGCCATCACCTATGTCGACCGCACCCAGGTCGGCAAGCGACCGCCATTGTCGCCGCCGTCGCATGAGGCCACCGGCTCTACCATGGCGATCGATCCGGCGACGCGCGCCAATCTCGAACTGACGCGCACGCTCACGGGCGAGCGGCGCGGCTCGCTGCTCGATGCGATCGACCGCACCGTGACCTCGGCGGGTTCTCGGCTGCTGGCGCAACGGCTGGCAGCGCCGCTCACCGACGCGACCGCGATCGCGCGGCGGCTCGATGCGGTCACGGCCTTCGTTGCGGACAGTGCTGCGCGCGCAGACGTCAGCAGCATTCTGCGCGGTGCACCTGATATGTCGCGGGCCTTGGCACGATTGTCGGTCGGACGCGGCGGCCCGCGCGATCTCGCCGCCCTGCGCGACGGCATTTTTGCCGCGGACCAGGCGCTGGCGCGGCTGCAACGGCTCGAACAGCCGCCGGCAGAGATCGCCGCCATCATGACCGCGCTGCGCCAGCCCGCGCGCGAACTGGCCGCCGAGTTCGCGCGCGCGCTCGACGACGAGTTGCCGCTGATCAAGCGTGACGGCGGATTCGTTCGCAGGGGCTACGAGGCTGATCTCGACGAGACGCGCAGCCTGCGTGACGCCTCGCGGCTCGTGGTCGCCTCGATGCAGGCGCGCTACGCCGACCTGACCGGCGTCAAGGGCCTGAAAATCCGCCACAACAACGTGCTCGGCTATTTCGTCGAGGTGACCGCGCAGCACGGCGACAAATTGATGTCGCAGCCCTTGAACGCGACCTTCATCCATCGCCAGACGCTCGCGGGCCAGGTCCGCTTCACCACCTCGGAGCTCGGCGAAATCGAAGCCAAGATTGCGAACGCCGGCGAGCGCGCGCTCAACCTGGAGCTGGAGATCTTTGACCGGCTCTGCGCGCGCGTGCTGGCCGCGAACGAAGACCTGCGCGCCGCCGCGCATGCCTTCGCGCTGCTCGACGTCGCGACCGCGCTGGCAAAACTCGCGGTTGATGACAATTATGTCCGGCCCGAGGTCAGCGAGTCACTGACCTTCGCGATTGAAGGCGGCCGCCATCCGGTCGTCGAGCAGGCCTTGCGGCGCGATGGCGCGCCCTTCATCGCCAACAATTGCGACCTGTCGCCGGCGCCCGCACAGAAGTCCGGCCAGATCTGGCTGGTCACCGGCCCGAACATGGCCGGCAAGTCGACCTTTTTGCGCCAGAACGCGCTCATCGCGCTGCTTGCCCAAATTGGCTCCTTCGTGCCGGCGAGCCGCGCGCGGATCGGCATCGTCGACCGGCTGTTCTCGCGGGTGGGCGCGGCCGATGATCTCGCGCGCGGCCGCTCGACTTTCATGGTCGAGATGGTCGAGACCGCGGCGATCCTCAACCAGGCCGGCGAACGCGCGCTCGTGATCCTCGACGAGATCGGCCGCGGCACGGCGACGTTTGACGGCCTGTCGATCGCCTGGGCCGCGATCGAGCATCTGCACGAGGCCAATCGCTGCCGCACGCTGTTCGCCACGCATTATCACGAGCTGACGGCGCTCTCGGCAAAACTGCCGCGGCTGTTCAACGCCACCGTGCGGGTCAAGGAATGGCAGGGCGAGGTGGTGTTCCTGCACGAGGTGCTGCCCGGCTCGGCCGATCGTTCCTATGGCATCCAGGTCGCGCGGCTTGCGGGCCTGCCGCCCTCCGTCATCGCGCGTGCGAAATCCGTGCTTGCGAAACTCGAGGCGCAGGATCGTGGCCAGACCGCGCGCGCGCTCGCCGACGACCTGCCGCTGTTCGCAGTGCCCTCGCGCGCCGCACCCGAACCGGCACCGCCGAGCGAAGCCGAGCAACTGATCGCCGCCGTCAAGGCGCTGCATCCCGACGAGATGTCGCCGCGCGAGGCGCTGGAGGCGCTCTACGCGCTGAGGGCGAAGCTGCCGAGGGGATAGCCCTCTCATCCGTCATTGCGAGCCACCCGGTCCGCGCAAAGCGCGGCCGGATGACAGGCTCCGCGAAGCAATCCAGAATCTTGCCGCGGGGACAGTCTGGATTGCTTCGGCGCAAACGCGCCTCGCAATGACGTGGAGAGAGTGACGCGGCCGCCGGCCCCGTCAAACCGAGACGTATTTGCGCCAGTTGTGGGCTTCCTTGAAGCCGAGCACCTCGCGCGTCTTGCGGTTTGACAGCGGGGCCTCGAACTCGCCGAGCTCGCGCGTGATGGGGACGCCCGGGCAGTAGCGCTGGAGCAGCTCTGCGGTCGCCATCGTGGCGGTAATGGTGTCGTTGACGGCATTGAAGACCTGGAAGCCGAGCCCGTCCTTCTGGATCGCCAGATGCACGATCTCCCCGAGGTCGCGGGCGTCGATATAGCTCCAGGCGTTGCGTTTGCGCGACGGCGGATTGGCCAGGAAGCCGCGAAACATGTCGTATTCATGCGGCTCGATGACATTGCCGATCCGCAAGGCATAGATGTCGATGCCGTAGCGCATCGCGAACGCCCGCGCGGTCTTCTCATTGAGGACTTTTGACAATCCATAGGAGTCCATGGGGTCGACGTCGTAGTCCTCCTCCAGGGGGAAGTGATGGAAATCCTTGTCGCCCTCGGCAAAGCAGACGCCGTAGGTGGTCTCGCTGGAGGCGATTATGATCTTGCGAACGCCGAGCTTGGCGGCAGCCTCGATCACATTGTAGGTGCTGATGGTGTTGACGCGAAACGTCTCGTTGTCGGGTTCGATCAGGACCCGCGGGATCGCGGCAAAATGCACCACGGCGTCCGGCGGCGCCGGCGGGTGGCCGGCATTGAAACCTGCGAAGCCGAAATGCGTGGTCAGGGCGTTGAACGCCTGCCCGCTGTCGGTCAGGTCGGCGATCAGGTTCTTGATGTCGCCATGCTCCGACGGCTTGAGGTCGACATTGAGCAGGTCGTAGCCGTGAACCCTGAGATAGGGCAGAACATGCCGGCCGGCCTTGCCGGTTCCACCGGTGAATACCACGCGCTTGGCTGTCATCGCTGTCTCGCTCCCTGGTTGATTCAAGTCAGACCTCGACATCTTTCATGTCAGTCGTTGTGTCGCCGGCTTAGCCCGCATTCGGCTGATCCACCACAGCGAAAAATTCCAGACCACACAAACCGTGAGCGCGAGGCTCAGGCCCGCGGCTGAACCGAGCCACAGCGCGGCGACATGCAGCACGGCGATCGCGATACCCAACCCCATCAGCCCCCAGGCGCTGTTGGCGATCACGGCCGCCGTCGCCGGTCCGCCGATGCGCGGATGCAGGATCAGCATCATGCTCGAGAACACGATCGGAAACAGCGCCAGGATGCCGCTGATGCGCGGACCGGCCCAGCCTGACAGCGTCACGACGGTTGCCACCAGCATCGCCACCAGCGAGGCCCGCAGCGGCACGTCGTACCAGCGGCGCGCGATCGGTGGCATCCTGGCATGGCGGTAGCGCGCTTGCGCCGCAATGCAGATCGCAAAAGCAATCACGTTGGCGAACAGGCCGGCGGCAAGCGACCAGTGCACCAGGCGCGCCAGCGATGCCAGCGCGAGCCACACCATGGCGGCTGCGCCCCAGCTCGTGAGCACGCTGCGGCGCTGCGCCAGCAACACGTAGGTCAAGCCGAGGAAGAGCGTCGCCGCGTTGGTCGGCAGGCTCGCAAGCGCCCCCTCCGCAATGAAGGCCGCGTCGTGATCGAGCGCGAGGAAGACGTAAGTCGGCCCCGCCGAAATCGGCAAGGTCGCGATCAGCGCACCGATCGCCGGTCCCGAGCGCTCGGTGATGAACGACGCCGTGACCACGAAGGACGCGGCCACTGCCATGCGCAGGAAAAGCGGGAGGAGAAAGGAAAGGTCGGGGGGCATCGTGGCCTATTTTACCCTCCCCTGGAGCGGGAGGGTGGAGCAGGCTCACATCCTCTTCATCGACACCGAGACTTTTGGGCCGTTCTTGATGGTCTGGTAGACCACGCAATAGCGCTCGGTGAGTTTCTTCAACAGATCGAGCTTGTCCTGCGGCGCATCGGTCTCGACCTCGAAGCGGACGCGGATCTCGGCAAAGCCGACCGGCGCTTCCTTGTCGACGCCGAGCGTGCCGCGGAAATCGAGGTCGCCCTCGGCGATCACGCGCCCGCTGGTCAACGGCACCTCGATCGCGGTCGCGACCGATTTCAGCGTGACGCCGGCGCAGGCCACCAGCGCCTCCAACAGCATGTCACCGGAGCAGAGTTCCAGCCCGGAACCGCCGGTCGCCGGATGCAGGCCGGCCATCGCCAAGGCCCGGCCGGTCTCGACCTTGCAGGCGATGTTCTCGTTGTCGATCGAGCCCTTGGCCTTCAGCGTGATCAAGGCCGCCGACGGATCGGCCTTGTAGCGGTCCTTGATGGGCGCCTGCATGGCGCGCAATTCCACGGCATCCATTGCTGTTCTCTCCCTCAATTCTTGTCGGCTGATGTAGCGGTTTGCCGCACCTCTGTCACCACCACATCGCCTCACCGGCATTTGAATTGGATTGTGCATCGATCAGATCCCGGTCGAGCGAACGGTCCAGCGCGGTCAGGACTCGGCGCTTGACCTGGTCGAACAATTGCGAGTTACGGTCGCGCGGGCGCGCCAGATTGACGGCGATGTCGGCAAACAGCCGGCCCGGCCGCGGCCGCATCACCAGCACGCGGTCGGCGAGCATCACGGCCTCGTCGACATCATGGGTCACCAGGAGCAGCGTTGGGCGGGTGTCAGCCCAGAGATCGAGCAGATGGTCCTGCAGGTCGGCCCTCGTGAACGCATCCAACGCCGAGAACGGCTCATCGAGCAGCAGCACTTCCGGCTGCGGCACCAGGGCGCGCGCAATCGCGACGCGCTGCGCCTGGCCGCCGGAGAGTTCGCGCGGCCAGGCGCGCGCCTTGTCGGCAAGGCCGACGCGCTCGAGCGCGCGGGCAACCCGCGCGCGACGCTCGAGCGCTGGCAGCTCGGAAAGGCCGAAGCCGATATTGTCGGCGACCGAGAGCCAGGGCAGGAGCCGCGGCTCCTGGAAGATGATGCCGATCTTGGCATGCGGCGAGGTGATCGCCGCGCGGTCGAGCGTCACCGTGCCCGAGGTGGCGGGATCGAGGCCGGCGACGGCGCGCAGCAAGGTCGACTTGCCGCAGCCGGAGCCGCCGATGACGGCGACAATCTCACCCTGCTTGATCTCGGC
>Ga0307479_10001543_pt1 | contig 21023 bp, 15 predicted proteins | sample atmos_gasesECM4C_FD_203743 | JGI IMG/M metagenome (GOLD analysis project Ga0307479, IMG submission 203743) | Hardwood forest soil microbial communities from Morgan-Monroe State Forest, Indiana, United States - atmos_gasesECM4C_515 | ecosystem: Environmental > Terrestrial > Soil > Temperate...
CCTCGAGCGTGTGGACGGAGACTTCATCGTATTTATCGACGACGACGAATTTCCCGCGGACGATTGGCTCCATAATCTTCTTAAGACCTGCTTGGCTTATGGAGCGGATGGCGTGCTTGGGCCGGTGGAGCCCTCTTTCGAATGTGAACCACCCCGGTGGGTGCGGAAAGGTGGCTTCTTCGAGCGACCAACCTACGCCACGGGATCCAAGATGAGGTGGCAAGAAACCCGCACTGGCAATGTTTTGTTCAAGAGAAACATCCTGGGTGGCTGCGATGTCCCCTTCAGACCCGAATTCGATACTGCGGGAGAAGATATAGACTTCTTTCGGCGAATGGTAGAAAAGGGACATACATTTGTTTGGTGCAACGAAGCAGTCGTGTACGAGGCCGTGCCGTCGTCGCGCTGCACGCGGAGTTATTTATTGAAACGGGCTCTGCTCCGCGGCAGCAATTTTTCGAAACATCCCACAGATCGCCTCACCAATCTTCTCCGGTCCGTGATCGCTGTCCCATCCTATGCGCTGGCGTTGCCGATTCTCGCAATGTTTGGCCAGCATGTATTTTTCAAGTATTTAGTTAAGCTGTGCGACCATGCCAGTAGACTACTGGCATTTGCTGGATGGAGCGTAGTGAAAGAACGAGACACATGAGCCTATGCGTTTACCTCTCAGGGTGGACCAGGACCAATGAGAAGAAGGATGTAGGTTCGGGAGATGCCTGTGAGTAATCAGCTCATTGAGGGTGAGTTGGGATGTTTCTAATAGCACCCATTCGTCAGAGACGGCGCTCCGACACTAAGGAAAGGACCTAAGAGGGTTAGCATGATCGAGATTAGCGTTAGAGGTAAGTGGATCAAGGTTCCAGCATTTCAGTGCGAGGACAGCACAATCGTCATTACTGGAAGCTGGATCAAAATTGCTAGAGTCCATGACGAGGCTTGGATAGCGACAGAGTTGAACGATCCCAACCAGTGTCTCCGCAAGTTGCGGGAGCCGGGGCAGCGCGCCGATATTTTTACTTTCACCCAGATGCCCCCTGGAAGGCCGCCCGAATACGAATATCACTCGGAACCGGATAGCATTGCGGTCATTCGACTAGCCAGCTTCAAGGACTGGTGGGATGGCTTGTCTCAGGAAACACGCAAGAACGTCAGGCGAGCGGAGAAGCGCGGTGTCCGTGTCGAAGCCAAGGGGTTCGACGATGAGTTAGTCAAGAATCTGGTTGAGCTCAACAACTCGTCTCGCATCCGCCAAGGCCGGCGGTACCCGCACTATGGAAAGTCGTTCGATCAGGCCAAAAGGGACTATTGTTCGTTTGCGGATCGGAGCGACTTTCTGTGCGCGTATTTCGAAAACGAGATCATTGGATTCTTGAAGGTAGTTTACAGGGGGCAGGTCGCCTCGGTGTTGAACCTGAGCACGAAAGATAGCCATTACGATAAGAGACCTGCGAATGCCTTGATCAAAGTAGCGGTCGAGAGGTGTGCTGCCCAAGGGGTATCATATTTGACGTATGGGTTTTTCAACTATGGCAACAAGCGTGACACTCCGATCACGCAGTTTAAGACTCGAAACGGATTCGAAGAGGTACTCATACCAAGATATTTCGTACCTTTGACGATGTGGGGCCAGCTCTACATGAAACTCGGATTCCATCGGGGTATTCTTGGAATATTCCCCAACCGCGTGATCCTTACCGCTCTTGCAGTGCGCGCGAAATTGTACCAGTTCCGCATGTGGTTCATAAGCCGGTGTAGCTCAATGTTAGAGCGGCCGAATTGTAATCGGCAGATGGGGTGTTCAAATCCTCCCGCCGGCTCCAAGACCTAATCCATAGACGACTTCAGCACCCCAGAACAAGGCCCAACTGCTGTAGGCGCTTTCCGCTTGATTGATCTGATCTGACATGCCGGGAATCGTAGGTCTTATCACCAAGATGCCGCGCGAACGTGCGGAGCGCGAGTTGTCCGAGATGGTCGAGGCTCTTCGTCACGAACAATCTTACGCAACCGGCACCTGGCTTGATGAGCGCCTCGGCGTGTATGTGGGATGGGCAGCGCGGGAGAATTCCTTTTCCGACGGAATGCCGCTGGCCAATGAACGAGGAGATGTCGTCCTGGTCTTTTCCGGGGAGGAATACCCTGAACCCGGCACCGCCAGCCGCCTCAAAAAGCAGGGCCATGGCCTGAAGATGGACGGGCCCTGCTATCTCGTCCACCTCTATGAGGAGGACTCCGCGTTTCCAGCGAGACTGAACGGAAGGTTCCAAGGCGTTTTGACAGACCGGACGCGGGGAACCGCGATCCTATTCAACGACCGCTACGGGATGAACCGGATTTACTATTACGAGACCAAGGAAGCCTTTTATTTCTCTGCAGAAGCCAAGGCGATTCTCGTGGTCTGTCCCGAACTCCGGACGGCGGACCCTCGTGGTGTGGGGGAGTTCGTCGCTTGTGGCTGCGTTTTGGAGAATCGGACTCTTTTCAAAGGTCTTAATGTGCTTCCCGGTGCCGCTGTCTGGCGGTTTCGTAATGGCTCTCTGGAGGGAAAAGATACCTACTTTCATCCTCAGGATTGGGAGAACCAAGCCCCCTTGGACCCAGAAGCTTATTACCAACAGCTCCGGGGAGTTCTCTCCCGAAACTTGCCGCGGTACTTTAACGGCAAAGAGCGGGTTGGGATGTCCTTAACAGGAGGACTAGATACCCGCATAGTCATGGCGTCGAACCAAGCCACGCCCGGTGCCCTCCCTTGTTACTCTTTCGGGGGCATGTTCCGGGAGTGCGAGGATGTGAAGTTGGCACGCAAGGTAGCTCAAGCTTGTGGCCAGCCCTATGAAGTCATACCGGTCGGGAAAGAGTTCCTGTCGAAATTTTCCCACTACGCGGAACGTACAGTGTATCTGACAGATGGCTGCACGGATGTTAGTCATTCCCCTGATCTGTTCGCCAACGAGCGCGCCGCCACCATTGCTCCGGTCCGAATGACCGGCAACTATGGCAGCGAAGTTCTGCGCGGCACCAGGGCGTTTAAGCCGGTCCCGCCCCCGTCGGGGTTATTTACTCCCGATTTTCTTAGTCATGTTGATTCAGCCAAAGCGACGTACAGCAACCTCATCCGGGGGCACCCCTTGTCTTTCGCGACTTTCCGGCAAGCTCCCTGGCATCACTACGGTCTCCTGGCTCTGGAGCAGACGCAAGTGGCCGTCCGCTCACCGTTTCTGGACAATGAATTCGTGCGTACGGTTTTTCGTGCGCCACAGTCGAGTCTTGGAAATGCTGACATTTCGCTGCGATTAATCGCGGACGGGAACAAGTCTCTGCTGCGGATTCGGACTGATCGCGGACTCGCCGGAGAACATCGCGGTCTAGCTGCTGCGGCATCGCGGAAATTTCTCGATTTCGCCACCAAGGCGGAATACGCCTATGACTATGGAATGCCGCAATGGTTAGCGCGAGTTGACCACCTCGTGTCGCCGCTTCATCTCGAACGCCTTTTCCTTGGTAGACAGAAGTTTTACCACTTCCGGGTTTGGTACCGGGACTTCCTCGCCGACTATGTCCAAGAAACGCTACTCGACTCGGCAACCCTGTCGCGCTCATACCTCCAGCCAAAAATGGTCCAAGCTATGGTGCAAGGCCACATCAAAGGAAAACGCAACCACACTCTCGCAATACATAAGGTCTTGACCTTAGAACTCATCCACCGCCTTTTCCTAGACTCGCCAAGCGCATAAGACTCCGTTGCAGTCCGGCTTTCGCTGGTTTCCGAAATTCGCCAGCACCGGGCGAAATCGAAAATGAGCCAACTAGACATCAAAGAGTCACACCCCGCAGGTATCGAAGACACGAAGAAAAGTGGTCTGTTTTCGTCCCAGGGACCAAATTCCTCGGAGCGCTCAAATCCTGACACTGAAATCACTCTGAGCGCGAAGCGAAAGCGAATCCCCGCTCTTGATTTCACCAGAGGAACACTGGTCTTAATCATGGTCCTCTACCACTGGTTGAACTACTTCGTAACCGCCGATGGGACCATCTACAAGTACCTGAGATTTCTTACGCCTTCGTTTATCTTCATAACGGGGTTCCTGATATCGCACCTTTACCTCCCCAAATACCAGGCTTCGGGTCTCGGCATCTCAAAGAGGCTACTGCTGCGAGGGGTCAAGCTTTTAGCTATCGTGTTATGCCTCAATATAGCACTAAGCACATTGCACCTTAAAGGCTTTGAAACTCGGGTGGGCGGCTGGTCCCTTGGCAAAATTGTGGCAGCCTACCTCACAGGAACAGCTTCGGTCGCATTTTCAGTCCTTGTCCCGATTGCTTATCTGCTTATATTGTCAGCCGGTCTGCTAATCGCCTCCCGACAGTATCGGAACATTTACCTGGTCGCATGTTCCCTGTGTGTTGTGTGCTCATTGTTTTTTGAGTGGAAGGGAATCAAGAGCGGCTACCTGCAAATCTTCAGCATTGGGATGCTGGGCGTCAGCGTTGGATACATCCCCATCGAACGAATCAACCGTGTTGTGAAGCGTCCCCTGCTGATATTCTTGGCGTATTTCACATACCTCTCTGCAATCACCCTGTGGGATGATACTTATCCTCTGCAAGTCTGGGGTGTGTGTGTGAGTCTAGCCGTCATTTATTGGATAGGTCTTGAGGAAGCTAACGCGAGCCGCATGCGCAAGGTTGCTATTCTGTTAGGGCGGTATTCCTTGTTTGCGTATATCGCCCAGATCGTGATCCTCCAGATCCTTCGGAGCAGTCTTCGTCCTCTTGGCCACGGAATGGGTGTGGCAATCGCAGCATTCGTAGTGTGCGTTGTGTGCACCATCCTCAGTGTCGAAGTCTTAGATCGTGCGCGGGCTAGAATGAGTGGATTGAATAAGGTTTACAGCGGCGTATTTGGCTGAGAGTGCCGAATTTTATTGGTACTCTACGTGGATGCCGCATTTTTCCTCAAAGGCGAAGTAAGGAAATGGGTCCTCTCCTTGGCGCTATTGGCATTGGCATTGTAATCTGTGCACTCTTTTGGCTTGACCGAGACGATACCCGGGTCTCTAGAGCCATCTGGGTTCCGTATGTGTGGCTATTGATTGCCAGCTCCCGACCCATCAGTGCATGGCTGAGTTTCGGTGTGCCAGACACGGCTACCGACGCATATCTTGACGGGAGTCCCCTCGATCGCACGGTATTGATTCTGGTGCTCGTGGCGGGTCTGTTCGCGCTTTCTAAGAGGATGCGGCAGGTTCGAGCTATCCTGCGTGCCAATCCGCTGATTCTCATATTTTTCATCTACTGCCTGACGAGCTTACTTTGGGCCGACTATCCGTTTGTCGTGTTCAAGCGATGGATCCGATCGGTGGGCGATATCGTGGTTATCCTGTTGATAATCACTGATGCCAACTGGGTAGCTGCGCTCAAGCGGGTCCTCACGCGTGTGGGATTTCTCCTCATTCCATTGTCGATTCTCTTTATCCGGTTCTACCCCTCTCTCGGGCGATCATATTCTCACGGGGGGGCTCCAGAGTGGACTGGCGTCGGCACCGACAAGAACGCATTGGGGATGATCTGCATGCTTTTCGGAGTCACGTTATTGTGGCGTGGACTAGCCACCTACAAGAACCGCGCCGCCAAGAACCGAACTCGGCAGCTGGCCGCCATAGGTGCCACGTTCGTCATGATCTTATATTTGGTGTTGGTTGTGAATTCCCAGACCGCACTAGCGTGTTTTCTGATGGCAGACGTGCTGATAATCGTGACGGCTCTTGGCCCAGCGTTCCGAAAACCAGCACTCGTGACTCTCCTAGTAGGAGCAATGCTGACGGTTTCTTTTTGTGTGCTTTTTCTCGGTGTCGGCGGAAGCGCGCTGACCGCCCTGGGAAGAGATTCGAGCCTCACAGGCCGAACTGCAGTTTGGCAAACCGTCCTTCCCTACGCCAAAAATGCATGGTTTGGGGCCGGTTATGAGAATTTCTGGATTGGCGAACGGATGCGGCTGTTCTATCGTCTCCTTGGGGGATTAAACCAGGCCCACAACGGCTATATTGAAATCTACCTGAACCTAGGGTGGGTCGGTTTGATCTTACTGGGCGCAATTATAGTCGCGGGGTACCGAAACATCATGAAGGGCCTTCGTAGTAGCGCGGAGATCAGCAGGCTGAAGTTGGCGTTCTTTTTTATATGCCTGGTCTACAATTTCACTGAAGCGTCATTCAAGATGCAGTCGCCCGTTTGGATCCTCTTCCTTTGGGCGGTGATGGCTGTTCCGATCGCTAGCCGATCCAGGAGAACGAGGCGTACCGGGGAAACGCTCCCTACAAGCGAGTCTGTTTCCCCCGATCTGACCTACCCGCCGTCGCCGGTATTGACTGCGCGACCTCTACACATTGCGTGAACCTACGAACCAACCCCGATACGGAGAACTGATTTAAAAAGCCAGCGGTTATGCCGTGCTGGTAAACACCGATTTCACTGTTCGCGGCGTTAGTAACTTATGACAAGATTGAGAAAAGCCTACGTCAACGTCTGCATCCTCGCACTGTCCCTAGGGATTGGATTGCTGTTGTGCGAATTCCTCTCGAGAGTGATCCTGCATTCCGCAGACTTTCTTTCTATTGATACTGTCAATGACAACGTGTTGGGAATGATCCCTGCGCCTGCTACGAGGGCTGGGTACGACGCCTGGGGTTTTCGAAATCGTCAGGTCCCCGAACATGCGGACATCGTCGCGGTCGGGGACTCTCACACCTATGGAAACACTGCAAGAATGGAAGACTCGTGGCCGATCGTGCTTGGACATCTCACCGGCCGAACCGCATACAACATGGGTATGGGGGGGTACGGGCCGAACCAATACTTTTATCTGCTGAAGACCCGGGCCCTTAGTCTGAAACCCAAACTGATCATTTGTGGCTTATGGGTGGGAGACGACTTTGAAAACGCATACCAGATTACTTATGGCCTCGATTACTGGGCCTATTTGAGAAAGTTGCCAGGCCAGAAGGCCGAGTTCAATATTTGGGAGGTTCACGACACTCCGGTCTGGCACAAGAGAATGAGAGTTTGGTTGTCGCGACACAGCGTCATTTACCAGCTGATATTTCACAGTTCGGCTTTAGGGCGGCTGCAGGGTGAAGCGCAGATCAAGATCGATCCGAAGGTTGACCATTCGGTCACAGCACTGAATATCCCTGAGAAGAACATTTTGGAAGCGTTTCGTCCCGAGGTTGTCTTACGTGCGCTCGATCAGCAAGACCCTAACATCCGCGAGGGCATGCGGATTTCCTTTAAGCTGCTGCAGCAGATGAAAGAGCTCTGCGATCAGAACCGAGTCCAATTCCTGGTCACTGTCATACCCACAAAGGAGACGGTGTTTTCTCCCTATTTGGAACGGCGGCCTGACATTCCCCTCAGTGACGTGGTGCGGAAAGTCACCGTCAACGAACGCCTGGCGCGGGAAAGCATGTTCCAGTTCTTCAAAGAGAACAATATTTCTTATGTCGATGCCTTGCCCGCCTTGCAGGCATCCGCGGAACACCAACTCTATGCCCGCACTGCACAGGACATGCACCCGGGTCGAAACGGGTACCGGGTGATCGCGGAGACAATTTCTCAAGCTTTGAGCCAGAAGACGGCAAGCCAGTAGGTTTCCCGGCTAATGGCGTTGGAGGACGCGTGGGAGAAGTGGAGAAAATCAGTTACCGTCGGTCGCGCCCGACGTCAATAGGGAGTGTACTAACGGGGTGTACTAACGTGACCTTCCCAGCCCCCTGCAGGGACTGCACAATGCTGGATGAGAAGGCGTGAATTGTGCCCCCCTCTTCTTGGTCGTGCTTGTTGCCTCATCGTGTGCGACTGACAGCACGACGCCGGCTGGACCGCGCCGAACCGGCCCTGGGCACTTTGAAATTACATTACCAGGGATGGGACAATGACGATTCGACGAATGGCTTGTCTTGCCGGGCTGATCTGGATTCTGTGCTCGATTCCCGCGCAAGCGGCGTGCTCCGGTAGCGGTACCACATGGTCATGCCAGGCGGGGGCGTCAGTTTCGGACGTGCAAAGCGCCATCAACAGTGCCAGCGATGGTGCGACCATCACCCTCGCATCCGGATCATATAATTGGTCTTCGACTGCGGCTTTTTCGCCCTCTGCCGGCGCGACACTGATTTGCGCGTCCGCGCAAGCATGCACTATCAATCTCCCTGGCACGGGACAGGTGATGGGCCTTCCGACGATCACGGGCACAAATTCTCATCTTTACCGGATCAGCGGATTCGTTTTCAACTCCACGGGGGGCACGATCCCTACCGGCGTGATCTGGTTCGGGTACGCAGGCAACAGTAACGGCGTGCTCACTCAAGTGCACATTGACCACAACAGCTTTACGAATTTTAGGGAAGGAAGTATCGCTATATTCTTCGGAGATAATGATAGCCCGTCTACTTCCTACGGCGTGATTGACCACAACACGCTCAGAAGTTCTGGGGCGGTTACCCTGCTTGAGATGATTGGCTCGGTACAAAGCTCGCCGGCCCCATCATCCATTGGCACAATCAATAATATGTTCGTTGAGGATAACACGATTAGCTGGGCGAATCCGTCAAGTGCAAGCGTAGGCGGCTGCATGGATTCTTGGGGGGATGCCCGAATCGTGTGGAGGCATAACACAACTACGAATTGTCTGACGACGGCTCACGGAGTCACCCACGCGGGAGGGCCAAGCAACCTCGAGTTTTATAATAACAACGTCACTATGAACTCTGGCTCTGTGACAGAGGGTACACAGGATTGCTACCGCTGTTTCCATCACCAAGGTTCCGGGGAGTTCATCGCCTTCAATAACAGCTTCACGGCCTACAGCGGAAAGAACTCAGAAGTAATCTCGATGCTTCATTATCGCGATTATCCGAACGGGATCGATGGCGGTTTGCCTTCGGCAGCGGCTCAATGCAATGGTTTGGTAGACTGGCTGTCTGGCGCTCTTCACATCATAGACGGCAACCGCTCTCCTGATAGCACGTACCAAGGCTATCCCTGCTGGCGGCAACCCGGACGCGACCCGGCTACGGGAAATCTGAAACCCATGTACGTCTGGAACAATTACTGGTCAGACACCTCTGCTGAAGTTCCACTAGTCTCGCCTGACATTGGTGGCAATCCCGACTATTCCTCCAATCACATGCAAGCTAATCGGGACTGGTACAACGCGGTTTCCGCCAGCGCGCAAAGTTCTCCGACTTCTCCCTTTAATGGCGCCTCAGGAATGGGCTTCGGCACGCTTGCCAACCGTCCGTCGAGCTGCACAACAAACCCCAACGAGAGAGGCGGAGGCGTGGGCTATTTCGCCACCGATCAAGGCGCACAAGGCACGTTGTACCAATGTTCCGCGACCAACACTTGGACCGTGTGGTATACGCCCTACACATATCCCCACCCATTGACAACAGGAGGGGGGAATACAGGAACACCAGCCCCCCCAACAGGCCTCCAAGCCACGGTTAGTTGATTTCCGATCGGCTGAAATGCGGAACTCCGACGGCTATATTTCCACACGTCCTCTTTTGTTGAGAACGTGTGGAACGTCCGTAACTTAAACCGCGCGGCAACCCTTACCAAATATCATAATGCACCGTCCCTGACGTCTTGTTGACGGGACCGTACACACATCACGGTGCTGGCCAATGGCTACCGCCCCAGGACCACCCGAGTGAAGAATCCTGACGGAAAAATGTTGCTGAACCGGACGCTCAAAAGCACGCTGCGGGATTTGACTCCTCGTTTCCTTGACGGATTCTGGACGCGGCTGGAGTCTTCACCGCTCGGAGAGCGCCTGCTGCGCGGTTCCTTCTGGTCGCTATTGGGAACTTTCGCGTCCCGCGCCTTGGGCCTGGCAGCGGCCATTCTAGCGGCGCGCATCCTTGGCAAAGCAGTGTACGGTGAACTAGGCATCATTCAAAGCACGGTCGGAATGCTCGGAGCATTCGCCGGTTTCGGCATGGGGACAACGACCACGAAATACGTTGCTGAACTGCGCCATAACGACAAGGCGAAGGCGGGAAAAATCATCGCGCTGTCTAGTCTCGTCTCCTGGGGCGTCAGCTTGGTACTGATGATTGCGTTATATCTTGCAGCACCGTGGTTGTGCCTGCATACCCTCGCAGCCCCGTCCTTGACAGGGTATCTCCGGATCAGTGGGTTGCTGCTTGTCGTCAGTGGAGTAAACGGCGCTCAGTTGGGCGTCTTGTCGGGCTTTGAGGCTTTCAAAAGCATTGCCCGGGTCAGTTTCCTTACTGGGCTGCTTAACTTCCCAATGATCGTAGGTGGTGCATTCTTTTTCGGTCTGAGCGGTATCATTTGGGGAATGGTAGTCGCACAAGCCATTGGGTGCCTGCTGAACCTGTATGCGTTACGTCGCGAAGCGAACCGTTATGGCATTTCGATCTCCTTCTCGTCCTGTGTGAGCGAGATGCCCGTGGTGTGGCGATTCTCCGCCCCCGCCGTGCTTGGCTCAGCCATGATCAGCGCAGTCAATTGGATTGCCGCAACCATGCTGGTCCGGCGGCCAAACGGTTATGGCGAGATGGGATCGTTCAACGCTGCCAACCAGTGGTTCAACGCCTTAATGTGGCTGCCCTACATAGTTAGCGGTGTTACTTTGCCTGTACTGGCCGAGCGTCTTGGGGCCGGTGACAAAGCGGATACAGTTAAACTCTTAAAGATGACCCTTAGAATTAACGCGGTCTTCGTTCTCCCGGTGATGGCCATTGGCTGTCTCCTCAGCCCTTACATTATGAAGAGTTATGGTAAAGGCTTCGCAAGTGCGTGGCCCACCCTGATCGTGGTCTTGATCACAGCGGCAGTGCTCAGCCTCGAACTCATTGTGGGAGAACTCGTCGCGGCAGCCGGCCACATGTGGTTGGGACTCTTTTCAAATATTGGATGGGGGCTGATCTTCTTGGGTACCACCCCACGACTGCTGAAATGGGGTGCCTTTGGCCTGGCATCCTCCCGTCTGCTGGCCTACACTGCACATGCAATCTTCATGGGTGCGTACCTGCTGGTCTTCATTTTCGCAGGCAGAAAAACTAGTGATGTGCTGACGCCGCCTGACCCTTCTGTTCTCACTGGTGTTTCCGAAAATTGATATCACCGGATGACATCCGAATATAGCTGACATTATATGGATCATCGCATTCCAAAACGAATCATCCAGACGGGAAAGCAACCTGAGCAACCACTGCCCAACCGCGCCATGATGGCGAATATCAGGCTGCTAAACCCGGATTATGAATATCTATTTTTTGACGATGAGGAAGTCAGAAGATTTATCCAGCAGGAATTCCCGCAGCACCGTCAGATCTTTGATTCCTTTCGTTTTCCTATTCAGCGATACGATTTTTTTCGGTATTTGGCGGTCTATCGATACGGCGGTTTCTACCTTGACCTGGACATGATGATGGCCTCTGGCCTCTCAAGTCTGTTGGAGCATGACTGCGTGTTTCCATTTGAAGGGCTCACGTTGAGTCCGTTTCTGCGCACGCACCATAGCATGGATTGGGAAATTGGGAACTATGCATTTGGAGCTGCACCCGGGCATCCGTTTCTTGAGGCAGTAATCGAAAACTGTGTCCGAGCGCAAAAGGATCCGAGTTGGGTTAAACCCATGATGCGGGGGTTGCCGTACCTGTTCAGGGACGAGTTTCTGGTTTTGAACACGACCGGGCCAGGATTGCTTTCCCGAACCTTCGCCGAGAATACCGACCTCGCAAAGACGGTTACCGTTCTTTTCCCCACGGATGTGTGTGACGTTAGCAACTGGAACCGCTTCGGTGATCTCGGGGTTCATTTCATGGAAGGTTCCTGGCGAGCGCGAAGCAGCTATGCACGTAGGCGGTTCGCCCAGCACTGGGAAAACTGGAAATTGCAAGGACTCTTGAAACAGAGCCTTAGGCTCGGAAAAACAAGGCATCACCTCCCGATGGCCGACTCCGGCGTTAATTGGCGGGGAGCCGTCTCAAGAGAGACTTCGACACCCTTGGTATCGATCCTCATCCCCGCCTTCAATGCGCAGCAATGGATAGCTGACACGATCCGCTCAGCCATGGCACAAACATGGGAATCAAAGGAGATCGTCGTTGTTGATGATGGTTCCACCGATCAGACGCTGAGGATTGCGCGGCAGTTTGAGTCGGACCAGGTCCGCGTAGTCACTCAGAGACAGCAGGGGGCGGCCGCAGCCAGAAACAAAGCACTCTCTCTGAGCCACGGAGATTACATCCAGTGGCTTGATGCGGATGATCTTTTGGCGCCTGACAAGGTTGCCCTGCAGATGGCCGCAGCGCTGCAGTGTGAAAGCAAGCGGGTTCTCTTTTCTTCGGCCTGGGGAAAATTCATCTACCGACACCAGCGGGCGGAGTTCATTCCCACTGCGCTCTGGTGCGATCTGTCGCCACTGCAGTGGCTGCTGTGCAAAATGGCAGACAACGTCTACATGCAGACCGCTTCGTGGCTTGTAAGTCGAGAGTTGACCGAGGCTGCTGGTCCGTGGGACACGAGGTTGTTAGGAGACGATGACGGTGAGTATTTCTGCCGGGTCCTTCTGGCCAGCAAGGATGTCCGATTCGTGCCTGACGCGAAGGTATATTACCGTGGGCCAGGGCTAGCGTTCCGCAGCCTCAGCTACATTGGCGACTCAGCCCGAAAACTTGAGGCCCACTGGCTTTCCATGCAAGCTCACATAGGTTATCTGTGTTCCTTGGAGGAGAGTGAGAGAGTTCGGGCAGCTTGTTTGTCGTACCTCCGAACTTCGCTGATCCACTTCTATCCGGAAAGGCTCGACATTGTTAGGCAGGCGGAGGAGATGGCCAGGCAGTTGGGAGGACAACTGGGAACTCCGGGTTTATCCTGGAAATACTCTTGGATTAAGACAATCTTTGGTTGGCGTACGGCTAAGAGTGGACAGCAATTGCTGCTGAAATCAAGGTGGAAAGCGGAAAAAACCTTGGATCATACGGTCTTTCGCACTGAGAAGGTGGGCGGCAGCCTAAGGCGAAGTATTTCTCAGTTTGCGAGAAAGGCTGAAGGCCGTTATCAACGGGCCACCGCTCAGTACTTTTTTCAGCGCCCTTTTGCGGTCAATTCTCACATTCCTATTATTTCTTTTACGTTCGATGATTTCCCCCGGTCCGCCTTATTGACAGGCGGCGCCATTCTTCGGTCTTTTGGACTGGCAGGAACCTACTATGTATCTCTCGGCATGCTCGGAAAACACACGCCAACCGGGACTTTGTGCCTCCCGGAAGATCTGCAAACCTTGGTGGAACAAGGGCATGAGTTAGGATGCCACACGTTCAGCCACTGCCATGCCTGGGATACAACGCCTCGTGCATTCGAGAATGCAATTATTGAGAATCAGCAGGCTTTGAGGGAACTTATTCCCGGGGTGTCTTTCAAAACGTTGTCCTACCCGATCGGCGTGCCGCGGGCGCGCACGAAGCGCATAGTATCCAAATACTTCGTGTGCTGCCGGAGTGGGGGGCAGACTTTCAATGTCGGAAAGGCGGATCTCAGCTACCTCTCCGCTTACTTTCTGGAACAAAGCCGAGATAATCCTGGGGCAATAAAACAGCTCATTGATCAGAATTGCCGGGCGGGAGGCTGGCTCATTTTCGTGACTCACGATATCAGTAAGGAACCTACTCCCTGGGGATGCACTCCCGATCTTTTTAAAGATATTGTGCAACATTCCGTAAATTCGGGTGCGCGGATCTTGCCGGTTTTTCAAGCCTACGAAGCCCTTCGCTCCAGCGCAGACACCATCGATACGCACGATACCAGAGAGGATCGAGGCGAGGTTGGAGTCAGGGCAAAATCGTAACCGTATGAGTGTCCTCAAGACCTAATGGCCCTCATCATTCGAATTGATGTTGACCGGCCGTATGGCAGACACCCTGTTGTACGCCATTGTCTCAGCCGCCTGAGCTCCGACCTTTATTTTCCCAAGGTCGCCGGATTCGGATTCCTTGCTGAGCTGCGGACGATGCTGAATTGGCTGAACGAAGCGAAGGCACGCGCGTATGTATTCTTTCGCCGCTGCACACTTCCTTCAAGGCCCGTGCTCGAGCTATTAGAAGCCGGTCGCCACGAAATTGGACTGCACCTGGAAAATTCTCGTTCTTTCGACACTTTTCGCGAGGAAATACGGATTGTTGAGGGGCACTTCGGAAAGAAGGTGTTCGCCGTATCCAAGCACGGTTCCGGTGATTCCAAGTTTGGACTTCATCACTATGCCCCTTACGAGCCAGAGAAATATGTAGAATGGGCAGGGCGTACCTCAATGCGGCTCTTCTTGGGGAATCTCCAAGACCCGACTGTCGAACCCACACAGTCCGATAATGCATTGTTTGTCTTTCCATCTGCGTTTTGGCTCGAACCGCATTGGAGAGATACTCGCAAGTTTACTGTGGGTTGGCTTCTGGAACGGGCCCGCCACCAGGACGTTGTTTTACTGGTGCATCCCGAAAACGTTCTCGCCGACCCAACATTAGTTTCCGACTTTAAGCGACTCATCTGCACATTGGAATCGAGAGTTATTTAGTGTCCATCCCGTCTCATCCTCGAAAAACAATCCTCATGATTGCATATACCTATTATGAGTCGGACCCGCGCGTCATCCGAGAAGCTGAAGCGGCGGTTGATGAGGGTTTTGGTGTTGACTTCCTGGCATTGCGCAGACCAGGAGCGCCGCCAACGGAGGTGGTTCGAGGTGTCAATCTATTTCGACTAAATCAAGCTAGGTATCGCGGGGGCGGATATCGACGATATGCGAGCGAGTATGCAAAGTTCTTTCTCAGGTGTTTAGCCAAGACCACGGCGCTTTTCTTCAGGCGGAGATACCAGGTCATCCATGTCAATAACATGCCAGATTTCCTGGTTTTCACGACCGTAATCCCAAGGTTGTTCGGAACCAAAGTCATTTTGGACATCCACGACCCGATGCCAAACACGTTTGCATCGAAATTCAAAGGGCGCGAGAGTGGATTCTTCTATCGAATACTTCTCTGGCAAGAACGGCTTAGCGCGTGGTACTGCAGTAAGGTTATTACCGTGCATCACCCTGTTAAAGATGGCATCCTGATAAAACATGGTTTAACAGCAAATTCCATCGAAGTCATTGCCAACTTCGCTGACCAGGAGCTTTTTCCCCTTCGACAATCGTTCACCCTCAATCACAAAATCCGATTCGTGTTTCACGGAACCATCCTCGAACGTTCGGGCCTCAGGATGTTGATGAATGCTTTGACTCGGGTGCATCACCAGGACCGCGTTTTGGTGAAGATTATTGGCGAGGGTGACTTCAGCGAGGTGTTGAAAGAAATGATTCGATCGATGCATCTGAGCCACATGGTTGATTTTGACAACTGCACTTACCCAGCCCATTCAATTTCTGCGCACCTCAATGACTGTGACGTCGGCCTTGTGCCACTGGAGATTTCCTCTGTCACTGACTACGCGTTGCCTTTGAAGCTACTCGAGTACATTTCGTTGGGACTTCCAGTAGTTAGCGTACGAAACAACGCAATCTCGTACTACTTTGGCGAGGATGATTGCATGTTTTTCGAATGGAATGATCCCCAATCGCTAAGTGCGGCCTTGGACCGGATCGTCGAAAACCCCAAACTTCTAGACCGCTACCGAGAGCGGTCTGTGGCTCTTCGGGACCGATTTGCATGGGCAGGTGAAAAAAGAAAGTATGTGGCATTGCTAAATCAACTTATAAGCGTTAATTAAGGCGAGCGTAGGACGTCAAAATGTTCATGGACCCTATTTCATCGGATGTGAAGGCGACGGTATGGAAGAGTGTTGAGGATGTTGAGCGCTGGGTCGAGAGCCACGACTATAAGGCTTACGATCCCGGCGATGGCGACCTTTCCTTTCTTCGCTATTTCACTCTCAACACTCACTTTCTGAGCCGACTGTTGACCGCAGCTGTGCTGCGGATGCCACTCCACATCAGGCCTTGGATCGGTATTCCTCCCCATAGATCGACGAAGGGGATGGGTTACATGGGATGGGGGTACGTGAAACTCTATGCTTTGACTGGAAGCGAAGCCCACCGTCGTCGCGCCGAGTTCTGCTTTGATTGGTTGATTCAGAATCGCTCTCCAGGTTATCTGCAATATTGTTGGGGCAATCACTTCGCTTTTTCAACAAGGGCGGGCACCATACCACGTTATATGCCAACAATCGTTTGGAGCAGCCTGATCGGGCTAGCTTTTTTGGAAGCCTATGAAGTGCTTGGCAATCCCGCGTACTTGGAGGTGGCGGTGAGCACGGCTAAGTGGGTAAAGAATCTTCCACGCGAGAAGACAAAGCATGGATGCTGCCTTAGCTATGTCCCCTTTCGGCAGAGTTCGATACACAATTCAAACATGCTGGGCGCGGCGTTGCTCGCGCGAGTTGCGGCTCACAACAGTGACGATTTTGCGATTGAGCTCGCCAAAGATGCCATGAGATACAGTTGCGTACGTCAAAATGCTGACGGAGGATGGTTTTACGGAGAGGCGTCAACTTATCATTGGATTGACAATTTTCACACCGGCTACAATTTGGATTGCTTAAAGCGGTATACCGATAGCACCGGCGATCCGGAGTTTGAGCCGAACCTCCGCCTGGGTTTTCAGTATTTTAAGAATAATTTCTTCGAACCTGGCGGACGCTCCAAGTACTATCACGACGAAGCCATCCCCATCGACATTCAGTGTTGCGCTCAGGCGATTGACACACTCGCATTTTTCTCTGAGGCGGAGCCTGAGGCGCTTCGACTCGCTTGTCAAGTCGCAACTTGGACGATCAATAACATGCAAGCTAAGGATGGTCATTTCTGGTACCGGGATTTGGGATGGACGAAAATCCGTACGCCGATGTTTCATTGGGGACAAGGCACAACGTTCAAGGCTTTGGCCCATCTGTTGATCAAGTTGAATCACGAACCTCACGCCCAGGCGAGCGCCATACGGAGCTCGAGCGCGTCGCTAGACTACCAGGACCAGCCGGCAAAAGCCGATGAGAGAATGAGGGAGGCGGGCCAAAGCAGTACAAGACCGTGAGCATTTACACAATAGACCCGCTGTCGGACGATCGCTGGAATGACCTGGTCGCTCGCCATCCTCGCGCAACGTCATTTCATGAACGAGGTTGGCTTAAAGCATTGGCCCGTACCTACGACTATCATCCGGTGGTGCTAACAACGAATGCCGAGGGCGAACCTCTAAATAATGGAATCGTTTTTTGCCGTATTTCGAGTTGGGTGACCGGAACCCGTTTGGTCTCGCTGCCATTTGCAGATCATTGCGATCCGCTGCTGAACGGGCCAGATGGCTCACTAGAAATGATGCATTGGTTGCGAGCTGAATGCGATCGTGGAAGATGGAGGTATGTGGAATTTCGACCGCTACCGGGTGAGCAGGATCCAAACTCCGATTTGCATCCAGCTAGCTCATATTGCTTTCACGAACTTGATCTAAAGCCAACCCTGGATCAGATCATCGACAAGTTGCATAAGAATTCATTTCGTCGAAAGATCAAACGAGCAGAAAAAGAGAGACTCGCGTACGAAGTCGGTAATTCTGAACTGCTGGTTAATGAGTTCTACGACCTTTTGCTAATTACCAGAAGAAGGCACCAGTTGCTGCCCCAACCGATTACCTGGTTCAAAAATCTGGCCGAATGCATGCCCGGTAAGCTTCAGATCCGCTTGGCACGAAAGGATGGCGTTTCGATCGCAGCCATGCTTACTCTGAGGCACCAATCCTGTGTCGTTTACAAGTACGGCTGCTCCGACGCAAGCCGGCACAATCTCGGCGGCATGCCATTCTTGTTCTGGAATCTCGTCAAGGAGAGTAAAACGTCAGGTGCAGAGAAGATTGATCTTGGTCGTTCCGATTTGAATAACGAGGGACTCATTACGTTTAAGAACCGCCTCGGTGCGACGAGGAAATTATTAACATACTATCGGTACCCAGATGACGGCATGGACAACCGCCTGACCTGGGAGTTTCGCGGACTTCGCGACGTACTGTTCAATCTACCGAATTCTGTTCTAAGTGCGGCGGGTCGAGTTTTGTATAAACATGTGGGCTAGGTATCGCAGCAGCGTTCCATCCCGAACGCAAAGTCATCCGATTTCACGTCTCATGTTGTGCTAGCTTGCGACAAGATCGCGATCGTTCAGTTGCCGCATGTGACGTTAGTCAGGAGTGGCACAATTCCTGACACTAGTGCTGCCACCCTAGAAGTGGCATCCTGGAAAGTTTAGAAATGGGCATTATGAAAATCTTCAGGAACAAAATTTCGAAGGACGAGAGCCGGGACACTGGCATGGCAATGGTACTGCTGCTGCTGATCGTGGCAGCCTCGCGAAAGCGTGAGGGGTACCTGTTTGTGGCGATGGCGGTGCACGTTGTGAACATGGTCAAGCCGGAGATTTATCGACCCATTGCCGTACTCTGGCTCGGGCTTTCGGACTTGCTGGGAGCCGTCGTGTCAAGGATACTGCTATCGATGGTCTTCCTTTTTGTGGTGACCCCGATTTCACTGCTGCGCCGCTGGTTGGGCAAGGATTCCCTGAAGCTACGCGATTTCAAAACAGGGCAGGGGTCGGTCATGGTGGAAAGAAATCATACTTTTGTTAGTAAGGACCTGGAACGTCCTTACTGAGGGGAATAAGGGGGAAACGAATATGGATTTTCTAAAGGATCTTTGGGGGTTCCTCAAGCAACGGAAGAAATTCTGGTTGTTACCGCTGATCATGATTCTATTGGGTTTTGGCGTCTTGATCGTGCTGGCGAGCGGATCTGCCATTGCGCCGTTCATCTACACGTTGTTTTAAATTCGCCATCACGCGAAAACGTGACAAACAAAGCGACTCTATGAAAAAAGCAATCCTGGGAATCTCAGCGTATTACCATGACAGCGCCGCAGCCATGCTAATCGACGGCAAGATTGTGGCTGCCGCGCAAGAGGAGCGATTCACTCGCAAAAAGCACGACTCGTCGTTCCCTATTCATGCTTGTCGATATGTGATCGAGGAATCCGGCATCAGCTACAGCGATCTCGCAGCGGTAGCCTTTTACGATAAGCCATTTCTCAAGTTCGAACGTCTACTGGAGACTTATCATGCTTTTGCTCCTAGTGGCTTCCGGAGTTTCCTCTCCGCCATGCCCGTGTGGATCAAAGAGAAGCTGTTTATGCGACGATTACTGAGCGAGGAACTGGCAAAGCTGGGTGAAGGAAAGGTTCCGATCTATTATCCGGAACACCACTTGTCGCACGCCGCAAGCGCGTTTTATCCGTCGCCATTCGAGGACGCGGCGATCCTTACGGTAGATGGCGTCGGAGAGTGGGCCACGACGACCCTCGGGCGGGGTCGAGGGAAAGAGATTGAGATCCTGCGCGAGCTGCAATTTCCTCACTCGGTCGGTCTACTCTACTCAGCTTTCACCTACTACACCGGCTTCGCCGTGAATAGCGGCGAGTACAAGCTCATGGGTCTGGCACCCTACGGCAACCCGGACTCGCAGCGCACGACGGACTTCAAAGAGAAGATCACCAAAGAACTGGTCGACGTGAGAAAAGACGGATCGATCCTCCTGAACATGGATTACTTTGAATACGCCACTGGACTAAAGATGGCTAAGGAGGCCAAGTGGGAAGAACTCTTCGGAGTCCCCCGCCGGACGCCCGAGTCCGACATTTCGCAGGTCTACATGGACATGGCACTTGCGATCCAGCAGGTGACAGAGGAAATTGTTCTTCGTCTCGCCTGTACCGCCCGGCAATTGACGGGCAGCAAGAACCTGGTGCTCGCCGGTGGGGTTGCGCTCAACTGTGTCGCTAACGGAAAGATTCTGAAAGCAGGGATTTTTGACGATCTGTGGATTCAGCCGGCGGCGGGTGATGCAGGTGGCGCGGTTGGTGCCGCCTACGCTGCATGGCACATTCACGACGGAAACCCCAGGCAGTTTAACGGCGATGCGGACGCGATGCAGGGTGCATATCTAGGGCCAGAATTTTCAGAGAAGGAAATTCATCGAGTACTACAGAAATACGAGGCGAGCGCGCACCGCTTCGAGGATTTTCAGGGTTTGGCATCGGCTGTGGCGGCAAAGCTCGCAGAGGGAAATGTTGTGGGTTGGTTTCAAGGACGTATGGAATTTGGCCCGCGCGCGCTGGGTAACCGCAGTATTTTAGGAGATGCGCGGAACCCTGAGATGCAGAAGAAGTTGAATCTCAAGATCAAGTATAGAGAGGGTTTCCGGCCGTTCGCGCCTTCTGTCCTCGAAGAAGATATCGATAAGTATTTCGATCTCGACCGACAATCTCCATACATGCTCCTGGTAGCACCGATTGCTGAACAAGGCAGGGTCCCGCTTCCCCAGGGCTATCACGAGAAGCCGCTCTACGAGCGGTTGTATTTTTTGCGGTCTGATCTCCCTGCGATTACCCATATCGACTACTCCGCACGCATCCAGAGCGTGAGCCGAAAGACTAACCCCCGCTATTGGGAACTGATTAGTCAGTTCAAGAATCTGACCGGCTACGGCGTGATAGTGAACACCAGCTTCAATGTCCGCGGTGAGCCAATCGTCTGCACGCCGGAAGACGCGTATCGTTGCTTCATGCGAACTGAGATGGATTACCTGGTGGTCGGGGACTATCTTCTCGACAAGAGGCAACAGTCAAAATTGTCCGAAACTACAGATTGGCGGGCTGAGTTTAAGCTTGATTAGCTGCAAGGGAGATCAGCTGTCTCGAAAAGCGTCAATGTCCCTTGCCGTCAGCCAGCTGAGCATGGAGAACTCCAGCAACCGCGGGGCTTTCGCCATGCTCATAGAGATTCTCTGCGTCGGATTTGTTGGTATCTTGCTGGCTGCCGGCTTGGCGCCATTCCACTCTCCAAAGAACCAGGTGAAATGGCTGGAGAAGAGAAACGGACTTCAGTTCAGTCGATACTCCAG
>Ga0307479_10001544_pt1 | contig 21023 bp, 17 predicted proteins | sample atmos_gasesECM4C_FD_203743 | JGI IMG/M metagenome (GOLD analysis project Ga0307479, IMG submission 203743) | Hardwood forest soil microbial communities from Morgan-Monroe State Forest, Indiana, United States - atmos_gasesECM4C_515 | ecosystem: Environmental > Terrestrial > Soil > Temperate...
CTGTGGTACGTCCCGCAGAAGTCTTTCGGGGGCGCCTTCTTTCGGAGTCCATCGCTTTGGCAGAAGCGCACGCGAAAGAACTGGGATACGAAGCAACGATGGACCAGGAATTCGCAGCCGACTTGAGAGAGATCATCAACAGCCGTAAGCCTCGTGACCTCTCGGCATGGGAATAATCCTCGACTCCAGCATTCTTATTGCAGCAGAGCGTGGCGGTGAGGGTGTTGGTCAAATCCTCAAACGCGTACGTGCGGCCCACGGTGAGACCGAGGCAGGCTCTCTGCTGTCACCATCGTCGAACTGACTCATGGCATCTATCGAGGTAAAACCGATGCGGACCGTAAGCGGCGGCAATCATTCGCCGATGAACTCTGCCGCGACGTGCCGGTTCATCCCGTGACGCTCGAAGTTACCCAACTAGCTGGAAAGATCGAGGGAGAGCAGGCTGCTCATGGCATCAGCATCGCATTTGAAGACCTGCTGATTGGCAGCACGGCGCTTCACCTCGGCTATACCATTGCGACGCTCAATGCCCGTCACTTCCGGTTGATACCCGGCCTTTCTGTAATTCAGCCTTGAAATACGCGAAATAAGCTCGGCTCTGAAGAAGCTTCCTCCTCCAAAAGTGGCGGACTCGCTCGATACCATGATCATTGTCAGCAGATTGTCGCCGGGCGCTTCGGTGTTGCTCACTTCTTAGACTTCGCGCCTACCAACCGGATATGCGATCGCAGTTCATAGAGCCGCGGCCTAAGGGACGCTGGCACCCACAGGCGGCTGGCTCGGTCTTCCAGCTGGTCAAATCGCTCGATGAAATTCTTGTCGTCTTTGGTCGACGCGGCAGAGGCCAACTCCCGTTCGAGGAGCCTCAGTTCATAGTAGAGCCCGTACACTCGGCGCGTCTGAATCAACATAAATACTTTTGGTGCGATTTGCAGCAAGGGATAGACCACCCCCACCACAGGGAGGAGCAGCACAAGAACTTGCTGGACCAGCACGGCCAGCCAGAAAGGAAGATGTCGCTGCAGGAACGGCGGTCCCGTCTTGTAGAACTGACGCGCATGCGTGCTGAGTGGCAGGTCCATTGATTCAGGAGCCGGGAACTGGCCCGCCTTGTGGAATACTCCCGGTCCAGAGTGGATCTTTGATGCTGCTTCGAGCAGCAGGTACTGGATGGCTGGATGAAGATCTTCGCGCACAATTAGGCTAGCCTTAGGCGCAATCAATAGCGCATCCGTTGGGGGCCGGTTTTCAGCCATGCTAGCCACTCCTGCAGGTACCACCAATTTGTTCAAGAACGGGTACAAGGCGACCCAGGCGTCAGCCCTGCGAATACTCGCCAGGTCTATTTCTTTTGCTAGCAGAAGCTGCTGCACAGCGGGCGTTTCCCAAGCGCCCATCAGAAATGAGGCGTCAATGTCTCCATTAATTAGCTTCGCAGCGGATTCTTGCGGTGTGAGCGGAAGCAAGGTTACGGATTTCTGGCCGATCAGGTCAACGCGCGCCAAGAACTTGAGCACCAGCACATGGCTGGCGCTGCCCTCGGGGCCGATCGAGATGCGAAGGTTGCGTAGTTGCTCGAGGTTTTCCAGATGTTGGCCGCGAGAAAACAGCCAGAGTGGCTCGTAGAACAATGTGCCGAGTGAGACCAGTTCGGGGGACTCTTGATGGTTACTGATGCCGCCCGGAATAATCGCGATGCTAATGCCCGAGTTTGGATTCCGCAGTCGGGCCATGCTCTCCACGGCTCCCGCCGATGGCACCAGTCTTAGTTCGATCCCGTCGCGCGCAAGAAGCTCGCGGTATCGGTTCCCCAGCTCGGCACTGAAACTGCCCTCCGGGTTAATGGCCATTGCTACTAAACGGGGCGGCGTCGGGTGCAAAAGTGAGAACGCTAGCCAGATCGCTCCCGCTGCCAGAGCCGCCACACTGATCGCTGCGATCACGACAAGGCGTCGATTTACCTGCTCACTCTGCAGAATATTCATTGCGGCGTCCTTGTGGGCGAAGGTGCCGAAGGCCCGAAGAGGTTCGGGACGGCGGAAGCTTGTGTTCGCAGGCCCCCCGCATCCAGTCAGCGAATGATCCACAGGACACCCGTGCCCTTGGAATTGTCAATACTGACAATCACCCAATTCATTCCGGGCTCGCTTCTCCCTGTTTTTCGAGGATTGCAGTTTACCGAATGGCGGGGATACGGTGGGCCAAAAGTCACGAGCGAATGGGGACCAAGTATTCGGTGCCTGCGTTGCCAGTCTTATAACACGCAAAGTTGAGTTGGCCCCTGCATCCCCACAATCTGCGAGGTTTAGCTGTCGCGGGCCCTGTTACTTCTGACAATTACAAGGGGAAGTCTCGGTGAGCAATATAAGCAAGATTAGTGACAAGCCATTCAAAACGCCACCAGGCTGATACACCAAATTCCCCGGCTGCATGTGGAGTACTACTATGAAAGCAAAAAGGTCCCAGCAAATCCTCTCGTCGGTGCTGAGCGTTATCCTCGGGATCGCCTCCACACACCTATTATACGGCTACCAAACGATTCCCTCGGCGAATCCACGGCCGTCGAATCCCACGGAAACGGTACAACAGACCGCGGCCGAACTGCAGGCGCTGGTGGCGCCAATCGCGCTATATCCCGACGCATTGGTGGCCCAGATTCTGTCGGCTTCAACATTCCCGGATGAAGTGGCCATTGCCAACTACTGGGTGGGGCAGAACAAGAGCCTCACGGGAAGCGCGCTGATGCAGGCGGTCGACGCACAATCTTGGGATCCGAGCGTGAAGGCGCTGACCCAATTTCCCTCGGTCCTGGAGAACATGTCCAAGAATCTGACATGGACTTCTTCCCTGGGCGAGGCGTTTCACAACCAACAGGCCGACGTGATGACGGCGATCCAGACTTTGCGCTCACAAGCGAAAGCGGCGGGCAACCTGAAGACGACACCTCAGGTGACTGTGGTGCAACAGTCACCTCAGGTTATTGTAATTCAACCGACGAACCCGCAGATCGTTTACGTTCCACAGTACAACCCAACAGTGATTTACGGCACGCCGTATGTGGTGCCCGGCTATACGGGGTGGGACGTTGCAGCCGCTGGAATTATCGGGTTCGGAGCTGGCATCGCTGTCGGCGCCATGATGAGCGGTGGATGCTGTGGTTGGGGGTACAGCAGTTGGAACTGCGGCTGGCATGGCACAGCCGTGGTGTATCACGGCGGCGGGTACTACGGAAATACCGCCTGGCACGGCGGGTATTACAACGGTGGATACCACAACAGTTACGGATACAACAACAACTACAATCACAGCAACTACAACAATTACAACCGCAGCAACTACAACAACAAAAACATAAGCGGAAATACGGTCAACGTAAATAAACAGAGCGCGCAGAACTTTGGCGCGGAGCACTCTGGCAGCTCGTCGTGGTCAAACCACAGCGCTCGGGGCGGCGGAAGCTCCAATGCATTCAGTGGCATGAGCGGGCACTCCGGTTCCGGTGGATTTGGCAGTTCTGATGGCTGGTCCTCACGGGCGAATAGCAGTCGCGGTTGGGGAAGCATGCGCTCCAGCGGGTTCAGCGGTGGGCGATTCGGCGGCGGAGGATTCGGCGGCGGGGGGTTTCGCCGCTAGGCAACGAGGCGCGTGACCCCAAAGGAAGAGATCACCGCTGTGGAGGAATTCTTATGTGGTGCCTAAGTTTGCGTAACGAAAACAGAATGGGACGACGGGTGCTGTTTTCCGCGACACTCTTTGTGCTGGTCGGTGCACTTAGTTCCTGCGGGAAAACGCAAAATCCCTCGACGACAGTAACTCAGAAAGCCTTCGCTTCTCCGGAGGATGCGGGCGCGGCGTTCCTGGAAGCTGCCAAGTCCGGTGACGCGGCAGCGTTGCAGGCGATTTTTGGTCCTGAAACGAAGTCAGTGCTGTTTTCAGGCGATGCGGTGAAAGACAAAGACAATCTGGAAGATTTTGTTGCTGCATACAACCAAATGCATCGCTGGCGCGAAATCAAAGCCGGCGGGCAGATTCTTTACATCGGCGCGGATAATTATCCATTTCCGATTCCTCTGGGAGAGAATGCGTCCGGCCAGTGGTCGTTCGACACAGCGGCGGGTAAGGATGAGATCCTTGCGCGCCGCATTGGGAAAGATGAGTTGATTGCCATAGCCGCCAGCGCCGCGGTGGCACAGGCGCAACAGCAGTACTTCAGCAAGCTGAATCAATACGCGCAAAAGTTTATCAGCGACGAAGGAAAGCAAGACGGATTGTACTGGCCGGTTGCCGCGGGTCAGACTCCGAGCCCTCTGGAGGACGTGCGCGATTTCGCCAAGGCTGCTGGCTACGCGAACGCGGGAGACAAGGCACAAGCCTTCGGTGGCTACTATTACAGAATCCTCACCAAGCAGGGAGCAAATACAAAAGGCGGTTCGAAGGATTTCTTCGCGAACGGAAAGTTGACTGGCGGGTTTGCCATCTTGGCGTATCCAGCGGAATACCGGAACTCTGGAATTATGACGTTCATCACCGGCAAAGATGGCGTCATCTACCAAAAGGATTTGGGCGAAAACACTGCGGAGTCAGCCTCGGCGATGACGGAATACGACACGGGCGATGGTTGGACGCCTGCACTCTAAGCTCGCTGCTCCATAACTTTCGGGCGCAGAGATCGGTCGGAGAAGCAAAGTCGTGGGCGGTCCGCAAGAACTGTTCGCCTTCCACTGTTCGGTTAAGGAATGGAACGTCTCGTTTTCGTGGCTAGCAGAAAAAAGAAAGGGAGGAACCTATGAAGTGGTCCGGAAAAATCGGTCTAACTTTGGCGACGGTGGCCACGCTGTTTGCGACAGCAGGACCACCCGCCGCCAAGGCGGAGGAGAAAAAACCGAACATCGTCGTGATCATGGGCGACGACATCGGCATGTGGAACATCGGCGCTTACCATCGCGGCTTGATGGCCGGCAAGACTCCGAACCTCGACAAACTCGCCAAGGAAGGTATGTTGTTCACCGACTATTACGCCGAGGCGAGTTGCACGGCGGGTCGCGCGAACTTCATCACCGGTGAGCTGCCGATTCGTACCGGGATGACCACCGTCGGCCAGGCTGGCGCGTCGGTCGGCTTGCCCACCGAAGCGGTGACCATTGCCACGGTACTGAAGTCGATGGGCTACGCCACCGGCCAGTTCGGCAAGAATCACCTTGGCGACAAGAATGAGTTCCTGCCCTGCGTTCACGGCTTCGACGAATACTTTGGCTATCTGTATCACCTCGATGCTATGGAAGACCCCGCACATCCCAACTACCCGCAGAATCTGTTGAATGTCGTCGGTCCACGCAACATGGTTCATTGCTGGGCCACCGACAAGGATGACTCCACTGACATCAGGATGCCGGCAAAGCTACGGGCAAAGGCGTGGAAAAGGGTTCGAAAGTGACGGTGTATTACACGGAAGAAGGTGGAAAGAAAACCGCCCACTTTCTGTCGGAGTAGCGATCGGCTGCGAAAAGATACAGGGCGCGCGAGTCCATCGAACAAAAACCTTGGGTTTCGAGTTCAAGGGGCGGGCGGAAGGCACTTTATGAGCCGAAGCCTCGGCTTCTTACTTCCACTACTTCCGCCTGCTAGGTCAGACGCGCCCCGGCTGTCTGGTCGGGAGCGAGCAATGTCCACTGACCGTTTCACATTGATTTTTCCTTTGACGATTGTGACCGTTCTCTCAGCATGTTTTACACACGTATACGTGGAGTTGCCGAGGGCCTTTGCGCTTGTCTCGCTGTTCGCCTCCGGAAGAGTTGGTGATTGATTTGACTCCGACAGGGCACGTCTCCCTGGGCAGCGCAGCGAACGTCAGAGAGGCAGACGCCGAGCAAGTGATTACCGCCGCAGCACCAAGAACTCCCGAAGAGGCAGTAACGCTAGACGAGCTAATCAAAGATTCAGACGTGTCTCGAGCTACAGCACAGCGAGCAGCAAAGAACCTCTGTGCCCAAGGCCCGAGGCACGCTTTTGACTTTAGGAAAAGGCAAGAAGGGTAATCCGTTCAGGTATTTTCTACCTGAAAAAGACTCTGCTCAAACTGCACATATAGATGGGCGGAATGAATTGAATCCGGAATTGGCTTTCAGAGAGCCCGGAGAGGAGGGCTGGTTTTGTGCTCAAAAGGGGGAAGAGGATCCGCTGGTCTTTATGGTAAGCCATCCTGAGGGGTTCTGCCGGATCCTCCTCACGGTCGTTACATTGGGTCGGAGCATAGGGCCGCGAGGCCTCGCCGGGAACCGTCAGAAGTACCTGAGTCGCAAAATGCGTCTCTGTTTCAATGTCAAAACCAGCGATGACACGAACATGACGATCACCTGTTTGATTTTTGCAAAGAATCGAAGGAAAATCGAACAACAGATTTTGGTGAGCGCAGGTTGCCCTAACCAGCGGTCAGGCACAACTATATGAGTCTAAGGGACTAAAAGACGCGGTTGCACGGGGATTGCACAGAAATGAGTGAAAGGAAGCAATATCTGGTAGATCGGCGCGACGGCAATGCCAAGCAAGCCGTTGACGTGTCGGGCGGCATCGTCCACGCACATACGCGCCCATCGTATTGAACTCGTTGGTCAGCAGTGGAAGGGCCCGTTGGTCCATGTCGGTCCTGGCCGCTGCTTCCGCCTGCTTCAGGCTTGATTGAATTTGCCTCCTGAAGTTGCCGAACCATACATCCGACAACGGATACCCCCGCTCGATGCCAGTTTTCAATGCCGCATGCCCTTCAAGGATTTCCCTCATCGTCTCGATCCTCGCGCTGAGGAAGGGCCTGGAGAGGCCGGCCGCGGGCCGTGGCACGGGTGCGGACTGCTCCGTCTGAGGTGCTGTATTGCCGCCGCTGGGCGAAGTCAGAATGATTTGATTCCCCGCGAAGCGCAGCGATTCTCCTGTGATTCGCGCTAGTCCCTCGACTTCTACATAGTTCTTGCCTTGCACCTGAATAACTCTTGCCTGTCCCTGCTGCCCTTCGACCAGGAGCGCACTGGTCTCTTGCGCAACCAGGACCAGCAGAGGTAGCAGTAGGATCGTCACCAGCATCACCGAAGTTCGAATCGCGTTTAGACGCATATCTTCTTTCCTAATCCCTCACGAACTACTTCTTCGGTGGTTAGTTTTTTTGAGAGCTTCTCCGCTGCCTTGTTTATGGCATTGTCGCGCTCGTCGGGGCTGGGGTTGACGTCCATTCCTTGCGCGTGACACCTCGCCACACAACAGTCCGAGTTTTCGCATTCTTCATGTCCTCCTAGGGAAGGCACGCGCCTTGCCAAACCGAAATAACGAAGCGGACTGCGCAATCCGCGTGCTTTCACGGTTTTAGCCCTGGCACAACTTCAAGGGCTTTCTCACCTCTAGGAGAAGCTTGCCCGCACTTGGGCAACGTGCCCGGCGGCTTGGGCGATGGGGACGTCACAGCACGGGGTCATCACGGACTCACCGAGGCACCCTCTACAGACACCGGCCAGGTGAGAGCGTCTCGATATGGAAGATCAGCTCTGGCGGTGCTAGTCTGATGCGCATGCCGGAAGACAATGAAGGATTCGCGCCGACCAATAGCCGGTATCGAGCCCTGCTCGATATCTCCAGCGCGATGGTCGAGCAACCCACCGTAAAGGCTGTCTTGCATAGCCTCCGCGACGTTTTGTCCAGCAGTTGTCGCCTTCATGGCGTCGATATCTATGTTCTGGGCAGCGGTGGAGACACTCTGCATCTTCTTGACTTCGATCGAGAAGCGGACGCGCCAGCGATCAGGATCGGTACCAGAATTTCGCTCACCGGCGCGGCAGCCCGAGTACTTGAGGAACGGGAACCAGTCTTCCTGCCGGACGTATCGCAGGAAATGTTGCGACATCCCGAGCTGGCTCCGTTTGCGGCTCAATCTGTTGGTCGAGCCACCTATGTCTTCCCATTATTTACCTCCCAACAGCGTTACGGAATTCTCGCGGTGACTAAGGAGCGGGGACAGGAATTTGTGCCCGAGGATGTCGAACTCCTCCGCTCTCTGGCGTCGCACGTTGCAGTCGCGCTCGAGTGCGCCCTGGCCAGGGATTGTGCGGACAAGTATCAGCGAGAGCTGGCCACGGAGCGAGACCGTCTTCGCTTGCTGCTCGAAATCAACAATCACGTCGTATCGAAATTGGAGATCGACGATCTTTTCCGCTCGGCTTCAGCTTCAATTCGTTCGTATTTCGGCAATGATTTAACGGGGTTCTGGCTGCTCGAAAAGAACTCCAAACACCTTCAAAGTGTTGTGCTGGATTTTCCTGACGGCAAGGGCTTGCTGGCTGAAATTGGCTCGACTGATTTGACTGAGACAGAATACGAGAAGCTGCGCACACGCCGGGCCGAAATCTGGTCAATCATCGAGATCGAGAAAATTCCTGCGAGCATCGCACAGAGCTTGAGAGCCGAGTCCATAACATCGGTGGCCGTTGCCCCGCTTGCTACCGGGAGCGGACCGTTGGGTCTTCTGGCGATCGGCAGCCGGAAGCTCGACGCGTTCGGGCAGAAGGATTTGGATCTGCTTGCGCAGATAAGCACCCAGATCTCGCTCGCATTGGATAATGCGCTTGCGTACGGCCGTCTGAATGCATCGGCAGCCCGTCTGGAGGAGGAACGCCTTTACCTTGAATCGGAATTTCGGGCGGAGCACAACTTCGAGGACATCGTTGGCAAGAGCGCCGCTCTCCGCAAAGTGCTCGATCAGGTTGCGATTGTCGCTCCCACGGGGTCGACAGTGCTCCTGCACGGAGAGACCGGCACTGGAAAAGAACTGCTCGCCCGGGCCATTCATAACCTGAGTCCGCGTCGCGAGCGTACCTTCGTTCGACTGAACTGTGCCGCCATCCCTTCCGGGCTGGTGGAAAGCGAACTGTTTGGGCATGAAAGGGGCGCGTTCACCGGCGCACTCATGCAGAAACGAGGCCGGTTCGAGTTGGCCGATCGCGGCACACTTTTCCTGGATGAAATCGGCGATATCAGTCTGGACCTGCAGCCAAAGCTCTTGCGCGCTCTGCAGGAACACGAATTTGAACGCTTAGGCAGTACGAAAACCATTAAAGTTGACGTTCGCTTGATTGCCGCAACGCACCGCAATTTGCAGAGCATGATCCGCAACAACCAGTTTCGCGAAGACCTTTTTTACCGGTTGAATGTCTGCCCGATTGAGATCCCTCCGCTTCGCGAAAGACGCGAGGATATTCCGCTCTTGGTGCACTACTTTGTTTTGCGCCTGTCCCGCCAAATGCAAAGGCGCATTAAGTCCGTCCCGAAGCAGGCGATGGAAGCGTTGGTGAACCACGATTGGCCGGGCAACATTCGCGAACTTGAAAACTTTATCGAGCGCTCCGTGATTTTCACGCAAGGCGACGAGTTGAATGTCCCATGCGCAGAGCTGAAGAAAGCGTCGGTACACTCCGCTTCAGGCGCGCCAAGTTTCGAACAAGCCGAGCGGCAGGTCATCATCAACGCTTTACGAGCCGCATCGGGAAGAGTATCCGGCCAAGGCGGAGCCGCAGAGCGCCTCGGACTGAAACGCACAACGCTGCAAAACAAGATGCGCAGGTTGAACATCAGTCGCGCCGACTATGCGCAGTGACGATCCAAGTGCTTACGTTCTGAGACTACCCCTTTATTTGGTACAACTCTCGGGATCCCAACCTGGCCGATTGGCGTGTGGTCGTTACCAGCCAAGATGTGCCTGCCCGCATCGCGGCATTGCCCATCGGTCGGGCACAAACAGCCCCAGACTCCCTTCGATACTCAGTTGTAATTTCAATAACTTACGCGAACAAGTTTCTGGCACAACACCTGCAATAGTTGATGAGGAAGCTCTCCAGCCGACGCTCCTGGCTGCTTGGATACTCTATGGAGGTGCGATGCTACGCGTCGAGATACAGGATTCGGCGGACACTGTGAGACTCAAGTTTGAAGGCCGATTCACCGGCGACGATGCCCAAAACACTTGCACGCTCACAAGGCGCTGCTTTAATGGAATGGCACTGCTCGTTGATATAACCGATGTCACCTTCATCGATTCTACGGGGGAAGAGGTGCTGTCGTTCTTTGGCCGGTTCGGGGCGGAGTTCGTTGCCGAAACATCGTACGCGCTCGACGTGTGTGAGCGCCTCGATCTTCACCTTGCCCGGAGCGGAGCATCAGACCCAAACCCGTCAGGCGCTTCCCGCCCAAACGCTCGCCGACACAAGCCCAACAAGAGCTTGTAAGTGTTAATTCGTCGAGAAAAGAGAAGGACTTGTGGTGCCCAGTGTCTCCAATGATTTTGCCTGTCACCACCTGAACTGAAGCCGCGGTTAGTCGTTCAATCCGTCCTGAAAACATACTAGTTCTGGTAACAAACAAAGGGCGTAAATGCTTCGATATTCGGCCGTGTCCACTGTTGGCCGAATGATGGCAGTACCTTGCGTGACCGCAACTACTTCTCCGCAACAGATTAGATTTGCAAACTCCCCATTCCCTCTCCCAGGCCGCGGGCCTTCGACTGGAAAAAATCTCACCGGTTCAGTAGCTCGCTGGCAAGGGCACGAAAGAGGGCACTGCCCGCATAAGGGCAGCATTCCCCCGCAACAACCCGTCCGGGACACCTAGATTCAACAACTTGCCAACCCAGCGAGTTGGCATGTTCTTTGCATAATTCGCAATCGAGAAAAACATCATGAGCTTAATTGCCATAAAAAACCAAACGACTCACCAGCGAACCGAGGAATTGGCGCTGCGGCACGCAAGCGATAGCAAGGGATCTAAGAGGACGAGCAAATGGGCGCGCCTGTCGGTTATTTGCTTGATCTTGGCCTTCACATATCCCGGAGCGACAGTGGCCCAGCAACAACAGACTTCGTCCGGTGATAGCGACGCACCAGTTCTTACGCTCGATGAGGCAGTCGACTTGGCACTCCAGCACAATCGGCTTGTCAAGAACTCCGTACTCGAGGCTCAGAAATACGACTTCCAAGTGAGTGCGGCGCGTAGCCGGCGGAAACCACAATTTCAATTCAGCATGCTGGGCGGCGAGCTTTTGCACCCGTTTGACTTCACGTTTCCCGCGGGTTCGTTCGGCACATATCCGGGAACTGGTCCGATCCCATCTACCAATGCCAAAATCCACACGCCGGCGGTGTTTACCACATACTTGACCGGAAATATCGACCAGCCCATCACCCAGCAATACAAGATTGGTTTGGGAATTCACGCGACGGAACTTGGACGCGATATCGCGCGTGAAGATGTACGCGCCGAGCGCCAGAAAATCGCTGCGGAAGTCCGAAGCGCTTATCTTCATCTTGTCGCGACCCAGGCGAGTGTCGATGCGGCGCGAGAGGCGGTCAAGACACTCGAAGAAGCAGAGCGGATCACCACGCAGTACGAGACTGAAAAGAAAGCGCTGCGGGGCGATGTACTGGATGTCGAGACCCGCTTAGCTAAATCGCGCTACGACTTGTCCGTTGCCGAAAATGGCATGGCGACGCAGCGCGAAGCCCTGAACCAACTACTTGGCCGCGATGTAGTCATGCCTTTTCGTGTTGACTTCATTCCGGAGCAGGACGCCAGAGATCTGACGCTTGATTCAGCCCGCCAGGAGGCTCTGGCAAACCGCCCTGAAAATCGGCAAGCGCGTCTGAAAGGAAAGCAAGCGGAGTATGACCGGCGTCTCGCGAAGGCCGAATACATCCCGGACCTGAGTCTCTCTGTGCGCTATCAGGGGATCAACAACGTGCAAGTTCTTCCTCAAAACGTTGCCACGGCCGGTTTCCTTTTGACTTGGGAGCCGTTCGACTGGGGACGCCGCCACAACAAGGTTGTCGAGGCAAGCAAGACTATCGAGCAAGCTCGCAACGGTATTCTAGAGACAGAATCGCAGATCGCTGTCGAAGTTGGCGCGAAATACCGCAAATGGCAGGAAGCCTCTTTGCTGCTTAAGGTTTCTCGGACCGCTCACGAAGCGGCTGTGGAACAGCTCCGGGTGACCAACGACAAATATAAACAGCAGGCTTTGCTCTTGAAAGATCTTCTCGAAGCCCAGGCCAGGAGCTCGGAAACCAATGCTCAGTATCAGGAAGCGCTTTCCTCATATTGGAGCGCCTTCGCTGAGCTGCGCAAGTCGATGGGGGAAGAGTAGCGACGAGAACAGCCCCATCCCAAATCGGAAGCCGAGGTGCAGTGCCAGCGGGCGCGTCCAGAATTTCGGAGAACCAGAGCAGACTTCGAGAAAGCAATTGGAGCGGAGTAGAAATCATGGAGAACACATTGAAGATAGGGCTCGGATTAGCAAAAGCGGCTGTGCTTCTGGCCTTGATGGCAATAACAAATGGCTGTCATCAACCCACACAGGTCGAAGCCAAGTCTCCCACACCAGTTCATCTAGTGGATGTGACTTTGGAATCGTCTTCACAGGATTTGCGCTACTCGGCTTCCGTTTTTCCATTCGCCCAAGCGAGCTTGTCGTTCAAGTCCGCAGGATACGTAACGGCGATTAAGCAGGTCGTGGGAGCAGATGGACGGCGTCGCGATATAGGTCCAGGAGATTATGTTAGCCGCGGCTCTGTTCTCGCGCAGATCAGGCATCAGGATTTGAAGAATCAGCTTGACCAAGCCGCGGCAATGCTCGGTCAAGCCCAAGCGCAGCATGTGGAAGCAACGCAGGATTACGAGCGTGCGAAGGCGCTTTACGCTACACAGAGCTTGATCAAGCCCGATTTCGATCAAGCGCAAGCCAGATTCGATTCAACCCTTGCCGGTGTGGATCAGGCCAAGGCTAGTCTGCACCAAGCACAGCTAGCGCTTGAGGATGCCGATCTGAGAGCGCCGTTCTCGGGATACGTCCTTGCCCGAAACATTGAACTGGGCAATCTGGCAGAACCAGGGTCGCCGGCCTTTACGATCGCCGACACGAGTGCGGTCAAAATCGGTTTCGGCGTCCCCGAGTACGCCGTAAGGCATCTACGCCTGGGTCAACAATTCAGCATTCATCTCCAGGATGATCCGAAAGAATACAGCGGGCGGGTCACGAGTATTGCCGCGAGCGCCGACGAAAAGAACCGCGTCTTCGCTATTGAAGTGACCGTACCTAATCCCAAGAGCTATTTAAAGCCCGGGATGATCGCCTCGCTCACTGTGTCTGGCGTCCAAAAGGCTCCGGCTCCCGCCGTCCCTCTGAGCGCCGTTGTTGCCGACCCTGCTTCACCTGGCCGCTATGCGGTTTTCGTCGCCAGTGAAGTGGGTGGCAAATGGGTGGCGCATTTGCGTGAGGTCACGCTAGGCGAAACGCACGAGAGCGATGTGGCAGTCGATGGTGTAAAGCCAGGGGAAAAGATCGTCGTTGTTGGAGCGGCCGGTTTGAAGGACGGCGATTCGCTACAGGTTCTTCCATAAGAGGTATAGAAACAAATGGCGCACGAAAACGAGCAAGACATCACTAATCGCCGGAATGTTCCAAGGTTCTTCGTCGAGCATCCGCACATCTCCTGGATGTTTCTGGCCGGAGTCCTCATTTGGGGTTGGTTCGGCTATAAGTCCATGCCGCAACGAAAGGACCCGGAAATCCCTGTGCGCGTCGGTGTCGCGGCTTGTCCGTGGCCCGGAGCGACGGCGCAACAGGTCGAGCAATTCATTACGCGTCGAATTGAGGATGTTGCCGCCGAAAATAAGACCATTCATCCTGGAACAGATGCGGACTATGGCATTAAATCCATATCCCTTCCGGGCTATTCGTTTGTGACCATACAGCTCGATGAGGGCATCACCGATACGAAGCGGCAATTCAGCGATATCAACCTCAAGCTGAATGCCCTAAATTCCCAGTTGCCACAGGGTGCGGGCCCAATCGTTTTCGAGAGTGATTTTGGAGATACCGCTGCTCTTATGCTAACGGTCGCCAGCCCAAAGGCGGACGACGTTGAAATTGCAGCTCGCGCCAATTCCGTCGAGGCTGCGATCCGCAAAGTTCGCGATGCAAAACAGCAGAATCGGGAGGGGCAGCGCCTTACGGTGGTAGATTCCTTTCCACAATCCATCTCCGCAAAGGAGGTCCTTGACACTGGATACCTATTTCAAGCGGAAGCGCAGAGCGCTGGAGTCATTCGAGACGCGGAGATCATTCAGGGGAGTGGCTTCATCGGCGTCGATGGTGTTACCGATGCAGATGACACCTCCATTCAAGCGTTCACCAAACGGTTTATCTCGGAGCGGCTAAAACGGTCCGAGCTGCATCCCGATGCGTGGGGGCCAACGATCATTCGTGATCCGAACGAAACACGGACGAAACTGGCCAGCGTCGCCGGCGACAAATACAGCTATGCCGAACTCGACAATTATTCTGACTTGATTGGCCGGACGGTCCAGGGAGCTCCCGAAGTTTCCAAGGTCGAACGGCGGGGTGTTTTGTCGCAGACCATCTATCTCGATTATTCGCAGGACCGCCTCGCTGCCTACGGACTGCGCCCTGCTGATCTCTCCAAAGTCATTTCGGCTCGGAATATCATCGCGCCCGGTGGGACTACGGAAGCGGGGGAGCACAGGGTTACGCTCATCCCTTCTGGACAATTTGACACCGCCAAAAGCATCGGCGATGTGGCTGTATCCGCCACGTCCCAGGGTGCCCCAGTGTATTTGCGGGATCTCGTCCAAATCAGCCGCGGGTATCAAGCTCCTGCCGCGTACCTCAATTACTACACATGGCGAGACTCCAGTGGGCACTGGCAACGCAGCCGCGCGATCAGCTTGGCAGTTTACATGCGCGATAAGAAGCAAATCGCGCGCTTCGGACAGTCCGTGAATTCAAAGCTTGAGCGGCTTCGCCAAGTTCTTCCCGCCGACCTGATTTTGGCGCACACCTCCGATCAACCGCTCCAAGTGAAGGAGAACATCAATCTGTTCATGCGCGCACTTGTCGAAGCCATTATTCTCGTGGTCATCGTTTCGCTGCTCGGATTTTGGGAGTGGCGCCTGGCGCTGATTATGGCTCTCGCCATACCGATCACACTGGCGATGACGTTCGGCGTCGTGTATGTGTTGGGAATTGATCTTCAACAAGTTTCCATCGCATCCCTGATCATCGCGCTTGGCCTTCTCGTCGACGTGCCGGTGGTCTCTGGAGACGGCATAAAGCGCCACTTGGCGGAAGGGTTTCCGCGCATGACAGCGTGCTGGCTCGGTCCCACAAAGCTGGCAACCGCGATTTTCTACGCAACGATCACGAACATCATCGCCTACCTGCCATTTTTGATGCTGACCGGCAATACCGGCGAGTTCCTGAAGAGCCTTCCCATCGTGATGACGGCTTCCCTGCTGTGCGCACTCTTTGTGGCGATGACGTTTGTCCCGTTCCTCGGTTACTACATTCTGCGCGCTCCAGCAAAGCGCGAACCAACTATCGAGGAGAGACGCCAGCAAGGATTTTACGGCTTCTATAACAAACTCGTAGGCAGGGCCATTAAACACCGCTGGGCTGTCCTCGGCGGGTCCCTGGTTTTCCTGCTCATAGGTGGGTTGTTCGGCTCTCGACTGAAGACCCAATTCTTTCCCGAAGATGTGCAGTATTGGTTTTATCTGGATATTTGGCTACCGAATGAAACTCCTTTGAGCGTCACCAACGATATTGCCGTGCAGGCCGAACGAGTCGTCCGTCAGGTAATTGAAAATCCAACGGGCGCCACTAAGAAGGAGAACCGTGGGCATCTTCTTAAGTCGCTGACGACTTTTGCCGGAGGTGGCGGGCCTCGCTTCTGGTTCTCGGTATCGCCGGAAATGCCGCAGACCAACTACGCGCAAATGATTGTTGAGGTTACCGACAAGGAAGCTTCGCCAACGTTAGCCCGCCCGATCCAGGACGCGCTGGCCAAGGAAGTACCAGGAGCCTGGATTACGGTACGCCAGCTTCAAACGAATCCTGTCGAGAATCCCGTAGAGTTGCTGATTTCCGGGCAGGCAGACGTCGACGCGAGAAATGAAGCTGGCGATATTCGTACGCTGAGAAAGATTGCCCGGCAGGCTGAGGACATCGTCAGTCAATCTCCCGGCATTTCCGTTCTTCGGGATGATTGGCTCCCGGATAATGTTCAGCAGAGGATTCAAGTCGATCCTGATCGCGCAAACGTAGTAGGAATCACCAATGCCGATGTCGCGAACGCGTCGACCACCGCCATGAGCGGCACGACAGTGGGCGTGTTCAAAGAAGGCGACAAGAACATCCCCATTGTGGCGCGCCTTCGTATGGAGGAGCGTGCCCAGCTTGCCGACGTCAAGAACCTGTATGTTTACTCTTCACAGACGAACAACCGCGTGCCTTTGCTGTCGATCGCGACGGTCGGAAATTCTTTGGAAACAGCTCGCGTAGCCCGGCGTGAACACTTTCGTACCATTTCGATTCTTTGTTACCCCCGGCCTGGTGTTCTCGCCTCGGAAATACTCGATCCGATTCTTCCAAAATTGCAAGAGTTCGAGAAAAATCTTCCCCCCGGCTATCAGCTTCGTATCGGGGGCGAAAGAGCAAAACAAATAGACGGATTCAGCAACCTGAAAATCGTTTTGCTGATTTCCTTGATTGGAATTTACCTGGCGCTACTCGTTCAGTTCAACAACGCGGTAAAACCTCTCCTGGTATTCGCCGCTGCTCCCTATGGTGTGATCGGCTCTCTCATCGCTCTCTCGATTATGCATACGCCCTTTGGATTTATGGCTTTTCTGGGCATCGCCAGCTTGATCGGCGTGATCGTTAGCCACGTGATCGTGCTGTTCGACTTTATCGAGGAAATGCATGCGAAAGGGGAACCCCTGGAGCAGGCGCTTCCGGACGCGGGAATCCAGCGTATTCGGCCGGTAATGATTACGGTGCTGGCGACCATCTTGGCCCTCTTCCCACTGGCGCTCGAAGGAGGGCCCCTCTGGCAGCCTCTCTGTTATGCACAGATAGGCGGCCTTGCCGTAGCAACGTTTATCACGTTGCTTCTGGTGCCCGTTCTCTACAGCATTTTTGTGCTGGATCTGAAAATCATCCGCTGGGAGTCGAAACAGCCTTCGGAAGCGACTGGGACAGCTGGGGAAAGAGTGCTGCAAACTAATTGATGGCGTTAAGGATTTTCGCGATGATTCTCCTCAATCAAATTGGCGCGGCTGTTCTTCTGGTAAGCCTTACGCTTTTGTTGCAAGTTTCCGGGGTTACAGCGCTCATCGAGTGGCTCAAACGTGTTCTGGCCCGGGACGTGGACAAGCATGGACCAACTTACTCGGCCACGCTTGTAGTGGAATCGACAGTAGCAATTGTGCTTGTGCACGGGCTGGCGATTCTTCTATGGGCCGGTTTCTACCGGTTGCGTTGCTTCCCGTCATGGGAAATCGCTTTTTACTTCTCAGCAAGCAGTTATTCCACGGTAGGTTATGGAGACGTGGTTCTCCCCTCGGCATGGCGACTCTTAGGCCCTCTGGAAAGCGTTACCGGGGTGTTGATGTGCGGAATATCAATAAGTGTTCTGTTTGCTCTCGTCACTCGGCTGCTCGACCGCGACACACAGTCCTTGGGTGGGAAGGAGCAGATGGGCAATCTGTCGCCCGTTCCTACTGGAGGATCGACGAATTCGAGGGGACAAAGCCATGCCTAAACCCAATATCGAAGCCCCCGATTGGCTTCGCCAGACGGAGAGCATTCTTGAAGAGATGAATGAGGGAGTGGCCATCGTTGATGATCAACTCCGCGTAGTATTCGCCAACGAGGCGCTTCTCCGCTTGGGACAATACAAGCGTGATGAGATACAGGGTCGCACGCCCGACGCGATCTTCCCTGCCCAAGATGTCCCGTACATTGTGCAGCAGCACGAATCGGGCCACCGCTACAGACACAATCGTAACGAGTTCTACTTGCCGCGAAAGGACGGGAAGAAGATCCCCGCTATCTTCAGCGGGCGAGTGATTCAGGGGCCCGACGGACGAGAGTACGTAATACTTATCCTGACTGACATTAGTGCCCAGAAACGGGTTGAAGAGCAACTTCGCGAATCCAACATGCTCCTGGAGAAGCGCCAGAATGAAATGGAGGCCGAACTTGCCATCGCTGCTCGCGTCCAGCAATCACTCGCGCCACGGAGCCTCATTTGGCAGGACCTCGAGATTGAAGCCTACTTCAGCCCCGCGCATACCATCGGCGGCGACTTCGGTGTTGTCCACCCGCAGGGCGACGAATTTCTCAACCTCGTCGTGTGCGACGTGTCGGGCCACGGCGTTGGCTCGGCGCTGATGGCCAACCGCATATACTCCGAAACACTCCATGCGCTGGAACGCAGGATGGGCCCCGGCACTCTGCTCAGGCAGCTTCACGATTTTGTGCAGGATCGCATCGCGGTTGACGGTTTTTACTTCACGATGGCGGCAGCACGATTTTCTCAGCAAGGGCGGCACGTTACGTTTGCCGGCGCGGGCCATCCACCAGCAGTACTCGTCTCCAATGGCACTCCGCGCCTGATTAATTCACAGAACGGCATACTCGGCTGTCTTTCCGAGATTGCGCCGTCGGAGTCGGTGAACGAAATTGAACTGGCCAAGGGGGACCGTCTGATTCTCTACACTGACGGACTGGTCGAGGTCTTCAACAGCCTCGACGACATGCTCGGCGTCGAAGGCCTTGAAGCGTTGATCCTCGAATCGGCACAGCGACCAATTCTCGAGTTAAAGCAGGCAATCCTGAACGGTGTGACGACCTGGAGGCACGGGCCCCTCTCGGACGACGTATCACTCGTAATCGTCGAAGTTCGATAGCTCCATTAGAGTATGGTTCCAACGTGGCGATAATCGACTATCCGCCGCCATGAAGTCGCAAACGTACACGTTCCATTTCCGTGACGGGGATAACAAAAACGCTCGGAGCTGGGGACCGAGAACACTGATTTTTCCAGGCGTTCGTCTATGGAATCCCCTGGTTTCGTGGCCGCTTTGCAGAAATCCGAAACGAGGCCTGGCAGTGCTGCGGTCCTCTAAAAGGAGGTGGTGGAGCATTTTCTTGCTTGTCGCGCCGGGAAGCACGTGTGCCGCCGTACAGGTCAGTAGGGGGCAAACGATTACACTCCCCGTGGCGCCTGGACCTGTTCTCCCATCCGCTTCTTCTGTGACGTTGAACCCCAGCAGCGTTACGGGTGGGAAGACCGTTGAACTGCGAGAACGCAACAAAGTCATCGCCCGGATCATTCCTGCCGCTCGAGGGAACGAACGGCCCGTCAAGTTTCCTGATTTTGCGGTTCGCGCAAAAAAAGTTTTTGGCGACCGCATCCTGCCAGGCGCCGATATCGTCATCGCAGAACGAGGACGCTATTGAGTGTTTATGTGGATTTAAGTTTTCTTGTTTCCTTATACGTGACCGACCAACATTCGGCTGTCTCCCGACAGCGCGTCCTGATAGCTCCGAGCCTCTGGCTGACAGCACTGCACCGAGCCGAGTGGGCACACGCCATTGCCCAGCACGTTTTTCGCGGAGAGTTGTCCGCCCGAGAAGCCAACCAGATGCACCAGCAAATAGAGCAGGATCAGTCCAACGGGATTTGGATGCCAGCGGACATACCCGAAGACGCTTTCGACACATGCGAGGATTTGGGCCGCCGTTACGGGCCAAAACTTGGTGTCCGCACCCTTGACAGTCTCCATGTGGCCACGGCTCTCGAACTCAAGGCGGAGCGATTTTGGACCTTCGACGACCGCCAGCAGAAACTTGCAAAAATCGTGGGCCAGCAAATTCTGTAGGAGAGTCAGGCACCCAACACCGGCTTTGACAGTTTGGGATAGATTTCCGCCGCGACGTTAAGAAGTTAATGATCGAGCTGCAGCGGCGTGGGATCCTGACACCTATTCTCTGCCAGGGCGGCAGGTCTCCGATCCGGCGCAAAGTTGAGCACCTTTTCTAACCCGAAGGCTAACGCGAGACTTGCCGGACTTGTGGGTGTTATCAAGTACTTGGCAGCCCCCAACAGCCCTGTAAGTTGGCGGACCTGCGATGAAGCTAGTCAGCCCGCTTGCTGCTCGCTCGCTGGGGCTTCGGCTTGCTCTTGCCCTTGAGATTGAGCGCCACTGCAGCGCGGATGAGATCCTTCAAGGCCGCCTGATCGATCTTTTCGCCTTCGTGGATGTCGATGGCACGCCTGACATTCCCGTCGAGGCTGGAGTTGAATAGACCTGAAGGGTCCTTCAACGCGGCTCCCTTGGCAAATGTCATCTTGACCACGTTCTTGTACGTCTCCCCCGTGCAGACCATGCCGCCGTGGGACCAGACGGGAGTCCCCATCCACTTCCACTCTTCGAGGATCTCAGCGTCTGCCTCGTGTATGATTTCGCGCACTTTCGCAAGCGTCGTCCCGCGCCAGTCCCCAAGTTCCTTGATCTTCTCGTCGATTAATACAGAGGCAGGTTCCACCGGGACGGTCCTTTTCATGTTCAGCTCCTTCAGCTCCTTCAGCTCCAACTCTCGCAGCTATTTTGGCGCGCTCAGCGTAGCCTGAAACCTCCGCAAGTGGAAGCCTCTTCTGGTTCGATAGCAGTTCGGAAAGATAGTGGCGACCCGCGTGCGCGCTTAATACGGATGGGCCCCACGCCTCCGGGCCATCGTCCGTGCGGCCCGCCCGCCGTTCAGTCGGCGCGCCGCCCGCTGGCCCACTTGGTGGCATACGGCAGCACGAACAGGTACAGACCGGTGAACAGGAGCAAGGCGAGCGGGAGCAGCGCCAAGAGGCCCACCCAGACGGTATACTTCCCCTTTCCCACGGCGACGATGTTGACGATGACGGCCACCGTAAAAGCAATGGACAGCCAGCGGTGGGTCTGCCGAACCCATTTGTTCCAGTTCAATGAGACCTCCTCTTTCGAGCCACCTGAGACGGCCAGTTGGGCGTTTCGATACCGAACTGCTTGGCGTACTCCACGTTCAGCCGCTGCCAACCGCCGAACTTCATCGCCTCGGGGCCGACGATGCGTCCAATGGGCTGACCGGCCAGAAGCCG